>Ga0302184_10000185_pt1 | contig 42460 bp, 38 predicted proteins | sample I_Palsa_N3_3_FD_200233 | JGI IMG/M metagenome (GOLD analysis project Ga0302184, IMG submission 200233) | Peat permafrost microbial communities from Stordalen Mire near Abisko, Sweden - I_Palsa_N3_3 | ecosystem: Environmental > Terrestrial > Soil > Palsa > Peat permafrost | place: Sweden...
CAGCGCTCGCGGGCAGCTCCTCGAGCACATAGCGGTCGAAGACGTAGATCAGAATGTCGAAAACGCTGTGGTCCATCATCGAATCGGTCCAACGGTGCTGTCAGTCTCCGTGAGCGAGCGCCTTAAAGGCGTACGTAGCGCCCCCCGCAATGGGATCCAATCGCGCCCAGGAGCTCTAAATTCAACAACATGGACACGACGGATTGGATGGGGAGGCCGGTTCGTTCGACTAGCGAATCGACGCTGGCCGGCTCGAACCCGACGGCATCTAACAGGATTTTATGGTCCTTGTCCAACCGGCCGGCCCGAAATGCGGGGTTTTCGCCGGCTGCTGCGCGATGACTATCTTCCTGTTTATGATGACAAAATTCAAGTTCCTCGAAAATATCCTGTGCGGTCTCGACCAGTTTGGCGCCCGAACGGATCAGAGCATGGCAGCCGCGCGTGAGCGGATTGTGGATTGAACCGGGCATTGCGAACACCTCGCGCCCCTGCTCGGCGGCCAGGCGCGCGGTGATCAGCGAGCCGCTGTGATGTGCCGCCTCGACGACGAATGTGCCCAGGCTCAGGCCGCTGATGATGCGGTTGCGGCGCGGGAAATTGGCCCGCAATGGCGCCGTGCCGGGAGGAAATTCGCTAACCAGGGCGCCGTGCTCGCCGATGCGGGCGGCCAGTGCGCGATGCTGCGGCGGATAAATCTGATCCAGCCCGGTGCCGAGCACGGCCACGGTGCTGCCGCCGGCTGCGAGCGCGCCCTCGTGGCCCGCGGCATCGATGCCGAGCGCCAGTCCGCTCGTGATCGTCAGACCCCCGTGCACCAGAGCGTCGGCGAAGCGCGCGGCGCTCAGCCGTGCGGGCGCCGTCGGGTAGCGCGCGCCGACGATGGCAAGCTGTGCGGCGCGCAAGCTCGCACCATCGCCGCGTATATACAGCAGCGCCGGGGCTGCCGGGCATTGTGCGAGCAATCGCGGATAGTGTTCCGAGAGCGAGTCGATCAGATCGATACGCTCGCGCTCGACCCAGGCGCGATCGGCTTCGATGAGCCCCTGGTCTGGCGCATGCATCCAGGCGCTGGCCGCCGCTGATAGCCCCAGAGAGCGCAACACAGCGGGCCGTTCGCCCAGCAGCGTTGCCAACGCGCTCAACGCGACCGGCATCGCGCCGGCGCGCTCGATCGCGGTCTGCAGCTGCTGCGCGCTCAGGTCACGGGCGCGACCCAGTACCAGTTGCATTGCCACCGCGTCCATGCAGCGGCAGCATAAAGCGCGCAACGCTTCGAGGGCGCGCGCCTTTCGCGCGCAAAGCTGCGCAAATCAGGGATTGCGCACGCGGTCGTAGACGTGAATGGGTACCGCGTCATTGAGAATCAACGCGTAGCTCATGTGCTCGTAGGTCTTGAACACGAGCAAGGTGCCGTTGGGCTCGCTTGGCAGCGCCCGGTTCACGTGAATCAGGCAGGTGCTTTGATCCTCGATGCGCGCGCACAGATCCAGGCTTTTGGCCTGGATCTCATCGGCAGTGAGCACGGTGCCCCGATCCAAGCCGTCGCGCGAGCCGCGATTGATCGCGACGACGTCGTACTGTCCGGCGAGATCCTCGCCCTCGACCACCGCGATGATCTGACCGGACACCGACCTTGCCGGCGGATGTGGCAGGAAATCGCTTGTGACCAGCCCTTCCTCGGGCACCAGCACATCGCCCTGCAGAGTCTCGCGGGCCGCCTGCGTAAGCGTCGCTTTCGCTACGGAGCCTGGGCGCGTGAGCTGCGCCGTGCCGGTAAAGATCGCCATATACCCGAGTCGGCGGCCGCTGTCGGGATCACGCAGCGGCTCATCCACGTGCATGACGCTGTAATGCGCGCCGGTCTCACCGTCGAGCTTCTTGATATAGATTTCATCGCCAGTGCCGGCAACGTCGTGCTCGCCGCGCAGCGCCATGATGTAGGGCGCGGCCTTGACCTCAGCGCGCGAGAGCACACCAGGGCGCTCCAGGAACGCGGCAATGACGTTGTATGGGATCGTAGCGATGGCGCTGTCGAGCGGCTGGCTGCGCAGCAACGGCTCCAGTCGCGCGGTCGATGAGAGGCTGCCGCGCACGATCTGCAGCTCGGTACGGCCGTCCTGCGCCAGGGCGAGGTGCACGCTGTCGCCCGGATAGATCCGGTGCGGATTTTGAATCTGGGGGTTCACGTACCAGATCTCGGGCCACAGCCACGGATCGCGCAGGAACATGTTGGCGATTCCCCAAAGCGTATCGCCGCGCTGCACCACGTAATTCTTCGGCGCCCCGGAGCGCAGCATCGCCCCCGCATCGGGGATGACGGTCGCAGTCTCGGTGTCGGTGTCGGCGGGGGCAGCGGCCATGGCCGCCTCGGTGGCGGTCTGGGGTTCGGGTGCACTCATGGCTGCCTCAGAGGCCGGCGGCGGCGTGCTCGCAGGCTCCTCGGCGTTGTGGCGCGTGGAGGCGCAGCCGCCCAGTGCCAGCAATGCCGCCATGACCGTGACGTGTGCGTAGCCAGGCATAATGCGGCGGGCGCTGAAAATCTGTTTAGAAATCATCCCTGCAACCTCTCGGGACCGGGTAGGGCGCGGCGCCTGGCTGTTATAAACTCTGGCGCGGAAAAACGCACACCCTTCGTTGCGCACTTTGTGCACTGGTTCACGCGGCAGGTCATTTGGCCAACCTTGAAATATTGTCACATTTCCCCAGGATTAAGTACCGGAGTGCACCGATGGCCCGATTGAACATACTCGAATTCCCTGATCCGCGGCTGCGCATGCGCGCCGCCCCGGTGCACTCGTTCGATGCCGGGCTGCGCCAGCTGATCGCCGATATGTTCGAAACCATGTACGCCGCGCCCGGCATAGGGCTCGCCGCAACGCAGGTCGACGTGCATCGGGCGCTGCTGGTGATGGATACCAGCAGCGACAAGAAGCAGCCGCAGGTCTACATCAACCCCGAGATCCTGGACCGCGACGGCGTCGCGATCAACGAAGAGGGCTGCCTGTCCGTGCCCAACGTGTTCGATGAGGTCGAGCGTGCCACGCGCGTACGGGTCAGGGCACACAGCCCGGAGGGAGCCGTGTTCGAGCGCGAGCTTGAAGGCCTCGAGGCAGTGTGCCTGCAGCACGAGATGGATCACCTGTCGGGCAAGTTGTTCGTCGATTATCTCTCGAGCCTCAAGCGCCATCGCATCCGGCGCCAGCTCGAAAAGCAGCGCCGCGAGCGCGCCAGCGGCACACCGGTTGCCTCCACTCGCGCCGCCGCGCGCGTCATATGATCGATGCTGCGCGTCGCCTTCGCCGGTACGCCGGAGTTCGCGGTACCGGCGTTGCGCTCGCTCGCAGGCTCAGGGCACCAGCTCGTCGGAGTCCTGACCCGGCCTGACCGGCCCGCAGGCCGCGGACGCGAGCTTAAGGCAAGCCCAGTCAAGCAGCTCGCGCTGGCGCTCGGGGTGCCCCTGGCGCAGCCGCCGCGGCTCAATCACGAGGCCGAACGCGCGGCGCTCGGACAGTGGGCCAGCGACGTGCTGGTCGTGGTCGCCTATGGACTGATCCTGCCGCCGGCGGTGCTCGCGCTGCCGCGGCTGGGGTGTTTGAACATTCACGCCTCGCTGCTGCCACGCTGGCGCGGCGCGGCCCCGATTCAGCGCGCGATCCTCGCCGGGGATCGCGAGACCGGTGTCACGATCATGCAGATGGACGCGGGACTGGACACGGGCGCCGTGCTCGAGCAGCGCGCCATTGCGATTGACGCGGGCGCCAGCGCGGGACAATTGCAGGCCAGCCTGGCGCAGCTCGGCGCGCGGCTGCTGCTGGATACGCTCGCAGCGCTCGAGGCGGGTCGCGCGCAGCCGCGCTCGCAAGCCGATCAGGGCGTGACCTACGCGGCGAAAATCAGCAAAGCCGAGGCAATCATCGACTGGCACGGCCGCGCCGAGCAGATCGAGCGCCAGGTGCGCGCGTTCAATCCCTGGCCCGTCGCCGAGACGCGCTGGCAAGGCCGGCAATTGCGGATCTGGGAGGCCGTTGCCGCAGCCGAGGACTCGAGCGCGATCGGCTCACCCGCTGCGGCGACGCTAAGGGGTCTGCTGCGCGGGCAACTGCTGGTGCAATGCGGCTCGGGCGTGCTCGCGATCAGCCGGCTGCAACCGGCAGGTCGGCGCATCATGAGCGCGGGCGAGTTTGCCGCCGGCGCGGCGCTCGAAGGCGCGCGCCTCGATTGAGCGCGCAGGCCTCTGGCAAAAGCGGGATCGGCGCCGCGGTGCTGGCGCAGAGCGCCAGGGCATTGTGTGCGGTCGCACTCACCGGACAGTCGGCAGGCCAGGCGCTCGCGCTCGCGGCCCCCGTAGTGCCGCCGGCACCGCGCGCGGCGGTTCGGGCGGTCACACTCGGGAGCCTGCGCTGGTACCCGCGGCTCGAGCCGATCATCGGGCAATTGCTGGCCGGCAAGGCGCTCGCGCCCATACTTCGCTGCCTGCTGATCGCGGCCGTGCACCAGCTGGACTTCTCGAATAATGCGCCCGAGGCCACCGTCTCCTCGGCAGTGGATGCAGCGCGCCTGTTGCGCCAGGCGCGCGCCTCGGGAATGGTCAATGCGCTGCTGCGCCGCTATCGGCGCGAGCGCGAGGCGCTGCTGGGTGTCGTCCTGCAGGATGAGTCGGCCGCCAGCGCCCATCCGGCCTGGCTGCTCGGCGCGCTGCGCGAATCCTGGCCGCAGCATTGGCAGCAGATTGTGGTCGCCAACAACGAGCACGCGCCGATGAGCCTGCGGGTGGATCTCACGCGCGTCACGCGCGAGGCTTACGCTGAGCGATTGCGCCAGCACGGCCTCAGTGCGCGCTCGATACCCTGGCTGCGCGGTGCGTTGGTACTGGACAAGCCCGTGCCGGTAGAGCGCCTCCCCGGATTCAGCGAAGGCCTGGTCTCGGTGCAGGATGCCGGAGCACAGCTCGCCAGCGTGCTGCTGGCTGCCCAGCCCGGTGAGCGCATCCTCGACGCCTGCGCGGCTCCAGGCGGCAAGACCGGCGCGCTGCTCGAGGCGCTCGATGGCGCGATCGAGCTCACGGCCGTGGACATCGACGCCGCGCGCGTCGGCTTGATCGAGCAGAACCTGCAGCGCCTGGGGCGGCGCGCCCTTCTGCTGCGCGCCGACCTGCGCTCCGATCTGTCCTGGTGGGACGGGGTGCCGTTCGATCGCATCCTGCTCGATGTGCCGTGTTCGGCCACCGGCGTGATTCGGCGCCATCCGGACATCAAGCTGCTGCGCCGCCAAAGCGACGTCGCGGCGCTCGAGCCCACACAGCGAGCGCTGCTGCTGCAGTGCCTGAGCCTGCTCAAAGTCGGGGGCCGACTGCTGTACTCGACCTGCTCGGTTTTGCGCGCTGAGAACGAGGCACTCGTGGCCTCTGTCCTGGCCTGCAACAGCCGTGTGCGCAGCGTGCCCCTGGCGCCAGCGAGCGCCCCCTGGATCGAGTGCGCGGTCGGGGTGCAGTTGCTGCCCGGCACTGAGGCGCTCAGCGATGGCTTCTATTATGCTTGCCTGACCGTGACTTAAATGCAACAGCATTGCAACAAGCGGTCCGATCGCTGCCCGCCGCAGCGCCCAAGCGGCTGTCGTGTAAGGGGGAACGTGCTTCGCAGAATCAGTTTCGGGATTGCCGTGGCGCTGCTGGCGTGGCCGCTGGCGACGGCGCCGGGGCTGGCGGCCGGCCCGCTCGATGGCGACTTCGAGGTGCGGTCGGCCTTCATCGTCGTGGACCGCGGCGTGCTCCAGCTCAACGCGCACGTGCAGTACCCGGTCAATGACCTAATCCGCGGCGCACTGCAGGACGGGGTGACGCTGGCGTTTGATCTGGACCTGATCATCTCGCATCGCCGTCGCTTCTGGCTCAATGCTCACATGCTCGATATGACGCTGCGCCGTGAACTGACCTATCACACCGTGACTGACCACTATGTCCTGCGCAATGAGAACGGTGAGGAGCAGGAGAGCGTGCCCACGCTCGAGGAGGCGCTCGACAAGCTCGGGCGCATCGAGGGTCTACCGATCCTGGTCGCCTCGCAGCTCAAAGGCGAGGGCCCCTGGCAGGTTGCGGTGCGCGCGGGCGTGCGTCGCGGACGCATGTCTGACGCCATGCGAGCGCTGATGTTCTGGAGCGATGACTGGCATCGCACCAGCGAATGGTACGCATGGACGCTGACGCTCTAAGGCGCTTTGGTGTGCCCGTGCTGACCGGGCTGGCGATCGCCGCCGGCCTGGGCGCGCTGGTATTGCTGGCCGGCAGCGTCGAGAACTCGGCTCTGTTCTCGCAGTGGCAGCCCTGGATTCTGCTGCTCGCGCTGTGCGGCGTGATGGCGCTGGGCGTACTGCTGGCACGCAAGCTGTGGCAACTGTATCGCGATTTCCGCGATCATCGTCCGGGCTCGCGTCTGACCATGCGCACGGTGATGATCTTCGGCGCGCTTGTGATCGCGCCACTGATCATCGTGTATCTGTTCTCGCTCGATTTCATCAATCGCGGCATCGACAGCTGGTTTCGCGTCGAAATCAGGCAGGGCCTCAATGACGCGCTGGTGTTGTCGCGCTCGGCGCTGGATCTGCGCCTGCGCGAGCAGGCGCGCCGCACCGAAATCTTTGCGCGCTCGCTGCGCGACTTGCGCGGTCCGGAACTGTTGCAGCGTCTGGATGAGGAGCGCCGGGCGACCGAGGCCAAGCAGATCGTGGTCTTCGACGCCAATGGGCGCGCCTCGGCCTTAAGCAGCGATACGCCCGTGGCCCAGCAGCCCTCAGCGCCCCCGCCTGACGTGGCGCTGCAGGTCGCCGCCGGCCACAGCTACGTCAGCCTCAACCCGCTTCCCAACGGCCAGTACACGATCGCCACCGCCGCGCCGATCGCCGATGCGGTCTCCGCGCGGGCCGCGCACCGCTATGTGCTGATCGATTACGAAGTGCCGCAGGAGCTCTCGGCGCTGGCCGAAGCCGTGCAGCACACCTCATCTCAATATGGTGATCTGTCGGCGGTGCGCGAGCCGCTGAAAGTCAGCTTCCAGCTCACGCTGACACTCGTGGTGCTGCTGACGCTGCTCGGCGCGATCTATGGCGCGATCTTCTCGGCGCAGCGCCTGACACGGCCGGTGCAGGATCTGATCGCCGGCACGCGCGCGGTGGGCAAGGGCGATTTCGCGACCAGGCTGCCGCTGCCGTCGCGCGATGAGATGGGCTTCCTGGTCCAATCCTTCAATGACATGACCAAGCGACTGCGCCGCGCGAGCGAGGAGGCGATGCGCAGCCGCCAGGCGGTCGAGCGCGAACGCGAGCGCCTCGCGATCATCCTCTCGCGCCTCTCGACCGGCGTGATCGTCACGGATCGCGAGCTGCAGCTGCACAGCGCCAATCAATCGGCCGCCACGATACTCGGGGGCAGCTTCGAGACCGCAGTCCCCGGCGCGAGCCTGGCGCAATTCGCCGCGGGCAACATGCGCTTTTCAACATTTCTGGACCAGCTGCGCGCGCGGCTGCAATCGGGCCTGGACGAATGGCGCGAGCAGCTCACGCTGCCGGGGGAAGCCGGCCAGCGCGTGCTGCTCTGGGCCTGCACGCCCTTGCCGGATGAGCGTGAGCGCGGCGGTGTCGTGATCGTGTTCGATGACATCACGGCGCTGCTGGCCGCGCAGCGCGATGCGGCCTGGGGCGAGGTGGCGCGCCGTCTGGCGCACGAGATCAAGAACCCGCTGACGCCGATCCAGCTGTCGGCCGAACGGCTGAGCCGCAAATTGCTCGGCGGTATGAACGCCGAGGACGCCAGCGTGCTCGAGCGCGCGACGCATACGATCGTGCAGCAGGTCGACGCGATGAAGCAGATGGTCAACGCATTCTCCGAGTACGCGCGCGCGCCGGACATGAAGTTGTCGTATTTCAGCCTCAATCACCTGATCACCGAGGTCGCCGAGCTCTACCGGCTGCAGGATCCGGCCATCGAAATCCGCCTGGAACTGGACCCCGAGCTGCCCGAGATCGAGGCGGATCGCGGCCGCGTGCGCCAGATTCTGGCCAATCTGATCACCAACGGCATCGAGGCGCTCGCCGGCGCAGGCGACGGCTGTGTCGAGCTCAGTACGCGACAACAGCGTGCAGAAGGGGCTGCTACCGCTGTAATCTCTGTGCGAGATAACGGTCCCGGCTTCAGAAAGGAGATACTCGGCCGCGTATTCGACCCGTACGTCACGGGCAAACCACGCGGTACGGGCCTTGGGCTGGCCATCGTCAAGCGAATAGTCGAAGAACACGGCGGCCGCATCGAGGCCGATAATCGGCCCGAAGGTGGTGCGAAAGTGCTGGTCTTTCTGCCGGTCAGCGATCAGGACCGTACCCTGTTCGCGGGCAGTGAGCGGCGCGTGGAGCTGCGGAGGGAACGAGCATGAGCGTCGGCAAAATTCTGGTCGTGGACGATGAGTCCGACATCCGGCGGCTGTTGCAGGAGATCCTGAGCGAGGAAGGCTACGAGGTCGAGGTGGCCGCCGACGCCGGACAGGCGCGCGCCGCGCGCGCGCGCCAGATGCACGATCTGGTATTGCTCGATATCTGGATGCCCGATACCGACGGCATCACGCTGTTGCGCGAATGGTCGGCTGAGCCTGGCAACGGCTGCCCCGTGGTCATCATGTCGGGCCATGGTACGGTCGAGACCGCGGTCGAGGCGACGCGCCTGGGCGCCTACGATTTCGTCGAAAAGCCATTGTCCCTGGCGAAACTGCTGCGCACGGTCGAGCGCGCACTCGATGCGCGCGCCAAGCGCCCGAACGGCAAAATTGCCGGCGCCGGTTCCACCGAGCGCGTCGCCCCGGTCGGGCGCAGCCGCGCCATGGTGCAGCTGCGCGGCGAGCTCATGCGCCAGGCCGCCTACAGCGCGCCGCTGCTGCTGCTCGGGGAGTCGGGCACCGATCGCGAGCAGCTCGCGCGCTTCGTGCATCAATCCGGGCCGACCGCGGCCGCGGCCTTCGTCGCGCTCGACAGCCGCACGCTGCGCGATGACACGGCGGCCGATATGCTGCTGGGCACGCAGGCCGGGGTACCGGGGCTGCTCGAACAAGGCCGTCACGGCACTTTATTCCTCGGTGATATCGAGGATCTGCCGCCTTCCGCGCAGCGCCTGCTCAGCGGCGTACTCGAAAGTGGCCGCTTCCTGCCCGGCGGCAGCGCGGATCCGTTGCCGCTGGAGACGCGGATTATCGCCTCAGCGCGCCCGGCGATCATGAGCCGCGTCTTGACCGAGGAGTTTCGGCGCGATCTGTATGCACAGCTCTCGGTCTTGCTCGTGCGCCTGCCGGCGTTGCGCGACTATGCCGAGGACGTACCCGAGCTGCTGCGTCATACGGTCGATGTGTTGACCGAGACTGAGGGGCTGCACTTCCGGCGCTTCAGCGTCGCGGCGCAAAATCGGCTGCGCAACTACCCCTGGCCCGACAACGTGCGCGAGCTGCGCAACCTGACGCGCCGCTTCCTGCTCAACGCGGGTCCCGAGGAGATTGCGCTCGAGGAGGTCGAACGCGAGCTCTCGGCGCAGACGCTGGCCGACGAGCCGCTGGTCAAGCACGACCTGCTGGCGCTGCCGTTGCGCGAGGCGCGCGAGCACTTCGAGCGCGCTTACCTGCAACAGCAGCTGATGCTATGCAATGGCAAGGTCGGCCTGCTCGCCAAGCGCGTCGACATGGAGCGCACGCACCTGTATCGCAAGCTGCGCTCGCTGGGCATAGAGATCGGCCATGGCGTTGAGGAATGAGGCGGTGTGCGCATGCTGTTGATCGGCATGTTCGACTCCCCGTACGTGCGGCGCGTGGCCATCGGCATGAATCTATGCGGCATCGCCTTCGAGCACGCGCCCTGGTCGGTCGGCGCCGACTTCGAGCGCATTCGCAAATACAACCCGCTGGTGCGCGTGCCAACGCTGGTGCTCGATAGCGGCGAAGTATTGCTCGAGTCCGCGGCGCTGCTGGATTATCTCGACGAGTTGGTCGGGCCGCAGCACGCGCTGCTGCCGCGCGCGGGGCGCGAGCGACGCAGCGCGCTCAAGCTCATGGCCCTCGCGAGCGGTGCGGCTGACAAGGGCCGCGAGCAGATATACGAGCGCGCGTTTCGGCCCGCGGACAAGCGGCATGATCCCTGGCTGGCGCGCTGCCGTACGCAAATGCACGGCGCGCTCGGTGAGCTCGAGCGTGATGCCAGCGAGCGCGGCGCGGGGCGCTGGCTCATCGGCGAGGGCCTCACGCACGCCGACATCACGCTGGTGTGCGCCTTCACATTCCTGTGCGATGCCTTGAACGCGAATCAAAATGGCCTGACCTACCCGGCCCTCGGGGCACTGGCGGCGCGCTGCGAAGCGTTGCCGGAATTTCAAGCCACGCGCGTCGAATTCGTCGCGCCGAGCTCATAGGATCGTGCCTGCTTGATGAGAATCAGCGCGCGCAATCAGTTTCGTGGCAGCGTGCTGGCCGTGCGCAAGGGCGCGGTCAACGCCGATGTGATACTCGATCTGGGCGATGGCGTGCAGCTGTGCGCCAACATCACCAACGAGGCGGTCGAGGAGCTGGGCCTGCAGCCGGGCCGCGAGGCCGTGGCGCTCATCAAGGCGAGCATGATCCTGCTCACTCCGGATCAGGATATCAGGATCAGTGCGCGCAACCGGCTCGATGGCACCATCAGCGCGATCATTCGGGGCAGCGTCAACTGCGAAGTGAAGCTGCGGCTCGGTGCCGGGCGCGTGCTCACGTCGATCATCACCGAGGAGGCGCTCAAGGAGCTGGATCTGGCCGTGGGCCAGCCCTGCACGGCTGTGATCAAGGCATCGCATGTTCTAATGGCCGTGAATGATTAGTTCACCGATGCAACTGCCAGCGCCGCGAGCCGGCTGCCTGATGCTGGCCCTCACCGCAGTGCTGTCGCTGGCGCTGAGCGTGCGGGCGGCGCAGGCCGATGAGATCAACATCGCGGTGGCGGCGAACTTCCTCGGCACGCTGCAGAAGCTCGCCCCGCAATTCGAGCGCGCGAGCGCTCATAAGCTCGTGCTGAGCTCGGGCTCCTCCGGTCAGCTCTATGCGCAGATCGTGCAGGGCGCGCCGTTCGATCTACTGCTGTCGGCCGACACCGAGAAGCCGAAACTGCTGGAGTCGGCCGGCCTGGCGGTGCCGGGCAGCCGCTTTACCTATGCGATCGGGACCCTCGTGCTCTGGAGCCCCAAGGCCGGGCTCGTCGATCAAGCGGGCCAGATACTGCAGTCGGGCAGCTATCGATTCATCGGCGTGGCCGACCCGGCCAACGCCCCGTATGGGGCAGCCGCGCGCGAGGTGCTGCGCGCGCTCGGCCTCTGGGATCGGCTCACGCAGGAGCACAAGCTGGTCACCGGCGAGAACATTACTCAGGCCTGGCAGTTTGCCGCTTCGGGTAACGTTGATATGGCCTTCGTCGCGCTCTCGCAGGTCCTCTTGAGCGACGGCAGCATCAGCGGCTCCTCGTGGCTGCCGCCGCAATCGATGTATACCCGCATCGATCAGGACGCCGTGGTCCTCGTGCATGCGAGTCACCGTGCCGCGGCTGAGGCCTTTGCGAGCTGGCTGCAGCATGATCCACTGGCTCTGGCAACGATCCAAGCGGCCGGCTACCACACTGGTGATTGACGCGAGCGATGATGACCAGTGCTGATCTGGTCGCGCTGTGGATCTCCTGTCAGCTCGCGGTTCTGACCACGTTGCTGCTGTTACTGCTGTGCACGCCGCTGGCATGGTGGCTCGCGCAGGCAGACACGCGCGTGCGCGTGATCATCGATGCGGTCGTCTCCGTGCCCCTGGTGCTGCCGCCGACGGTGCTGGGATTCTATTTACTGATTCTGATGGGTCCGGGGGGCTGGCTCGGACGCGCGCTGCATGCGCTGGGACTGCCCTCGCCGGCCTTCAGTTTCAGCGGCCTGGTGATCGGCTCGATGCTCTACTCGCTGCCGTTCGTCGTGCAACCGTTGCGCGACGCATTTCAAGCCATCGGTCGGCGCGCTCTGGAGGTGGCCGCGACCCTGCGCGCCTCCCCAATCGACCGCTTCTTCAGCGTCGCCCTGCCGCTCGCATCCCGCGGCGCCATCACGGCCGCAGTGCTGTGCTTCGCGCACACGATGGGCGAATTCGGCGTGGTGCTGATGATCGGCGGCAATATTCCGGGCCGCACGCAGACGGCTTCGATCGCCATATTCAATCATGCCGAGGCGCTCGACTACAGCGGCGCGCATCGCCTGTCCGCCATATTGCTCGCGATCTGCCTGCTGCTGCTGTTGCTCGTCTACAGCATCAATCGCCGCCTGCGTCCCGCCGGCACGCCGCTATGAGCCTGGCGCTGCGTGTGGCGCTGCGACGCGCCGATTTCAGCCTGGAGGTGGATTGTCAGCTCCTGTCCAGCGGCGTCACCGCGATTTTCGGCCGCTCCGGCGGCGGCAAGACCACCTTGTTGCGCTGTATCGCCGGACTGGAGCGGGTCGGGCGGGCCCAGATCCGCTTCAACGATCGGGTATGGCAGGACGCGGGTCAGTTCGTACCGACCCATCGTCGCTCGGTTGGCTACGTGTTTCAGGAATCGAGTCTATTCGCTCATCTGGACGTGCGCGGCAACCTGGAATTCGCCCTGCGCCGTGTGCCCGAGGAGCAGCAACGCGTGCGGCTGGATGAGGCGATCGCGTGGCTGGGTATCGAGGCGCTGCTGCGCCACCGTAGCGCGCAGCTCTCGGGCGGTGAGCGCCAGCGCGTGGCGATCGCACGCGCGCTGCTGAGCAGCCCGCAGCTGCTGTTGCTGGACGAGCCCTTGTCCAGTCTGGACGAGGCGAGCAAGTCGCAGCTGCTGGCGCAACTGGAGCATCTGCGTGATCAATTATCCATTCCCATGATCTACGTGAGCCACTCGCTCGGCGAGGTCATGCGGCTGGCCGATCAGCTGCTGCTGCTGGATGCCGGCCGCGTGCTGGCGCTCGGACCGCTGCAGCAGATTCTGACGCGCACCGATCTGCCGCTGCAGCATGAGCTCAATGCCGGCACCGTGATCGATGCGGTCATCGAGCAGCACGATCCCGAATATCATCTAAGCACCGTTGCCATATCCGGCGGCCGTCTGGCCGTGGGGATGAAGATGCTGCCGCTGGGCCGTCATGTGCGCGTGCGCATCGATGCGCGTGACGTGAGCGTCGCGCTGCAGCCCCCCGTGCGCACGAGCATCACCAACATCCTGCCCGCTAGGGTCGTCGAACTCAGTGCCGAGCGCGATGCGGCGCAGATGCTGATCAAACTTGAAGTCGGTAGCGATGTCGTGCTGGCGCGCGTGACGCGTCGATCGGTCGCGCAGCTGGGCATAGCCCCAGGCTGCAGCCTGTACGCTCAGATCAAAAGCGTCGCGCTCATGGATTCGTAGCCCCTAGTCGTCCACGCGTACGACCAGCGCATCCAGATCGCTCTGTCGCAGCTGGGCGCGCAGGCGGTTGAGCTGCCCGAGATCGCGTATCGGCCCGATGCGCACGCGATGCCAGACGTCGGCATCGACCGCCACGCGCTGCACGCTGGCCTCAATGCCGAGCTTCCCGAGCTGCGCCTGGATGCGCTCGGCAACGTTCTGGTCGCGGTAGGAACCGGCCTGCAGGAAATACACGCCGGGCCGATCGATCGGTGCGGCCGGTGCGATGCGCGTGCCGCGCTCCTTCTCGGGCACCACGACCTCGAATTTCGGCAGCATCTGGTAGAAGTCATATTTGCCCTCCGCCGGCGCTACCCCGTCGGTGGCAACCACCGGATCGGCGCCGGCCGCGGAGACTCGGCGCGGCACCGGCCGCTCATTGGGCTGCGTGTCGAGCGCGCGGTGATCGGCGATGTAGGTGACGAGCGCCGCGCACAGCCCGACCCCAAGTCCGATGCAGAACTCGCGCCAGCGCGACAGATCCAGACCGAACTGGCTGCGCCGTGAGCGCTTGTAATCGCGGGACGTCAGGCGCTGGCCGCTCACATGCTCTCCGGTGCTGAGACGCCGAGCAGGCCCAGGCCATTGCGTGTCACCTGCTGCACGGCGCCGGCGAGCGCCAGGCGCGCGTTGCGCAGCGCCGCCTCATCGACGATGAAGGTGGCCGCGTTGTACCAGGAGTGAAAGGTATTGGCGAGCTCACGCAGGTAATGCACCAGCGCATGCGGCGCGCGGGCCGCCGCGGCCTGCACCAGCACCTCGGGGTAGCGCGCCAGCGCCGAGAGCGTTGCCTGCTCAAATGGGCTGTCAAGGCGCGTCACATTCTCCACACCGAGCGCCGGATCATAGTGCAGACCTCTGGCCGCGAGCTGCTTGTACACGCTCGCGACGCGCGCGTGCGCGTACTGAATGTAGAAGACGGGATTTTCATTAGTACGTGACTTGGCAAGTTCCAGATCGAAGTCGAGCGGCTGATCATGACTGCGCATGAGATAGAACAGTCGGCACGCGTCGTTGCCGACTTCCTCGCGCAGCTGGCGCAATGTCACGAATTGGCCGGCGCGCTTGCCCATCGCGACGCGCTCGCCGCCCCGGAACAGGCTCACGAACTGGATCAGACAGGCTTCCAGGCAGTCCGCTGGTGCGCCCATGGCCGTGAGCGCGCCGCGCAGGCGCGTCACATAGCCATGGTGGTCCGCGCCCAGCACGTCGATCAGGCGCGCGAAGCCGCGCTCGCGCTTCTGCAGGTGATAAGCGACGTCCGGCGCGAAATAGGTCCACTGCCCATTGGCGCGCACCAGCACGCGGTCCTCGTCGTCGCCGAACTGGCTGGCGCGGAACCACACGGCTCCGTCTCGCCGATAGAGCTGCCCGCGCGCATCCAGCGCCGCAAGCGCGCGCTCGACCGCGCCGTCGCGCACGAGCTCGCGCTCGGAGTACCAGCTGTCGAATTCAACGCCAAAGGCCCCCAGATCATCGCGGATGTCGGCCAGCATCGTCGCGAGCGACAAGTCCAGCACCGCCTCGAAGCCGCTGGCGCCGAGCAATGCGCGCATGCGCTCGATCAGCGCATCGATGTACTGCTCCTTGTCGCCGGGCGGCTCATCCGGCGGCAATCCCACGAGCACCGTGGCCGCGTCGCGTTGCAGGCCGCGCCCGACCTGCTCGAACAACAGGGCCGCGATCGGCTGCACATATTCGCCCTGGTAGCCGTTGGCAGGAAAAGCAAGCTGCTCGCCGCAGCGCTCGAGATAACGCAGCCAGACGCTCAGCGTCAGGATCTCGACCTGCCGGCCGGCATCGTTGATGTAATACTCGCGATGCACCTGGTAGCCCGTGGCGCGCAGCAGATTCGCGAGCGTCGCGCCGTAGGCAGCTTGCCTGCCATGGCCGACGTGCAAGGGTCCGGTGGGATTGGCGGAGACGAATTCGAGCATGACGCGCTCACCGCGCCCCAGATCGCACTGACCGTAGCGTTCGGCCTGCTCGAGCACCTCGGCAAGCACGACCGCATGGGCCGCACGGGCCAGATGCAGATTGATGAATCCCGCCCCAGCGACTTCGGCGCGCGCCACGAGGGGGCTGGCCGGCAGCGCCTGCACGATCGCGGCGGCGAGCTCGCGCGGCGGCTTACCGACACGGCGAGCCAGGCGCAGCGCAATGTTGCTGGCATAGTCCCCGTGACTGGCATCCCGAGTGCGCTCGACGCTGATCGAATCGCTGTCGATATGCTCGGGCAATACGGTGCCAGCCAGGGCGCGCAGTGCCTGCGCGATCAGACGCTCGAGCTCCGCTTTCAAGCCTTCGGACCCTCCCACGGGACGGCCGGCGAGTCTACCGCAGCGACGGGCCTGTCACTGCACGTCGATCGGGTCGACGTCGAGCGCATAGCGCACGCGTCGCGCCTGCGGCAGCTCCGCGACCGCCGGCAGCCACAGATCGAGCAGGCGATGCAACGGGCCGCGCTCGCGGCTCTCCAGCAGCAACTGCGCGTGATAGCGGCCCGCGCGCCGCGCCATCGCGGCCGTGACCGGGCCGAGTACGCGCACAGCGCCGTCTGCTGGTGCGAGCGCACGCGCCTGCTGCAGAAAATCGAGCGCGGCCTGCAGCGTTGGTGCCGAGGCGCGCAACAGCGCCAGACGCCCATACGGCGGCCACGACGCCGCGCTGCGCTCGGCCAGTGCCACTGCGGCAAATTCCTCATAGCCGCCCTTGAGCAGGCTCTGCAAGAGCGGATGGTCGGGATATTCGGTCTGGATCAACACTTCGCCGCGAGCCTGCTCGCGACCGGCGCGCCCGGCTACTTGCACGATGGTCTGGGCCAGCCGCTCGGCCGCGCGAAAATCAGTGCTGAACAGGCCCTGGTCGGCGTTGAGCACCACGACCAGCGAGATGCGCGGAAAGTGATGGCCCTTGGCCACGATCTGCGTGCCGACCAGTATGCGCGACTCGCCCGACAGGACACGGCTCATGAGCGCCTCGAGCTCGCCCGCTCGCGCGGCGCTGTCGCGATCCAGCCGCACCAGCGGATACTCGGGCAGCAGTGTCTGCAGCGTCTCCTGCACGCGCTCGGTACCCTGGCCGACCGGCTTGACCGTAAAGCCGCAACGCGTACAGCGCGCCGGCAATGGCTCGACCGCGCCGCAGTGATGGCACTGCAATTGCGAATTCGCACGATGCACGGTCAGGCGCGCATCGCAATGCCGGCAGGGCGCGATCCAGCCGCAAGCCGTGCACAGCAGCGTCGGCGCGTAACCGCGCCGATTGATGAACACCAGCACCTGCCCGCCCGCCTCCAGATGCCGGCGCATGGCTTCGAGCGCCGGTCTGGACAACCCTTGCGTCACGCTGTGCGCTCGCAGATCGATCAGCGTGAGCTGCGGGGCCGGGGGTTGATCGGCGCGCCGCGGCAGCACGAGTCTGTGGTAGCGCTCGAGCATCAGATTGTGCAGCGTCTCGAGCGCCGGTGTGGCTGAGCCCAGCACGATCGGAATCTGCGACTGCATGGCGCGCGTGACCGCCAGGTCGCGCGCCGAGTAGCGGCAGCCGCCCTCCTGCTGCTTATAGGAGCTGTCGTGCTCTTCGTCGACCACGATCAGGCCCAGCTCCGGTACCGGCGCGAACACGGCCGAGCGCGTGCCCAGCACGATGCGCGCGCGGCCGCACTGCGCGGCGCGCCAGGCCGCCAGGCGCTGCGCCTCGGCTAGCCCCGAGTGCAATACCGCGATCTCGCAGTGCAGGCGCTCGGCAAAGCGCGCGACCAGCTGCGGCGTCAACGCGATCTCGGGCACCAGTACCAAGGCGCTGCGCCCGCGTTGCAAGCTGCCCGCCGCGCACTGCAGGTAGACCTCGGTCTTACCGCTGCCGGTGGCGCCCTGCAATACGAAGGCGCCGAACGTGCCAGCCGCGGCCTCGATCTGGGCGACCGCCTGGCTCTGCGCGCCCGACAGCAGCGGCGTGGCCGCGGTACGCTCAGCATGCGGCTGCGCTTCCTGCACGGTGAGGTCCCTGGCCTCGAGGCGCTCGAGCAAGCCGCGCGAGCGCAGCACCCGCGCTGCATTTCGCCACGATGAGTCATAGGCCGCGAGCTGCGCTGCGCTGAGCCCGTCGCGCGCTGCGCCCAGTAGCCCCAGCAGCCCACGCTGCCGGGGTGCGCGCTGCAGGCTGTGCGATGCGAGCGCCACGACGCCCTCGGCGGTGATGCGCCAGAGCTCAATTTGCGCGAAGGCGCCGCCGCCCTGGCGCAGCGCCAGTGGAAGCGCCGCAAGGAAGACCTCCCCTGGCGGGTGGTGATAGTACTGAGCGGTCCAGCGCAGCAGCCGCATCAGCGGCGCATCAAGCAGCGCGGCCGCATCGATGAGCGAGCGCACGGGCTTGAGCGCGGCCGCGCTGACCGAGGCCGCGCTGGCGTAATCCACCACGACGCCGATGCTGTCCCGCGCCCCGAAGGGCACCCGGACCCGCGCTCCGAGCGGCACCTCGGACGCATCCATGCCCGGGGGCGGCAGATAGTCGAATAGATTGTGTCGCGGCAGGTCGATCGCGACCCGCAGCAATTGGCGCGCGCGCGCGCGCGCCTGCTCGCCCGGGTTGTCCACAATCGTTGTGGATAAGTTTGTGGACAGCTCAGTCTGCACGCGTAAATTCACCGGTGTTTTACGGCATTCATGTCAGTTTGATGAAAAAATGACCAAATAACATTATTCTTAACAATCAGATAGTTACGCGGATAAAATAGCGTCTGCAGCCGGTTCAGGCGCCTGGGGCGCGGCACGCTTGTCATAATGAAGCACGTCTCTGCAATAAGTGGATGATTTTTGTAACGTTCCATTGGGGTGGGGGCGGCCTTCAGCAGTGTCAACCAAAACGCTTTCTGCGCCGTTCTGCACTGACGGAATCACCGTTGAACTACGGGTGCGAACCCATGCAAGCCTTTGCTACTCTGCCGTCGCAGACAGCCGATCTGCTCCCGCTCGGGAAAGCACGATTGCGTGATACGACCCAGGACGGCGCGCGCGCGCTCGAAACCTTCTTAGCCGGGGTCGAGCGCAAGGGGTTTAGGATCGCACAGATAGCATTGCGGCATGAGGCCGACGCCCTCGATGCGGTGCAGGACGCGATGATGCAATTGGCCCACCGCTATGCCGCGCGCCCTCCGCAGGAATGGAAGCCGCTGTTCTATCGCATCCTGGAGAATCGGATCCGCGATATGCAGCGCCGGCGCATCGTGCGCCAGCGCGTGATGGCGTGGATTCCGTGGCAGGGGGAGGACGATGAAGGCGGCGATGCGCTGGAGCAGGCGCCCGATAATGCCCCGCAGCCCGCGGTGCAGGTTGAATCGGACGAGATGATGCGCGCGCTGGAGCAGGCTTTGTCGCAATTGCCGGGCCGGCAACGACAGGCGTTCCTGCTGCGCAATTTCGAGGGTCTGGACGTGCAGGAGACTGCGCTCGCGATGAAGTGTTCGCAGGGCAGCGTCAAGACACATTATTTCCGCGCACTGCAGGCCTTGCGCGCCAAGCTTGGAGATTTTCGGCCATGAACGTCGAGGATATGAACGAGGGGACGAGCGAATTCGAACGGCATGTGCGAGAGCTCCTGAACGACAGCGTCGAGCACATGCCGGCGGCTGCGCGTTCGCGGCTGACGCAGGCCCGTTATGCGGCGCTCGCCGCGCGGCCGTTCTGGCAGCGCAGCCTCGTGCGCCATTGGGCGCCGGCCGGAGCTGCCGCGGTGCTGGCCGTACTGTTGCTGGTCGCGCCCCGCGGCGAGCATGCGGTTGTGAGCCCGCTCGCCAGTGCGATGCCTGAGGATCTGGAGCTGCTGGCCGACGGCGATGCATTGCAGCTGAGCAAAGATCAGGATTTGGACGCGGACTTTTACGAATGGGCCGCGGGCGAAGCGCAGGGCGCGCCGGCACCGTCGCTCGGTACGTGAGGGGACGTGCGTACGTCCTCGCGGCGCTGCTGAGCGGTTGCCGGATCGTATCGGTGCTACACGCGGCGGACATGCCAGACCCGGGCCTGCTCGAATTTCTCGGTTCAGTCGATTCCGAGGACAAGGCCTGGCACGACTACCTGGCGCGCACGGACATCGATCAGGTGGCCAAGCGCGCGGCCAACGGCGCGAACACCCCGGCGCCCACGCCTGCGGTGCCCGATCCGCCCGCGCTGCCCAAGCCGACCCAGCCGGCCACGCAGCCATGACCGCACGCTCACGAATCTGTTCGCTGATACTGGCCGGCGCGCTGCTGGGCCTTGCAGCGCCGGCATGGAGCGCCGATCCGGGCACCAATCCCGGCGCCAATCCCGGGGTGAGCTGGTCGGGTTTGTCTGCGCCTCAGCAGCAGGCGCTCGGCCAGTTCCAGGGTCAGTGGAATAATCTGCCCGCCGAGCGCCAGCAGGCGCTGGCTACCGGGGCGCAGCGCTGGCTGTCCATGACGCCGCAGCAGCGCGACGATGCCCGGCAGCGCTTTCAGACCTGGCAGCGCCTGCCGCCCGACCAGCGCGACCTCATCCGCCAGCGCTGGCAGCGATTTCAGCAGCTCACGCCCTCACAGCAGCAGGCTGTGCGGCAGAACTTTCACGCCTATGCGGGCCTGCCGGCCGCGCAGCGCGAGCAGCTGCGACAGCGCTGGCTCAACGCGACGCCCCAGGAGCGCTCGCAGATGCTGCAGCGGCAACGCGCGCAACGCTTCCAGCGCGCCACGCGCCCGCCGCCGATGCCGCGCCCGCGCTTCCACCGCTAAACCGCCTTGATCGCGGCGATCAGCTGCGAGACCGCGGCCTGGCCATCCCCATAGAGCATGCGCGTGTTGTCGAGATAGAACAGCGCATTCTCGATGCCGGAGAAACCCGCTCCCTGTCCGCGCTTGATCACGATCACGTTCTTGGCCTTGTCCGCATTGAGTATGGGCATGCCGTAAATGGGGCTCGAGCGGTCGTTGCGCGCGACCGGATTGACGACATCGTTGGCACCGATGATCAGCGCCACATCCGCGGTCTCGAATTCGGAGTTGATCTCATCCAGATCGGCGATCAGATCGTAGGGCACGCCTGCCTCGGCCAGCAGCACGTTCATGTGTCCGGGCATGCGGCCTGCCACCGGATGGATCGCGAAGCGCACCGTGACGCCGCGATCGATCAGCAGCTGGCATAGCTCCCAAACCTTGTGCTGCGCCTGTGCGACGGCCATGCCGTAGCCGGGCACGATGATGACCTTCTGTGCAAAGGCCAGCATCACGCCGGCGTCGGCGGCCTCGATCGGCTTGAGACTGCCGCTGACCGCGGCGCCCGATGCCGCGGCGGGGACCTCGCCGAAGCCGGAAAACAGCACGTTCCCGAGTGAGCGATTCATGGCCCTGGCCATCAATTGCGTCAGCAGCGTGCCGGCCGAGCCGACCACCGTGCCGGCGATAATCATGGCCGCGTTAGCGAGCACGAAGCCTTCGAAGGCGACGGCCAGCCCGGTCAGCGCGTTGTACAGCGAGATGACGACCGGCATGTCGGCGCCGCCGATCGGCAGCGTCATGGATACGCCAAGCAGCAGGGAGGCGGCGAACAATGCGGTGACTGCGCCCAGCGAGGCATTGGCGCCGGTCACGATCAACGCGCCCAGCACGATCGCGCTGGCGAGCACCAGCAGATTGAGTATTTGCTGGCCGCGGAAACGCAGCGATCGGCGAATCAACCCCTGCAATTTACCGAACGCGATCAGGCTGCCGCTGAAGGAGACCGCACCGATGATGCCGCCGATGATCGCGAGCGCAGTCGCGGCGTGCTCGATCGTGCCGCCGCGATAGAGCTCGATCGCGGCGATCGCTGCGGCCGCGCCGCCGCCCATGCCGTTGTACAGCGCGATCATCTGCGGGATGTTGGTCATCGCCACGCGCCGGCCGCTGATCCAGGCGATCGTCGCACCGATCGCCACCGCGATGAGTATGAGCGGATAGTTGCTCATGCCCGGGTAGAAGAACGTCGCGAGCGTGGCCACCAGCATGCCGGCTCCCGCCCAGAGGATGCCGCTGCGTGCGGTGACCGGCGAGCTCATGCGCTTCAGGCCCATCACGAACAGGAACGCCGTGACCAGGTAGCTGACCTGGATCATCAGGGCGGCGCTCAGCCAGGTGCCCATCAGTGCTGCCCTCCGGGCGGCGCCTGAGGCTTCGGCCGGCTAGACTTGAACATCTCGAGCATGCGCTCGGTGACGGCGTAGCCGCCGACGGCGTTGCCGGCGGCCAGCAATACGCCGATGAAACCGATGGTTTTCTCGAGCGGCGTCGTGGCCGCGCCCAGCGCGACCATCGCGCCCACGAGCACGATACCGTGCACGAAGTTCGAGCCCGACATCAGCGGCGTATGCAATATGACCGGCACCCGCGCGATCACCTCGTAGCCGGTGAATGCGGCCAGCATGAAGATATACAGTGCGATGATCCCGGTCATGGTGCCTCCACCAGTGCGCGCGTGGGCTCGTGTCGGATTGCGCCCGCGTGCGTCAGGCACGATTGCGCGAACACCTCATCCTGCCAGTCGATCGCGAGCGTGCCGCCCTGGCCGATAGCGCTTTTCAGAAAGTTGTAAAGATTGCGGGAGTACATCTCGCTGGCATGAAATGCCAACTGTGCGGGCAGATTGACCGGTCCCACGATCTTCACACCCTGATGAACCACCGTCTGTCCGGCCTGCGTGAGCTCGCAGTTGCCGCCCGACTCGGCCGCGATATCGATGATGACGGCGCCGCTCTTCATGCGCTCGACTGCCGCACGCGAAATGATGCGAGGAGCGCGACGGCCCGGCACCGCGGCAGTCGTGATGACCGCATCGGCCAGCGCAACGCGCGCATCGAGCGCCTCCTGCTGCTGGCGCTTTTCCGCCTCGCTGAGCTCGCGCGCGTAACCGCCGCTGCCTTCCGCTGTCACTCCGGTCTCGACGAACTTCGCGCCGAGCGACTTGACCTGCTCGCGCGTCGCGCTGCGCACGTCATAGGCCTCGACGATGGCGCCCAGCCGCCGCGCGGTCGCAATCGCCTGCAGGCCTGCAACGCCGACGCCGACGATCAGGACCTGCGCGGGTCGGATCGTGCCGGCCGCGGTCGTGAGCATAGGCAGAAAGCGCTCCAGAACGTTGGCCGCGATCAGTACCGCCTTGTACCCGGCTACCGCGGCCTGCGAGGACAGCGCGTCCATCGATTGCGCGCGCGAAATGCGCGGCACCAGCTCCATCGCAAAGCTCGTAATCTGACGGTCGCGCAACGCGCGCACTTCATCCAGGCGCGCATGCGGCTGCATGAAGCCGACGACCACCGCGCCCGAGTGCAGGCCCATGATCTGGCTTGGCCGCAGCGGCTGCACGCTCAGCAGCACGTCGCTCGCCGCGAGCACCATCGCGGCACTATCGGCCCATTCGACCTGCCGGTAGGCGCTGTCGGGGAACTGCGCGCTGATGCCGGCGCCGCGCTCGAGCAATACGCGCACCCCGGCCGCCGCCAGCTTGTCCGCAATCTCGGGCACGAGGCTGACGCGCGTTTCCCCGGGCGTGCTCTCCCGCAGCGCGCCGAACGTAACTGGCATATCGATCTCCTAAGCGGCCAGTGTGGACAGCGAGCGGTGCGCACCTGGAATGACGTTAATCGTTGAATTCTCGCACAATACTGCCGTATCTTACAGCTCATGAGCGACCCGCATGGCCTGACACAAATGGTTCTGCGCACCGATGTGGCCGGCATGCCGCTCGAGTGGATCGATTACCGTGAAGCCGCCCGCCTCTATCATCAGGAGCAGGTTGCCTATACCTGTGGGTCGCTGATCTACCGTCTGTACGGCGGCGTCAACGCACGCAGCGGCCGGCGCACCGTGCTCGAGGTCAGCTCGATCGTCGCGACCGTGGGTCATACCGGCAATCCGGGCAACACGCGCCACGACTATGTGCCGCCGCTGAACAACGAGACGCTGTTCCGGCGCGATGCGTATCTGTGCATGTACTGCGCCCAGCGCTGCCTGAGCCGCGAGCTCTCGCGCGATCACGTGCGGCCCTTCAGTCAGGGCGGCGTGGATGTCTGGACCAACGTCGTGGCCGCCTGCCGCAGGTGCAATAACGAGAAGGCCGGACGCACGCCCGAGCAGGCCAAGATGCAGCTGATCGCAGTGCCCTTCACGCCCACCTATGCGGAATATATATTCCTCAAGGGCCGGCGCGTGCTCGCCGATCAGATGCAATACCTGCTCGCGCACTTTCCACGCAGCAGCCCACTGCACGACCGCATCGCCCGCTGGCGCGCCTGAACGGTGCGCGATCAGTGGTCTACCTGATCGATGCTTCGGTATATATTTTCCGCGCGTGGTACTCGCTGCCCGCCGGTCTGGCCAATGCCGCCGGCGAGCCGACGCAGGCACTCTACGGGTTCGCGCGCTTCCTGAGCGAGCTGCTCGAGCGGCGCGCGCCGCTGCATGTCGCGGTGGCCTTCGATACCAGCCACGGCAATTGTTTTCGCCATGCGCTCTATCCGGCATACAAGGCCAACCGCGATCCGGCACCGCCCGAGCTGGCGCGCCAGTTTGCCTGGTGCCGTGAATATTGCCGCCACATCGGCGTGGCGGAATTTGCCAGCGAGAGCTACGAGGCCGACGATCTGATCGGCACCCTGGCAGCGCAGTGCCGCGCTCAGGGCCTCGAGTTCACCGTGGTCTCGTGCGACAAGGATCTGGCGCAGTTGATCGGGCCGCGGGACGTATTCTGGGATTATGCGGAGGGCACCGAATACCGCTACGCGGATATCGCGGGGCGCTTCGGCGTGCCGCCCGAGCGCATGGCGGATTATCTGGCGCTGCGTGGCGATCACGTCGACAACGTCCCGGGGGTGCCTGGCATCGGGGCTAAGACCGCCGCGGCGCTCATGACGCTGTGCGCCTCGCTCGATGAGCTGTTCGGCCGGCTCGATGCGGTCGCGCGTCTGCCGTTGCGAGGCGCCGCCTCGCTGCCCGCGCGCCTGCAGCAGCACCGCGAGGCGGCCTACCTCGCCCAATCGCTGACCCGTATCGCCTGCGATGTGCCGCTCGGAGCCGCGCCCGAGGATCTGCGGCGGCGAGCCCCCGATCTGCCGCGCATCGCAGCGTTCTGCACCGGACAGGGCTTCGGGGCCCTGCTGCAGCGTCAGGCCGCGCGGCTGGCCGGCAGGCAGATCGGACTGTCATGAAACGGCCTGCCGGCACGTCGAGCGATATCGAGTCGGTGCTGCGCGAGCAGCGCAGTTTTGTACCGCCGCGGGAATTCGCGGCCCGCGCGCGCCTGAAGGAGCGCGAGCTGTCCGCACTGCATCGGCGCGCGCAGGCCGATTACGTCGAGTTCTGGGCCGCGCTGGCGCGCGCGCACCTGCGATGGCACCGGCCCTTCACGCGCACGCTCGATGCCAGCGCCGCGCCGAACTATCGCTGGTTCACGGACGGCGAGCTCAATGTGAGCTGGAACTGCCTCGACGCGCAGTTGCCTTACCGGGCGGAAAAGAGCGCGATCATCTTCGAGGGCGAACCCGGCGACGTGCGCACCCTGACGTATCGGGAATTGCATCGTGAGGTTTGTCGCTTCGCCAACGCGCTCAGGAGCCTCGGCGTACAACGCGGCGATCGCGTCATCATTTATATGCCCATGGTGCCAGAGGCGATTATTGCGATGCAGGCCTGCGCGCGCATCGGGGCCATCCATTCGGTGGTGTTCGGCGGCTTCTCGGCGCTATCGCTGCGCGATCGCATCGAGGATGCCGGCGCCAGACTCGTGGTCACCGCCGATGGCGGCTGGCGTGGCGGGCAGCCCGCGCCGCTGAAGGGTGCGATCGACCAGGCACTGTCTGAGGGCTGCGAGACGGTCGAGCGCGTGATTGTGCTCCGGCGCAATGGTGCGCCGGTCTCGATGCAGCGCGGGCGCGATCATTGGTGGCATGAGCTCGTCGAGCACGCGCCGAGCGAGTGCGAACCGGAATGGGTCAACGCCGAGCACCCGCTGTTTGTGCTCTATACCTCGGGCTCGACGGGCAAGCCCAAGGGCATTGTGCACGCCAGTGGCGGGTATCTGCTCAACGCGAAGGTCACGTTCGAGTGGGTGTTCGATCTGCGCGATGACGACGTGTTCTGGTGTACGGCGGATGTTGGCTGGGTCACCGGCCACACCTATGTAGCCTATGGACCGCTGGCCGCGGGCGCGACCGTGATGATGTACGAGGGTGCGCCGATGTACCCGGATGGCGGGCGTTTCTGGAAAATCTGCGCGGCTCACCGCGTGAGCGTGTTCCACACCGCGCCGACCGCGATCCGCGCGCTGATGCGACTCGGCGACGATATCCCGGCACAGTACGATCTGTCACGCCTGCGCCTGCTCGGCACCGTCGGTGAGCCGATCAACCCGGCGGCCTGGATGTGGTATCACCGCGTGATCGGGCGCGCACGCTGCCCGATCGTGGACACCTGGTGGCAGACCGAGACCGGCGCAACCATGATCTCGCCATTGCCCGGGATTACGGCCACCAAACCCGGCTCCTGCACGAAAGCGCTGCCCGGCATCTTCGCCGATATCGTTGACGAGCAGGGCGAGTCGGTCACGCGTCCAGGCGCCGGCGGCTACCTGGTTATCCGCAAGCCCTGGCCGTCGCTGGCGCGCACGATCTGGCGCGACAACGAACGCTACCTGAGCACCTATTGGGACAAGTTCCAGCGCCGCTTCTACCTGGCTGGCGACGGCGCGCACCGCGACGCCGACGGCTACTTCTGGATCGTCGGCCGCATCGACGATGTGCTCAACGTGGCGGGCCATCGACTCGGCACCATGGAAATCGAATCGGCGCTGGTCGCGCACCCGCGAGTTGCCGAGGCCGCCGTGGTCGGTCGGCCGCACGACATCAAGGGTGAATCGGTGTTCGCTTACGTCGTGTGCCGCGGCGCGCGCCCCAGCGACGAGGCCGGCACATTGATCGAGGAGTTGCGCCAGTGGGTCGCACAGCAGTTGAGTCCGATCGCCAAGCCAGATGAGATTCGCTTCGCCGACGGCCTGCCCAAGACCCGCTCGGGCAAGATCATGCGCCGGCTGCTGCGCTCGATCGCACGCGGCGAGGAGATATCCCAGGACATCTCTACGCTGGAGAATCCGGCCATTGTCGCGCAGCTGCGCGGCGAGCAAGCCCCTGCGCGCAACACGCACGCCGCGCCGCCTGCGGCAAGAGCCCGTGCGGCGCCGCGTAAGCGGCCGATCGCGAAGAAATCCAAGCCTAAGCGTGCCGCGCCCAGGCGAGTGGCCGCCAAGGCGACTGCCCCGGGGCGATTGCGCAAGAAGCGCAGCCGCCGGCGCGGCCCACGCAGGGCCCGCACCTGAGCGCTGCCGCGCGCGCGGCCGCGTGGGGCGCGTGGCTGAGCTGTCTCGGCGTTGCCGCCTGCCACGGGCCCGCGACGTTCAATCGGGCGCCCCGAGCCACTGCTAGTGCGTCGAGCGCAGCCACGGTTGGGGTGCAGCACTATCGCATCGACCCCGAGCGCTCGCAGGTGCTGATTCTGGTCTACCGCGACGGTGCATTGGCCGCACTCGGACATAACCATGTCTTGTCGGTGCGCGAGCTATCCGGCGAGCTCACGTTGCCGGGCGGCGCCGATCTCACGCAAACCAGCTTCGAGCTCGAGTTTCCCGTGGCCGCCATCGCCATCGATGACTCCAGTCTGCGCGAGCAGCAGGGCGCGCAGTTCGCGGGCACGATCGACGCCGCCAGCATCGAGGGCACGCGCGCGCACATGCTCGGCGAATCATTGCTTGACGCGGCTCACTACGCGCGCATCGAACTGCGATCCGGCCCGCTGCGCGCCGAAGGCGATCACTGGCTCGTGCAGGTGCGCATCCAGGTGCGCGATCGGCAGGCCGTCGCCGAAGTGCCGGTGAGTCTGCAGGCAGACGGCGAGCGCTTGATCTGCAGCGGCGCTTTCGAGCTCACGCACGCCCAACTCGGGCTCAAGCCCTACAGCGTGGCACTGGGCGCTTTACGCGTGGCCGAGAACATGCACGTGAGCTACCGCCTGATCGCCGAGCGCGGCTAGCCTCGAGGTCATTTAAGGTTTGGGGCCGAGCAGCCAAAGCAGCGTGCCCTCGGGGGCCTCGATCAGCACCGAGGCCCGGTTGGGCCCGTGGGGGGATTTCTGCGACAGCGCGATATTCATCTCGGCGAGCCTCGCACGCTGGCGCGGCAGCTGCTCGCAATCAAAAACCAGCAACGCCGATTCGCATAGCGAGGGCCGGTGGAAGGCCAGGTCGAGCGCATCGCTGGTCAATGGCACGTGCGCATAGGGCTGCCTGACTGGCGGCAATGCGACCAGCCCTGCGCTCTCCCAGAAGCGTTTTGCCGCCCGGAAGTCCGGTTGCGGCAGGCTCAGGTGCGAGAAATATCCACACAATGATTCTGCGGTGCTGCCCGGCGGCGCCGGTGAGAACGTGCGCGCCTCGAGCAGCGTGACGGCGTGCCCTGCCGGATCGCGCAGCCGCAGCTCGTGCAGGCGCTGCTCATCCAGATGCGCGAGCTCCGGCTCGATATGCGCCATGGCCAGCCGCGCACGCGCACGGGCCAGATCGGGCAGCACAAAACACAGCGAGGGACTGGGCATGGCGCGCTCATGCAGGCCCAGATTGATGCGCCCGTCGCTGAGCACGCCGTAGCGGTGCGGCCAGGCATCGCCGGTCAATAACTGCGTGAAGCCCAGGCGTTCATAGAATTGCACGGAGGCGGCGATGTCCGGCGTTGCGATCCCGAGCTCCAGGAAACGGCCGAACATCACGCTCAGGCGTCAGGCCAGTCGCCGCAGGCGCGCGCAATCAGCTGTGCGAGCGCACGCGCGTGATCGGCGCGAGCGTTCAATGCGCTGATGTATTCAAAGCGCTCCCCGCCGGCATCCATGAAGATCTTGCGCCCGGTCAGATCGATCTCCTCGAGCGTCTCGAGGCAGTCGGCCGCAAAACCGGGACAGATTACCGTGAGCCTGCGCTGCCCGCGCCGCGGCAGCTCGCGCAGCGTGCTTTCGGTCGCGGGCCCGAGCCAGCGGTTCGCGCCGAAGCGGGATTGAAAACTCAGAGTCCATGCCTGCGGCTGCAGGTCGAGCGCTGCGGCCAGCTGCGCCGCGCTCTGGCGGCACTGCTCGGCGTAGGCATCGCCACGCGCCACGTAGCTTTCCGGAATGCCGTGGAAGGACATGAGCAGATGCGTGTCGCGGCCATGCAGGCGCCAGTGATCCTTGACGCTGTTGAGCAATGCGGCCTGATAGCCGGGCTCGGCGTAGTACTGGGCGATATAGCGCAACTCAGGCAACGAGCGCCAGGCGCGCAGGCCCAGCGCGACCTGGTCATAGACCGCCCCCGTGGTCGTGCCGCTGGCCTGCGGGTACAGCGGCAGCACGATCAGGCGCCGGACGCGGGCCGCACGCAGTGCCTCTAGCACCTGCCCGACATAGGGCGGGGAATACAAAAAAGCCTGCTCGACCCGAATACCATGCCGCGCGGCGTTGAGCTCGCGCTCGATCGCGGCGCGCAGCCGCGAGCTGTAGAGCAGCAGCGGTGAGCCCTCCTCGCGCCAGATCTCGCGGTAGCGAGCCGCGCTGCGTGGGGCGCGCAACGGTACCACCAGACCATAAAGCAACGGCAACCAGAACCAGCGCGGCAGCTCGATCACGCGCGGATCGGACAGGAAGCGGCGCAGGAAGCGGCCGACAGCGGCGCTGTGCGGCGAGGCGGGGGTGCCGGTGTTGACGAGCAGCGCCGCGATGTCGCCGGCGATGGGGTGTGCAGAGCTCACATTGACGTTGCGGTCGCCCTAGCCAACGTATTGCGCCATGAAGGCCGCGCTGCGCTGCTGCGCGAGTGCGGCGGCTTCAGCGTTGTAGCAATCGGGGCGATCCTCGTTGCTGAAATCATGGTCGGCGCCCTCATACAGATGATAGGTGCCGCGCGGGAAAGCCATACGTATACGCTCGATCTCGCCCGCCGGTATCGATGCGTCCGCAGCGCCAAAATGCAGCATGGTCGGACACCGGGGTGTCTTCGGCAGCTCCTGCTCCAGGGCCGCGGGGTAGTAGCACACGGCGGCGCTGAAGGACAGCTCGTTGGCCGCCGCCCACGCCAGGCGAGCGCCCCAGGAGAAGCCGATCACGGCCAATTTTCCGACGTGCCGCGTCACGGCTGCCGCCGCGGCGATGTCCAGCATCGCTTTGGCGTTATCGATCTGCTTGCTCAGGCCACGGCCCTGCTCAATGTCGTCCGGCGAGTAATCGAGCACGAGGTCGCGGCCGATCCGGTCAAACAGTGCTGGCGCGAGCGTCAGGTAGCCATCCTCAGCGCAGCGATCGGCCGTGCGGCAGATAAAATCCGTAAGCCCGAAGATCTCCTGCACGATGATGCTGCCGCCGCGCGCCTTGCCCGCAGGCTTGGCGATATAGGTGCTGAACGTGTGACCGTCGCGTGCCATCAGCGTCTCGTAGCGGCTCATGCGCGCTCGAGGATCGCGGTTACGCCCATACCACCCGCCGTGCAGGCCGATGCCAGCCCGCGCTTGGCGGCAGGATCGGCCGCGAGCAGCTTGGCCAGCGTCGCCAGGATGCGTGCACCGGTAGCGGCAAACGGGTGCCCGATGGCGACGCTGCCGCCCTTGACGTTGAGCCGGCTCATATCGATCGTGCCCAGCGGCGCGTCGCGACCGAGCCGTTCGCGGCAGTATTCGGGCGACTCCCAGGCCTTCAGCAGGCACAAGGGCACGGCCGCGAAAGCCTCATGGATCTCGTAGTAATCGAAATCCTGCAGGCTCAGGCCCGTGTCAGTCAGTATCGAGGAAACCGCGTAGGCCGGCGCCATGAGCAGGCCTTCCTTGCGAGTCGCAAAATCCACGGCCCAGGTTTTCCCCGCGCGCAGCCACGCGAGTACCGGCAGCCGATGCGCCAGCGCCCAGCGCTCCGAGGCGAGCAGTAAGGCCGCTGCGCCATCCGTGAGCGGCGTGCTGTTGCCTGCCGTGAGCGTGCCGCCGCCGGTCAAATCGAACACGGGCTTGAGCTTGGCGAGCTTCTCGAGCGAGGTGTCGCCGCGGATGTTGTTGTCGGCTTTGAGGTCGTGGAAGGGGCTGACCAGATCGGCATAAAAGCCCTCGCGCCAGGCGGCCGCGGCCTTGACGTGACTCTCATAGGCAATCCGATCCTGTGCTTCGCGCGAGATCTTCCAGGTCTTGACCATGAGCTCGCAGCTCTGACCCATCGACAGTCCCGTGCGCGGCTCGACCACGGCCGGCAGCACGGGGCGCAGATCGGCGGGCCGCAATCCGAGCCAGGGGCGCAGTCGCGCAGCCGCAGTGCGTGCGCCCAGGCTCTTGAGCAGCAGGCGCTGGTAGGAGCGCGGGTAGACGACTGGCGGATCGCTCGTGTCATCGACGCCCGCGGCGATACCGGCATCGATCTGGCCCAGGGCGATCTTGTTGGCCAGCAGTATCGCCGCCTCCAGACTCGTGCCGCACGCGCGCTGCACGTCGAGGCCGGGAGTCTGTGGATCGAGCTGCGTCGACAGCAGCGCTTCGCGCGTAAGATTGTAATCCTTGGTGTGCTTGATGACCGCGCCGGCAATCACGTCACCGAGCCGCTCGCCCTGCAGATGAAAGCGCTCGACCAGCGCACGCAGCGCAGCGGTCAGCAGTTCCTGGTTGTCGGTTCCGGAATAAGCGCCATGCGAGCGCGCGAACGGTGTGCGCACACCGCCGAGAATCGCAACGCGCTGCGTACTGGTTCCAATCAACATGGCCGCCTCCGGTGAGCTGAACGCTCTTTAGCCGACGAGGCTGATAGGATGCCACGCCCGAACCTATAGGTGGAGGATGGATGAGTGCTGCAGGCGTCGATCGCGTATTTGAGCGCCGTCTGGCGTCGCTGAGCAACAGCCGCGAGCAGCAATTGCTCGCGCGCGGCAGCCGGGGCATCGAGCGCGAATCGCTGCGTGTGGATGCCACCGGGCATATCGCCCGCACCCCGCAGCCGCGCGCGCTCGGCGCCGCCCTGACCAATCCGCACATCACGACCGATTATTCCGAAGCGCTCATCGAGCTGGTCACGCCGACCTTCGCCGATAACGCCGCACTGCTCGACTACCTGCGCGACCTGCATCAATTCGTCTACCGGCGCATCGGCGATGAGCTGTTGTGGGCCAGCTCGATGCCCTGCGAACTGCGCAGCGATGAGGACGTGCCGATCGCGCGCTATGGGCCATCGCACCAGGGGCGCGTTAAGTTCATTTACCGTCACGGCCTCAAGGTACGCTACGGCGGCATGATGCAGGCGATTTCCGGCGTGCATTTCAATTACTCGGTGCCCGCGGCGTTCTGGCCGATGTTTGCCGAGATATGCCAGAGCCACAGCGCCGAGCAGGATTTTCGCTCGGCGCGCTATTTCGATCTGCTGCGCAACTACCGCCGGCACGGCTGGATCGTGTCGTACCTGTTTGGTGCCACCCCGGCTCTGTGCCGCTCGTTTCTGAGCGATCGCCCCGAGCACGGGCTCGAGGCGCTCGGAGCCGACACGCTGATCGGGCCCTATGCCACCTCGCTGCGCATGAGCGATCTGGGTTACCGCAACCGCAGCCAGAGCGCGGTCTCGGTCTCGGTCAACAGCCTGGAAGAGTATCTGCGCGATCTGCGCCACGCGGTCAAAACGCCGCATCCGCCGTTCGCTGCCCTGGGCGTGAAAGTCGGCGGCGAATACCAGCAGCTGTCCGCCAATGCGCTGCAGATCGAGAACGAGTACTACAGCTATGTGCGCCCGAAGCACACGCTGCGGGCCGGCGAGCGCACCGCGCGTGCGCTCGCGCGCGCCGGCGTTGAATACGTGGAGGTGCGAGCGCTCGATAACAGCGCCTTTGACCCGGTCGGCGTGAATCTGCGCAAGCTTTATTTCCTCGAGGCCCTGCTGCTGCTGCTGCTGTTCAGGGACAGCCCGCCCATCGGCGCCGACGAGGAGGAGGAGATTGAGCGCAATCATCTGCTCGTGGCGCGGCGCGGCCGCGAGCCCGGGCTCAACCTCGAGCGCGATCGGCGGCAGGTTGCGCTGCACAGCTGGGCCGCGGAGCTGCTCGACTCGATGCAGGGAATCTGCGAGCTGCTGGATGCCTCTTATCCGGGCCGGCCCTACGGCACATCGCTGCGCGAGCAGAGCCTCAAGCTCACGGATGTCGAGCACACGCCCTCGGCGCGGCTGCTGCGTGAATTGCGCGAACACGGCGAGAGCTTCGAGGCGCTCGGATTGCGCTACTCGCGCGCGCACAGGGAATACTGCCTCGATGCGGTGCCGATCGAGCTGGTGCGCGAGCGCGAGTTCGAGCAGGAAGTCGAGCAGTCGCTGCACGAAGCCGCGGCGGCGGAAGCGGCGCGCCAGGGCAGCTTCGAGGACTATCTGGCCGCTTATCTGGCAGACTAGAATTCGATCGCCTGTCGCGTGCGAGGCCCACAGTGCTCACCAGGATCCGCCGGCTGTTGATAGCCAATCGCAGCGAGATCGCAATCCGAGTCATGCGGGCGGCGAGCGAGCTCGGGATCGGCACGGTCGCGATCTATTCGCAGGAAGATCGCTTTGGCTTGCATCGAACCAAAGCCGACGAGGCCTATCTGGTCGGCGAAGGCAAGGGTGCGATCGAAGCCTATCTGGACATCCCGGACATCCTGCGCATAGCGCGCGAAAGCAACGTCGATGCGATCCATCCCGGCTATGGCTTTCTGTCCGAGAACCCGGAGTTTGCGCAAGCATGCGCGGCCGCCGGTATCATTTTCGTCGGCCCGAGCGCCGCGAGCATGCGGGTGCTGGGCAACAAGATCGCGGCGCGTAATCTGGCCATAGCCGCAGCCGTGCCCGTCATGCCGGCGACCCCGCCGCTACCGTTGGATCTGGCCGAGTGCGCGCGCCTGGCGCAGCAGGTCGGTTACCCGGTCATGCTCAAGGCGAGCTGGGGCGGAGGCGGACGCGGCATGCGCGTGATCGAGAGCGACGCGCAGCTCGCTGAACTGTTGCCCGTGGCGCGACGCGAGGCCAGGGCGGCCTTCGGCAACGATGAGCTGTACCTGGAGAAGCTCGTGCGCCGCGCGCGTCACGTCGAGGTGCAGATCCTCGGCGATGCGCATGGCAATCTGGTGCATCTGTACGAGCGCGACTGCACGGTGCAGCGGCGCAATCAGAAAGTCGTCGAGCGCGCGCCGGCCCCTTTTCTCAGCGACGCCGAGCGCGCCGCGCTGTGCGAGCTGGCGCTGCGAATCGGTCGCGCCGCGCACTACTGCAACGCCGGTACGGTCGAATTCCTGCAGGACGCGGACAGCGGCGCCTTGTTTTTCATCGAGGTCAATCCGCGCATCCAGGTCGAGCACACCGTGACCGAGTGCGCGACCGGCATCGACCTGGTCAAGGCTCAGATCCGCATCGCTGACGGTGAGCGCATCGGTGAGCCGGGCTGCGATGTGCCGCCGCAGAGCCAGATTCGCCTGAGCGCGCACGCGCTGCAGTGCCGGATCACGACGGAGGATGCGTACAACAATTTCATTCCCGACTACGGGCGCATTACCGCGTATCGCAGCCCGGCCGGCTTCGGCGTGCGACTGGATGCGGGCACGGCCTATGCCGGCGCCGTGATCACGCGCTCCTACGATTCGCTGCTGGTCAAGGTCACGACCTGGGCCGCGACGCCCGAGGAGACGATCGCGCGCATGCATCGTGCGCTGTGGGAATTTCGCGTGCGCGGTGTCGAGACCAACCTGCGCTTCCTCGATCAGATCATCACGCATCCGCGCTTCGTGCACGGGCAGTACACCACGCGCTTCATCGACGAGACCCCGGAGCTGTACTCCTCGCCCGAACGGCGCGACCGCGCCACGCGCATCCTGACGTACCTGGCCGACACCGTCGTCAATGGCAATATGGAAGTGCTCGGCCGGCCGCGACCCGAGCGGCCCGTGCAGGTGCGTGCCCCGCGCCTGCCGGGCGAGCTCGCGGCGGCGCACGCCCCGCCCCCGGGGTGCAAGCAGCGGCTCGCTGAGCTCGGCCCCGAGCGCTTCGCGCAATGGATGTGCACTCAGCGGCGTGTGCTGCTGACCGACACCACGATGCGCGATGCGCATCAATCGCTGCTGGCCACGCGCCTGCGTACCATCGATATGGCGGCCGTTGCACCGGCGTATGCCGCGCTGCTGCCGCAGTTGTTTTCGGTGGAATGCTGGGGCGGTGCGACCTTCGACGTGGCGATGCGCTTTCTGAAAGAGGATCCCTGGGAGCGTCTCGCAAAATTGCGCGAAGCGATGCCTAACCTGCTGCTGCAGATGCTGCTGCGCTCGGCCAATGCGGTCGGTTACACCAACTATCCGGACAACGTGGTGCGCTACTTCGTGCAGCAGGCCGCTGCCGGCGGCATCGATGTGTTCCGGATCTTCGATTCGCTCAACTGGGTCGAGAACATGCGCGTGGCGATCGACGCCGTGTGCGAGAGCGGTCGGCTGTGCGAGGCCGCGATCTGCTACAGCGGCAATCTGAGCAGTCCGCACGAGCGCAAGTACACGCTGGATTACTACCTCGGGATTGCACGCGAGCTCAAAGCCGCCGGTACGCACATACTGGGCATCAAGGACATGGCGGGGCTGTGCCAGCCGCGCGCGGCCTACGATCTGGTCAAGGCGCTCAAGGACGAGACCGGGCTGCCATTGCATTTTCACACGCACGACACCAGCGGCATTGGCGCCGCGAGTGTATTTGCCGCCATCGCTGCCGGCGCCGACGCGGTCGACGCGGCGATGGATTCGATGAGCGGCCTGACCTCGCAGCCCAATCTGGGCTCGATCGCCGAGGCGCTGCGCTACGGCGCGCGCGATCCGGGGCTGGACACCGATCACATCCGCACGATCTCGCACTACTGGGCGCAGGTACGCAAAAACTATGTGGCGTTCGAGGCGGACGTTCGTGCCGGCGCCTCGGAGGTCTACGTGCACGGTATGCCCGGCGGCCAGTACACCAATCTGCGCGAGCAGGCGCGCGCGCTCGGCATTGACGAGGCGCGCTGGCCGGAGGTCGCGCGCGCCTACGCTGAGGTCAACCAGATGCTCGGCGACATCGTCAAGGTGACGCCGACCTCCAAGGTCGTCGGCGACATGGCATTGCTCATGGTCACTGCCGGCCTGAGCAGCGCCGCAGTGCTCGATCCGGACACCGAGATCTCGTTTCCCGAATCCGTGGTGCAGTATTTTCACGGCGATATCGGGCAGCCTTATGGCGGCTTTCCCGCAGCGCTGCAACGCAAGGTGCTCAAGGGCGCGGCACCGCGCACGCAGCGTCCCGGCGCGGAATTGCCGGACGCGGATCTCGAGTCACTGCGCCTCGAGGCGAGCACGCGCGTGGCGCACCCGGTCACTGATCAGCAGTTTGCGTCCTATCTGATGTATCCGAAGGTTTTCACCGATTACGCAGCCGACCGGCGTCGCTACAGCGATGTGGCCATTTTGCCCACAGCGGTATTCTTCTACGGCATGCGACCCGGACAGGAGGTCAACATCGATCTGGAGCGCGGCAAGATGCTGATCGTGCGCTACGTGACGCAGGGTGAGCCGCTCGAGGACGGCACGCGCACGGTATTCTTCGAGCTCAACGGCCAGCCGCGATCGGTACGCGTGAGCGACCGCAGCCAGAAGCCCAAGCGTCCACCGCAGCGCAAGGTCGATGCGGGCAATCTGCGCCACGTCGGCGCACCCATGCCGGGCTCTGTGGCGAGCGTCGCCGTCAGGGTGGGACAACGGGTTGCGCGCGGTGATGTGGTCGCGACGCTCGAAGCGATGAAGATGGAGGCCGCGGTACGCGCGGAAATCGATGGCGAGGTGGCCGAGGTGCTGGTACAGCCCGGCATGCAGGTGGACCCCAAGGACCTCATGATCGTGCTGGCCTGAACGACCGTGGCGTTACAAACGCGCGTCGCGGTACTGACTGCCCCGAAATGGTGCTAAATTCGCGCGGTTTCGAGTCGCTAACGGCAGGTTTTTGCCGATAACTGTCATGGCACGAAAGGTGCACCCGCAGTGGGCCGAGTGCACAAGAACGGAGGCGAAAGTCTCGCATGAAACTCGTTACCGCGATCATCAAGCCTTTCAAGCTCGATGACGTACGGGCGGCCTTATCCGACATCGGGGTGTCAGGCATGACCGTCACCGAGGTCAAGGGCTTCGGCCGCCAGCGCGGCCATACCGAGCTGTATCGAGGCGCCGAATACGTCGTCGATTTCGTGCCCAAGACCCGCGTGGAAGTCGCAGTTCGCTCCGATCTGGTCGACCAGGTCGTGGAAGCCGTGCTCAAGGCTGCCAAGACCGGCAAGGTCGGCGATGGCAAGATATTCATCACGCAGATCGACCGGGTGGTGCGCATCCGCACCGGCGAGACCGATAACGCCGCACTCTAAAGCCTGGCGCGCCGGCTGGAAATTTTCGGCGCGGCCTGCAACAGTGTGAGCATGTCAAGCGTACCTTCCCACGCCATCGTCTTTCATAAGCACGGCGGCGCCGAAATGCTCCAATGGGAGTCGCAGCAGGTGCCGCCGCCAGGCCGCGGGGAAGTGCAGCTGCGTCACACGGCGATCGGCGTCAATTTCATCGATATCTACGACCGCAGCGGCTTGTATGCGCGCCCGCTGCCGGAAACGCCGGGACGCGAAGCCGCCGGTGTCATCGTTGCGCTCGGGCGCGGTGTGCGTGGCCTGAAGCTCGGCCAGCGCGTGGCCTACGTGCACGCGGGTAGCGGCGCCTACAGTGAGCTGCGCAATATTGCCGCCGCACGACTGGTCAGGCTGCCGGCCGGCATCAGCGACGAGCAAGGTGCGGCGCTCATGCTCAAGGGCCTGACGGCCGAATTCCTGCTGCGCCGGACTTATCGCGTGCAGCGCGGCGAGTATGTGCTCATCCACGCCGCGGCCGGTGGTGTCGGCTCGCTGCTCACGCAATGGGCGCATGCGCTCGGAGCGCGTGTCATGGGCATCGTCGGCAGCGAGGCCAAGCTCGAGCGCGCGCGCCGCCAGGGGTGCCAGCGCGTGTTCCTGGCCGGACGCGATGATATCGTCGCCTCGGTGCGCGGCTATACGCGCGGCCGCATGGCTGATGTGGTCTACGACTCGGTTGGCAAGGATACGTTCTTCGAGTCGCTCGATTGTCTGCGCCGCCGCGGCATGATGGTCAGTTTCGGCAATGCCTCGGGACCGGCGCCGGCGATTGCGCCGCTGGAGCTCGCGCGCAGGGGCTCACTGTTCCTGACGCGTCCCTCGCTGTTTGATTACATCGCCACGCCGGAGGACCTGCAGCGCGCAGCGCGCGCACTGTTTGCCTGCGTGCGCTCGGGTAAATTGCGCGTGTCCATCGGTCAGCGCTACCCGTTGGCGGAGGCGGCCCAGGCACATCGCGATCTGGAGACGCGGCGCACCGTGGGCGCCTCGGTGCTCATTCCCAGCTCGAGCTGACTACTCCACGAGTCGCAGCGCGCGTCGACTGCGGCTCATGCCCAATGCCCCGCTGCGCACGACCTCGATGAGCTCGGCGTGCTTGGCCAGCTCGAGAATGAAGCCGCTGATTTCGGCTTCGCTGCCGAGCAGCTCGACGATGAAGCATTCGCTGGCCGGATCGAGTACCCGGCCGCCGGTACGCACCACGTAGCCGCGCACGGTATCGCGGCGAGCGGCGTCCATGCTCAATTTGAGCAGCACGAGCTCGCGCTCGATGTGCTCGCCGCGCGTCATGTCCTCGACGCTGACCACGTCGATGAGCTTGTTGAGCTGGTTGGTGATCTGCAGCATCACGGCCTCCGAGCCGCTGGTCACCAGCGTCAGGCGCGAGACCGTCGGATCGTCGGTCGGCGCGACCGCGAGCGACTCGATGTTATAGCCGCGGCTGGAGAACATGCCGGCCACGCGCGCGAGTGCGCCGGCCTCGTTCTGCAGCAGTATGCCGATGATGTGTCGCATAGGGGCAGAATAGCCAATTGCAGGCCGCGTCGGCCATAATCGATGCATGACTGAAGGCGCGAAATGGGTGCGTCCGCAGGCCCATCCGCTGGCCGGCAAGGCCATGTCCGGGGCCCAGATCGTCGTGCAGGTCATTGCCGATGAGGGCACCAGCGCGATTTTTGGCTACAGCGGTGGTGCCATTTTGCCCACCTACGATGCGGTATTCACCTTCAACGAGGAACAGAAGCTCAACGGCGCCGGCCAGGTGCCATTGATCGTGCCCGCGAACGAGCAGGGCGCGGGTTTCATGGCTGCAGGCTACGCGCGTGCCAGCGGCCGCGTGGGCGTATGTCTCGTGACCTCGGGTCCCGGTGCCACCAATACAGTCACGCCGGTGCGCGACTGCATGGCCGACTCGGTCCCGATCGTCGTGATCTGCGGCCAGGTGGCAACGCCCGCCATCGGCACAGATGCCTTCCAGGAAGCCCCGGTGGCCGCGCTGATGGGCTCGGTGTCCAAACATGTGTTTCTGGTCACCGATCCGCAGCGCCTGGAGGCCACGGTGCGCACGGCCTTTGAGATTGCGCGCACCGGGCGCCCTGGTCCGGTCGTCATCGATCTGCCGAAGGACGTGCAGACCTCGGCGCTCGTGTTTCGGGGCGAGGGCGGCCTGGCTATTCCCGGCTACCGGCAGCGCCTGCGCGAAATCATGACGAGCGCGCTGTCCGAGGCACACGCGGCGAGCTTCTTCCAGGTACTTGCGCAATCGCAGCGGCCGCTCATCTATGCCGGGGGCGGGGTGATCAACGGCGATGCGGCCGGCGCCTTGACCGAATTTGCGCAGCAGTTCGGCATTCCCATCGTGACGACGCTCATGGGCATCGGTGCGATCGATACTACCGACCCGTTGTCGATGCGAATGCTGGGCATGCACGGGGCGGCATTCGCCAACTATGCGGTGGAGGACTGCGATTTCCTGATCGCGGTCGGGGCACGTTTTGACGATCGCGTGGCCGGCGATCCGAAGAAATTTGCGCGCAATGCGCGGCGAATTGCGCATCTGGATATAGACCGGGCCGAGATCAACAAGGTCAAGAACGCACAATGGAGCCACGTCGGGCTGCTGCCCGAAGCGCTGCGCGCGCTCATGGCCTGGGGCGCGCGGCTGCCATCGCGGCCTGATTTTGCGCCCTGGCGGCGCCACCTGAACGAGCTGCGCAGCGCGCATGCGATGAACTACGATCGCGACAGCGAGCTGGTGCAGCCGCACTATGTGATCGAGCAGATCAATCGGCACACCGGCGGCGAGGCAATCATCAGCACCGGCGTCGGCCAGCATCAGATGTGGGCGGCGCAACTATTCGATTTTCGCTCACCCAGACAGTGGCTGACATCGGGCAGCATGGGCACCATGGGCTTCGGGCTGCCCGCGGCCATCGGCGCGCAGGTCGCGCGCCCGGGACGGCTGGTCATCGACTTCGATGGCGATGCGAGCATCCGCATGAACATCGGCGAGCTCGAGACCGTGACCACCTACGATCTGCCGATCAAGATCGTCGTGCTGAATAATTTCGGCGACGGTATGGTCAAGCAGTGGCAGAAGCTGTTCTTCAAAGGGCGGCTCTCGGGCAGCGACAAGTCGCTGCACAAGAAGGATTTCGTGCGTGCCGCGAGCGCCGATGGCTTCCAGTGGGCGCGACGGCTCGATCGCAAGCAGGATGTGCCCTCGATGATCGCGGAGTTCCTGGCCTTCAAGGGTCCCGCGTTCCTCGAGGTCATCATTGATCCGGATGCCGGCGTCTATCCGATGGTCGCTCCCGGACTTGGGTATGACGCCATGATCACCGGCGAGCACATCGCCGCGCGCACGCAGGCCAGCGTCCCCGGGGAGATCGATCCCGCCGGCATGTTCTAGGCCGTTGCGGGCCCAGCCCGGCGCCCCAGTCCCCCTCGCCATCCGTATTATGTCGCATCCGCGCCGCCGTAATGGCGCAGGCATAAGATTCTGATCGGTCGCGGAAGTTGGGGAATAGGTCGCAGGGCGAGGCACCGGCTTGATGAATAATCGGCACAGGATGACGAAAAGCCGACGTGCCACATTGTCCGCGCCGCTGGAGCCGCGCGTGCGCCGTGCCTATTTCGACTGTCGCTATGGGCAGTTGCATGTGCACTATGCGCTGCCGGCGGGCGGCGGCTTCGATGAGGCGACCACGCTGTTGTGTATCGCCGGAGCGCCAGGCTCGGGACGATTCTTCGGCCCGCTGCTGCTGCCGCTCGGGCGCGACCGCTCGGTGTACGCGCCCGATCTGCCCGGATGCGGGGAGTCGGACGGCGATCCGGGCTCGTACACGAGCGCCGAGCTCGCCGAAGCGCTCGGAGACTTTCTGCGTTCGATGCACTTGACGCACTTCGACCTGCTCGCCCATGAAAGCGGCGTTGAGATAGCGGCCGCGCTAATGCAGCAACGGCCCGGGCAGGTCGGGCGCGTGGTGCTCTCGCCCGATACCGAAGCAGTCCGGGCCGTCGGCCGCGGCCTGCGCCAGCGACTGCTCGTGATCGACCTGCGATCCGCCGATCAGCGCTATGAGGCCGACGCGCAGACCGAGCACGAGGCGGCACGGTTGCGCGATTTTCTCGAGCTCGCCTAGCCACCGCTCGTTTTCCGAAAATACCGCAATGAACACATCGCTCAACAATCCGTCCCCGATCGATCTGGAGGAAACCGCGGAGCTGCCGCAATTGCCGGAGAGTGCGCTCGCCGCACCGACCGATGAGCTCTCGGCCACGGATACCTGGCGCGGACCTGCCAGCGCAAAAGCGCGTTCGTCGCGCACGCGCGCGAGCGCACCGGCCGGCGCGCAGGCGCAGCCCGAGGACCAGAGTCGACGCGAGGCTGAGATCGGCGCGCTGCGCTCCGACCTGGCCTCCGTGCAGGAAACTCGCAGCCAGCTCGAGCATGACCTGGGCAATCTGGGCGGCCAATTGCGCGAGCTGGAACAATTGCTCAATCGCAAAAGCGAGGAGCTCTCGGTGTACGAGCGCGAGGTCGGCATTCGCGACCGGCGCATCGCCGAGCTCGAAGCGCACGCCGCGCAGCTCGATGCGACGCTGGCCACGATGGGGGCCGACGGGGCATTTGTACGTGATGAATTGCAGGCGGCGCGCACCGATGCTGAGGGCGCACATGCGCGACACACGGCGCTGGCGAGCGAGATGCTGGCCCTGAAGTCCACGCACGCGGCAGTGGGCCAGCGTGCGCAGGCAGCCGAGCTCGATCTGGCGCAATGGCGCACCCGCGGCGAGCGCTATCGGGAAGCCTTGCAGAGCATGGAGGGCCGTCGCGAGCTCTACGATGGCATGCTCGCCGAGCGCGAGGCGCGCATTGCCGAGCTGGATCACGAGCTTGCCGAACGCGCTCGCAGCAGCGGGGCCCGCGAGGAAGAACTGCAGGCCGCGCTGCGCGCGCAATCGGAACGCGTGGGCGCCCTGGATGGCGAGCGCAGTCGCCTCGAGGCGGCCGCGGCCACGGCGCGCGAGCGCATTGCGGCGCTCGAGACCGAGACGCGGCTGCAAGAGGCCACGCTGCGCGAGCTGCGAACACAGAGCGGCGAGCGCGCCGAGCAGCAGTCGGTTGCGCTGCGCAGCGAGAAGGAGCGCAATGCCGAGCTGGACACAGCGCGCACGCGCGCCGACAGCGCCGTGGCGACGGCACGCGAGCGCATCGCGGCGCTCGAAGCCGAGACGCGGCTCAAGGAGGGTAGCCTGCGCGAGCTGCGCACGCAGTCCCTCGCACGTCAGGAGGAGCTCAGCGCGGCGCTGCGCCTTGAGCAGGAGCGCAATGCCGAGCTCGATGCCGCGCGTACCCGCGCCGACGCCAGCGCGGCCACGGCGCGCGAGCGCATCGCGGCGCTCGAGGCGCAGACCCGGCTGCAGGAGCAGAGCCTGCGCGAGCTGCGCGCCCAATCCCTCACGCGCGAGGAGGAGCTCAGCGCGGCGCTGCG
>Ga0302184_10000191_pt1 | contig 41360 bp, 38 predicted proteins | sample I_Palsa_N3_3_FD_200233 | JGI IMG/M metagenome (GOLD analysis project Ga0302184, IMG submission 200233) | Peat permafrost microbial communities from Stordalen Mire near Abisko, Sweden - I_Palsa_N3_3 | ecosystem: Environmental > Terrestrial > Soil > Palsa > Peat permafrost | place: Sweden...
GCCGCCGCGGCCTACGTCGTCGGTCAGGTCAGCAGGGGGGCGATCGTGGCCTGCGATCCGGTCATGTGCTCCGCGCTGCAGGCCCGCGGCTTCCCGGCCGGAAGCCTGCTGACACTGGGCTCGTCGGCTGGTGATCCTCTTGGCTCGGACATCGTGGTGGCCACGGCAGCGGTGCGCAGTCAGTTCGGCAGCCGCCTGACCAGCGAGTACGCGCCCGTCGCCATCGCCGGCTTCGGATCGGGAACAGCGCGGGTCGAGGTGCTGGTGACGGCAACGGAGGGTGCCGCGGCCTACCGGAGCGACCTGCGCGCCGACCAGCGGGCGCGGCGGCGCGGCGGCGCGGCGCTGCTGCGCGGCGGCGGCGTCAGATGCTCGCCGCAAGCCTGCGCCGCGCTTGAGGCCGGGCAGGTCGACGCCAGGCTGCTGATCACCCTCGTGGCCATGGCGTCGCAAGGCCAGGTGCACATCCTGGCGTTCGGCGGCGCGGCTCCTGGCGCGAGCCCTGGCGTCCCGCTGCGCACCGTCGAGCTAGCCAGCCCGGCCGGCGCCAGCGGCCGCAGCTACCTGCGGTCGACGCTGTCCTTCCTGCGCGCTCAGCGCGCCCCCTTTCTCGCCTCGGTCATGACGACCACGAGGCTGGCCAGCGGCAGGATCGCCCTGATCGTCGGATTCGCCGCACCGAGCCCGCTCGGGCTGCTGGGCCAAAGCGCGCCTGCGCAGCACGCGAAGAACGCGAAGAACGCGCAGCAGGCGAAGAAGTGACCACTTAAGGAGCAGTTGCGGCACAAGAAGCATTCAGAACCTGGAAAATGACAGGCCGGATGATGGCCCGTCCTGGGAGGGAAAAGAGGAAACAATGAGACTTACCAGAAATATCGGCCGACCGGCCAGGCTGGCCGCCGTCCTCGCCCTGGCACTCGGGCTGGCCGGGCTCGCCGCGCCGGCCGCATTGGCGTCAGCCGCCGGATCCGCGTCGGCGGCAGCGCCCGCGGCGGCGCCGGTTGGCTGGATACGGCTCGCCCACCTGTCACCGAACACCCCGGCGGTGGACGTCTACCTGTACTCGTTCGGTGACCCCAGCGCCATGATCGTGCTGAAGCACGTCACCTACGGCACCGTATCTGGCTATCAGGCGCTGGCGGTCGGCGAGTACACCGTGGCGATGCGCGGCGCCGGGGCTCCGGCCAGCTCCAAGCCGGTGCTGTCCGCCACCGTCAACGTGGCGGCGGGGAAGGCTTACACCGTGGCGGGCATGGGCCCGGCCTCCGGCCTGCGGCTGCAGATTCTCAAGGACAGGCTGACTACCCCGCGCGGCAAGGCGCTGGTCCGGATAATCCAGGCATCGCTGCAGCAGCACAAGGTCACCGTAACCGCGGGCACGAAGGCGCTTGCGCGCAATCTCGCGTTCGCCTCGGTCACGTCCTACCAGACGGTCACCCCGGGAACCTGGGACGTGCGCGCGGCCGGCGAGACCGGCAGCGCCAGCAAGAGCATCCACCTGGCGGCCGGCACCATCCACACCCTGGTCATTCTCGATGACCCGGGTCACCTCTCGATCGACAACCTGATCGACGCCGCCGGCAGCCGCGTGCTGCCCGATGGCGGAGCGGCCACCGGCTTCGGCGGCACCGCCCCGGTCCCGGGCTCATCGCCGCTGCCCTGGCTGATCACCGTCGCGGCCGGGCTGCTGGTCACCGTGGCCGGGCTCGCCAGGCTCCGGCGGTCACGGGGCGCCGCCCTGCGCATGAGGTGAGATGACGAAATCGGCCGGCCGGCACGCCACGGCGCCTCGCCGCGGCGGGCCGGCCGCGCCGCAGCGGCACCGCCGCCTGCGCCCCGTCAGCAGGCGGAGCGCGGTGGCGCTGTTGCTGTGCGGGCTGCTCGCCACCGGGATTGGCGCGTGCGGCGCCGCCATCGCCAGCCACTCCGGTCGCGCGGCCATGCTGCCGTCCGGAAAGCCGAGGTTCATCCCGGTCCCGCGCGGCGACCGGGCGCCGGTGCCGACGCCATCCGGCGGCGAGCAGGTCGCCAGGCCCGCGAGCCTGATCATCCCCTCGATCGGCGTCAAGACCAGGCTGATCAGGCTCGGAGTCACGTCGGCAGGCGCCCTGCAGGTGCCCGCCAGCACGGCGGTCGCAGGCTGGTACACGTTCAGCCCGCGGCCAGGGGCGATCGGCTCCTCGATCATCGCCGGCCATATCGACTCGTACCTCGGCCCTGGTATCTTTTTCCGGCTGCGGCAGCTGAAGCCGGGCAAGCGGGTCTACGTCCGGCGGACGAACGGATCGCTGGCCGTCTTCCGGGTCACCGCGAAGCACATGTTCCTGAAGACCGATTTCCCCACCTCGGACGTGTACGGGCCGGTGCCGACCGCGCAGTTGCGGCTGATCACCTGCGGCGGCACGTTCGACACGGCCACCGGCCATTACCTCAGCAACGTCATCGTCTTCGCGACGCTGATCAAGTGACCGTGAGCGCCTGCCCGGCCGGGCAGGCGGTCAGGCAGGCTGCGCGCGGTCACCGGGATCCGCTGCCTGCGGCCGCTGGCGGGCTGAAGCGGCCAAGGCCGAACCTGGCGGCCGGCAAATCGGCCCGCTCGCCGCAGGCCAGGCTGGCCAGCCAGTCGCCGAGCAGCGGCCCGAACTTGAAGCCGTGCCCCGACGTCCCGCTGCCGACGATGATCCGGCCGGCCTGGTCGAGGATGAAGTCCTCGTCCGGGGTGTTGTCGTAGATGCAGCGCTCGGTCCGCACCGGGCGCGGGTCATAGCCGGGCAAGTGCCGCGCCGCGAGCCGGCTCAGCTGCCCGATCAGGGCGGCGTCCACGGCCTGGTCCTGGCTGTCCGGGTGTGTGGCAGGCCCGCTCTGGTGCAGCCCGATCTTGTAGAGCGGCGAATCCGGCACCGGCAGCCCGTAGGGCATCGGGGCGGCGGAATGGCAGATGAAGATCGGCATCCCGGGCGGATCACCGGGCGGCGGATCGCCGGGCGGCGGACGGTCGGCCGGCGCGAGGTAGGCGACCTGCTCAAGCGTGGGTGCCGACGGCACCGTTATCCCGGCGGTGGCGAGCAGCGGCGCTGTCCATGGCCCGGCGCAGACGATGACATGGCCCGCAGTGAGCACGTTGCCGCCGTCCGCGCGGAGCCTCACCTGCCTGCCGTCGTCCTCGATGCCGGTGACGCGGATTCCGGTCCGGACCAGCGGCACGGCCGCGGTGAGCGCGCGCAGCGCGCTGTCGGCGGCGATCACGCAGGACTCGGGCTCCAGCAGGGCAGGCCCGCCGGTGGCGATCGCGGGGAACCTGGCCGCCGCCTCCCCGGCCGTCAGCAGCTCGCACGGTGCGCCCGCGCGCTGCATCCCGTCCCGGACCGCGTGCAGCCCGTCGCCGAAAGTCAGCTGCGCTGCGGGCCGCAGGATCCGCTGGCCTGACTCCTGCTCGAGATCACGCCAGAGTTCCCTGGCCCGCCTGGCCATGGTGACGTAGCCGGGGTCGTCGTAGCCGAGCCGGAAGATGCGGCAGCTGCCGCGGGAGCCCCCGCCCTCGTGGCCGATCTCGGCCTGTTCAAGGACGAGAACGTCGCGCCCGCGGCTGGCCAGCACGCGGCCGGTTGCCAGGCCGAGCAGGCCGGCGCCGACGACGACGAACTCGTGGTCCGGCGGCATCACCAGCCCCGGGCACGCCACTCCGGTACCTGCGGGCGCTCGGCGCCGACGGTAGTGTCCCCGCCGTGCCCCGGGTACACCCAGGTGCCGTCCGGGAGCGCACCGAAGATCCGTTCTTCCAGGTCGGTGATGAGCTGGCCGAACCGCTGCGGGTCACCCTGGGTGTTGCCGGGGCCGCCGGGGAACAGCGAGTCGCCGGTGAACAGGTGCGGCTCAGCGGCCAGCGCACCGTCGGCGTCATAGCAGAGCGCGATGCTGCCGGGAGTATGACCGCGCAGGTGGATGACGGCCAGCCGGGCCTCGCCGACGGTGACCGTGTCGCCGTGGCTGACCAGGTCGGTGATCTTCACCGGAAGCTCCGGCGCGTCATCCGGGTGGGCGACGGTGGCGGCCCCGGTGGCCTCCTGCACCTCGCGCAGCGCCTCCCAGTGATCCCGGTGCCGGTGCGTGGTGACGATCTTGGCTGGCGGGGTGTCGCCGATCAGCTCGAGCAGCGTGCCTGCCTCGTTCGCCGCGTCGATCAGCAGCAGTTCCCCGGTGCTCGTGCACCGCAGCAGGTAAGCGTTGTTGTTCATGGGGCCGACGGCCACCTTCGTGATGGTGAGCCCGGGAAGCTCCCTGGTCTCGGCCGGCCCGCCGACGCTGACGTCTCCGGTGTAGCTCATGCTGATCCTCCGTAGCTCATGCTGAATTCCTACCACGCCGGCAGGACGGGGAGCGGCCCGGGCGGCTCGGCGGCCAGCCCGGCGCCGGCGCTGCGGCCGGTCAGCCAGGCCAGCAGCAGCCAGCCCGGCCCGGAGATCCTGACCACCGGGGGCCGGTGGCCGGCGCCGCCCGCCGCGGCAGTGCCTATCTGGTACTCCGGGCCGGCCGGGCCGGCGCCGCCATCGGTGCCAGCGCCGGTAACGCTGAGCTGAGCGGCTGGCGCATCATCCCGCTGGGCGAACCCGGCGGCGACGGACTCAAGGCGCTCAGTCACGAACCAGCCAGGCCAGTCCGCGGCCTGGTAGCCGGCCGCGAGATCGACATGGTGGATCTCCACCTCCGACAGCCGCCGCGAGAGCGTGTACCAGGCCGGATGCCCGCCTCCGCGGATGCCATTGACGGTGACCTGCCAGCCGTGCCCGGGCATGCACGCCGCCTCAGCCCGGAACGCCGCGGCCGAATCCCGAAGATCCGCCAGCAGCCCGGCGGCTGGCCGGCCGGAGCCGGCCTCGATCGCCTCATCGCGTGCCTGCTGGCTCGGGTACTGCGGGGTCACCACGCCCGTCCGCGCCCAGATCAGCAGGTTACGCAGTCCGTCGGCGTTGCGGGCCAGATGGGTGAGGACATGCCCGCGGCTCCAGCCCGGCAGCGGCGAAGGCTCCCTGGCCTGGTCATCGGTGAGCTCGGCGGCGGTGGCAAGCAAGCGGCCTGTCGACTCGGCTATCCGGCTTTGCAGCTCGCCGGGATCATCATGCACGGCGCTCCCTCCTGGTCATCCGGACTATCCTCGCTCACCGGACACCCCGGCCGGAAGCCCGGGCACCCCGGCCGGAAGCCCGGGCCCCCCGGCCGCGGCCGGGGGCTGGCCCTGCGTCTCCGCCGGAACTTTCCGGCCGGTCGTGCCAGGCCTTCATGATCTCGAAGGATTTGGCGCCATATTGGACGCTAATCCTTCGGGATCCGGCACCGGCGCCTCCCTGGGCTGGGCGCCCTCGCGGGCGGGAATGCGCGCCCCAGCGGGCGGGAATGCGCGTGCTCGCAGATGCGTTGCCCTGTCGGTGCCGGGCGCGGAGAAATCCGGGCGCGGGGAATCAGGTGCCCCAGGGCGCCCGTGACGTTCGCCCGTTCGCCCGTTCGCGAAGCGCCAGGTTTTGTCAGACCCCCCGGATACGATGAAGAGGTGCCCCGATCGTGGGGGATCGCCTTCCTGACCGCGGAGAATCCTCCTTCCCGACCCCCGGAGAACTGAGCCGAAGTGGCTGATCGCCTCGTTGTTCGCGGTGCGCGCGAGCACAACCTCAAGGACGTTTCGCTCGACCTGCCCAGGAACTCCCTGATCGTCTTCACCGGGCTGTCCGGGTCGGGCAAGTCCAGCCTGGCCTTCGACACGATCTTCGCCGAGGGCCAGCGGCGGTACGTGGAGTCACTGTCCGCCTACGCCAGGCAGTTCCTCGGCCAGATGGACAAGCCGGACGTGGACTTCATCGACGGGCTCTCGCCGGCCGTCTCGATCGACCAGAAGGCAGCCGGCCGGAACCCGCGCTCCACCGTCGGCACGATCACCGAGGTCTACGACTACCTGCGGCTGCTGTACGCGCGGGTGGGCAAGCCGCACTGCCCGATCTGCGGCAGGCCGATCGCGCGGCAGAGCCCGCAGCAGATCGTCGACCGGGTGCTGGAGCTTGACGAGGGCACCCGGTTCCAGGTGCTCGCCCCGGTCGTGCGCGGCCGCAAGGGGGAATACGGCGAGCTGCTGCGCGAGCTCCAGGCCAAGGGCTACTCCAGGGCCAGGGTGGACGGCGTCGTCATCCGGCTGGACGGCACCGACGCCGGCGGCCTGCCGGCGCTGAAGAAGTACGAGAAGCACCACATCGAGGTGGTAGTCGACCGGCTGGACGTCAAGGCATCCGCCCGGCGGCGGCTCACCGATTCGGTGGAGACCTCGCTGGCGCTGTCCGGTGGGGTCGTGGTGCTCGACTTCGTGGACCTGCCAGACGGCGATCCGCACCGTGAGCGGATGTACTCCGAGCATCTGGCCTGCCTCTACGACGACCTGTCGTTCGAGGAGCTGGAGCCGCGGTCGTTCTCGTTCAACTCCCCGTGGGGCGCCTGCCCGGCCTGCACCGGCCTGGGCACCCGGATGGAGGTCGATCCCGAGCTCGTCGTCTCCGACCCGGCCAGGACCCTGGCCGACGGCGCTATCGGCCCGTGGAGCGGCGGGCACGTCAGCGACTACTTCATCCGGCTGATCGAGGCACTCGGCGCGTCCATGGGCTTCACCGTCGACACGCCCTGGCGCAAGCTGCCCGCCGCAGCGCAGCGCGCGCTGCTGCACGGTCATGACCAGCAGGTGCACGTCAGGTACAAGAACAGGTACGGCAGGGAACGGTCCTACTACACGAACTTCGAGGGCGCGATCCCGTACATCGAGCGCAGGCACGCGGAAGCGGAGAGCGACTCGAGCCGGGAGCGGTTCGCCGGGTTCATGCGCGAGGTGCCCTGCCCGACGTGCCACGGAGCACGGCTGAAGCCGATCTCGCTGGCCGTGACCGTGGACGGCCGGTCCATCTCGGATTACTGCGCCCTGCCGATCGGCGAGCTGGCCAAGCTGCTGCTCGGCCTGGAGCTCTCCGAGCGGGACCAGCACATCGCGGGCCGGATCCTGAAGGAAGTCAACGCCAGGCTCGGCTTCCTGCTCGACGTCGGGCTCGACTACCTGTCGCTGGACCGGGCATCCGCGACGCTGGCCGGGGGAGAGGCGCAGCGGATCCGGCTGGCCACGCAGATCGGCTCCGGCCTGGTCGGCGTCTTGTACGTGCTCGACGAGCCGTCCATCGGATTGCACCAGCGGGACAATCACCGGCTGCTCGAGACGCTGATCCGGCTCCGCGACCTCGGCAACACGCTGATCGTCGTCGAGCACGACGAGGACACCATCCGGGCTGCGGACTGGGTGGTCGACATCGGCCCGCGGGCCGGCGAGCACGGCGGCCGGATCGTCGTCTCCGGCTCGCTGGAGGACCTGCTCGCCAGCGAGGAATCGCTGACCGGCGCCTACCTGACCGGCCGTGAGTCAATCCCGCTGCCCGCCGTGCGCAGGAAGCGGGTCCGCGGCCGGGAGGTGACGGTCAAGGGCGCGAGCGAGCACAACCTGCGGGACGTGGACGTCGCCTTCCCGCTCGGCTGCTTCATCGCCGTCACCGGCGTCTCCGGCTCGGGGAAGTCGACCCTGGTCAACGACATCCTCTACAGCGCGCTGGCGAAGGAACTGCACGGCGCCAGGACCGTGCCGGGCAGGCACGTGCGGGTCACCGGCATGCAGCAGCTGGACAAGGTGGTGCACGTCGACCAGGGGCCGATCGGCCGGACCCCGCGGTCCAACCCCGCCACCTACACGGGCGTGTTCGACCACGTGCGGAAGCTGTTCGCGATGACGACGGAGGCCAAGGTCCGCGGCTACCAGCCGGGCCGGTTCTCCTTCAACGTCAAGGGCGGCCGCTGCGAGGCGTGCGCGGGCGACGGCACACTCAAGATCGAGATGCAGTTCCTGCCGGATGTGTACGTGCCGTGCGAGGTCTGCCACGGCGCCCGGTACAACACCGACACGCTGCAGGTGCATTACAAGGGCAAGACGATCGCCGACGTGCTGCAGATGCCGATCGAGGAAGGGGCGGAGTTCTTCGAGCCGGTGCCCGCCATCCACCGGCACCTGAAGACGCTGGTCGATGTCGGGCTCGGCTACGTGCGGCTCGGCCAGCCCGCGCCGACGCTGTCCGGCGGCGAGGCGCAGCGGGTGAAGCTCGCCTCCGAGCTGCAGCGCCGCTCCACCGGGCGCACCATCTACGTGCTGGACGAGCCGACCACCGGGCTGCACTTCGACGACATCCGCAAGCTGCTCGGCGTGCTCGGCAGGCTGGTCGACGGCGGCAATACGGTGATCGTGATCGAGCATAACCTGGACGTGATCAAGACCGCGGACTGGGTGATCGACCTGGGCCCGGAAGGCGGCTCGCGCGGCGGCAGCGTGCTCGCCACCGGCACTCCCGAGCAGGTGGCGATGGCCGAGGACAGCTACACCGGCCAGTTCCTGAAGAAGCTGCTGAAGATATAGCCGCTGCCCGCGGAAAGTGACCGCCGCCCCCCGGCTGATCGCCCATATCCTGAACGGGTGAAAGTGCTGGCAGCCGTCTTATCGGCGACTCTCGCCGCGCTGGCGGCCGGCTGCTCCGCAGGTTCGGCGCACCCTGGCGCGCCGGGTGGCCACCGACCCTCTTCGCCCGCCGCGGTCGGCGTCACGTCCTCGCCTGCCGCGATCCGGGTAACGCGGGCTCATGCGGTGCCGGGATGCACGACGGCTACCGCGCATGCCCGCTCGCTGGGCAAGGCCGGGACCTCGCTGGAGTCCGTGCCGGGGGGCCCGTTCGGGGTGGCCGTCACTTCCGGCGGGCGCTGGTCGTTCGTATCGCTGGTCAATTCGGTTGCGGTACTGCGGACCGGCGGCCAGGCCGCCCCGTCGCTGATCCGGACCATCCCGCTGCCCGGGCATGGCGCCGCGCTTGGTGAGGCGCTGACCCGCGACGGGCGCTACCTGCTCGTCGCGGATGGCAGCGGCGCGGAGGTCATCGACGTGGCCGCGGCCGAGAACGGCAGCCCGCACCCCGTGCTCGGCTCGCTCACGGACACCGGGGGCGGCGCCATCGAGGTCGCGCTGTCGGCCGGCGACCAGTACGCGTTCGTCAGCCTGGAGGACAGCCAGGAGATCGCCGTCTTCAGCCTGCAGCGGGCGCTGGCCCACGGCTTCGGACCGTCGGACCTCATCGGGGACATCCCGGCCGGCCAGGCTCCGGTAGGCCTGGCGGTATCGCCGGACGGCCGGTGGCTGTACGCGACAAGCGAGCTCGCGCTCGGTGCCCGGCCGTCCGGCCGCGGCGGCCTGGGCGGCCAGGGAACACTGCAGGTCATCAGCATCCGCCGGGCCGAGACCGACCCTGGCCGCTCCGTCGTGGTCATGGTCAGCGCGGGCTGCCAGCCGGTCCGGGTCATCACGTCGGCGGACGGCAGCGTGGTCTGGGTGACGGCCAGGGCCAGTGACACGCTGCTCGGCTTCTCCGCCGCCAGGCTGCGCGCCGATCCGGCCCATTCGCTCATCGGCGCGGTGCGGGTAGGCGAGGCCCCGGTCGGGCTCGCCCTGATCAGGAACGGCACCCGGATCGTCGTCGCCGGCTCGAACCGGTTCAACGCCCCGGGTGCCGCCTCGAGCCTCGCGGTGGTGAACGTGGCGGCGGCGCTGGCCGGAAAGGCCGCCCTGCTCGGGTACCTGCCGGCCGGCGGCTTCCCCCGCCAGATGGCGCTGGAGCCAGGCGGCGCGACCCTGCTGGTCACCAATTTCGACTCGCGGCAGCTGGAGTCCGTCAACGTCGCGGACCTGCCCTGATCGCGGTCACCAGGTGCGCGCCGGCCCGTCTGGCTGCTGCACTTCGTGATCCCGGGAGCCGGCGCTCTGGTCGCGTCCGCGAACTGGGCAAGGTATTCGACTGACGAGCCACGGCCGGTACGCTGCCCGGCGTGGAGATCGTCACCAGCTCCGGCCCGGCCCTGGCCGACCTGGACCAGCCCGGCAGTCCTGCCTTCCTGCTGGTGCTGACGCACGGCTCAGGCGGGGGGGTGGATGCGTCCGACTTGCTCGCCGTCCGCGACGCGGCAGTCCGGCTTGACGGCGCGGTGGCCCTGGTGACTCAGCCGTACCGGTTGCGCGGCGCCCGCGCGCCCGGCTCAGCGGCGCGGCAGGACGCTGCCTGGCTGGAGATCATCTCCGAACTGCGGGCGAGGTACCCGGGGCTGCCGCTCGTCCAGGGCGGCCGGAGCAATGGCGCGCGGGTGGCCTGCCGAACCGCGCGCGCGGCGGGCGCGCGCGCTGTCGTGGCGCTGGCGTTCCCGCTGCATCCGCCCGGGCGCCCGGACCGCTCGCGCGCGGCGGAGCTGCGGGATGCCGGGACCGAGATACTGGTCGTCAACGGCGACCGTGACCCGTTCGGGGTGCCCGGTGCAGCCGACGCCAGCGATGTCGTGGTCATGCCGGGGGAGACGCATGCGCTGTCGCGAAATCCAGCCGCGATCGCCGTGGTGGTGCAGTCGTGGCTGCGTGAGATCCTTAGTCTCCCGTGAACGGCGCCTGCTGGTCTCGCGGACGCTGCCGCAAGGCCAGCAGGCGGCCAGGACGTGCGTCACGCATATTCTGACCGGATGAAAGCCCTGCACGCCGTCTTATCGGCGACCGCCGCCATGCTGCTGGCCGCCTGCACGGCGGGCGCGGCTGGGCATGCCTCGCCGTCCGGGCGCATGCCGTCCTCGCCGTCCGGGCGCGTGCCGTCCTCGCCGCCCGGCCCTGTGCCGTCCTCGCCCGCGGCGGTGCGGGTAACGCGGGCTCATGCGGCGCCCGGATGCAGTACGGCGACCGCGCATGCGCGCATGCTCGGCACTACCGGGACCTCGCTGGAGGCCGTACCGGGGAACCCGTTCGGGGTGGTCGTCAACCCCGGCGGCCGCTGGGCGTTCGTATCGCTCACTGACTCGATCGCAGTGCTGCGGTCCGGCCGCCGTGGCGTCCCGTCGCTGGTCAGGACCATCCACTCGCCGGGCCAGAGCCCGTCCGGCGAGGCGCTGACCAGCGACGGGCGCTACCTTGTCGTGGCCGCGGGCAGCGGCGCGGAGGTCATCGACGTAGCGAGGGCCGAGCGCGGCGCGCCGCACGCCGTGCTCGGCACATTGACCAGCAAGAGCCCGGCGAGCGCCATCGAGGTCGCGCTATCTCCCGGCAACAGGTACGCGTTCGTCAGCATCGAGTACAGCGACGAGATCGCGGTTTTCAGCCTGCAGCGGGCACTGGCCGACGGGTTCGGCCCGTCCGACTTCATCGGCGACATCCCGGCCGGCCAGGCCGCGGTGGGCCTGGCAGTGTCACCGGACGGCCGGTGGCTGTACGCAGTCAGCGAGCTCGCGGCCAGCTCGCAGCAGTCCGGCGGCGGCCCGGTCGACCAGGGAACACTGCAGGTCATCAGCATCCGCCGGGCCGAGACCGACCCTGGCCGCTCCGTGGTCGCCACGGTCAGCGCGGGCTGCGAGCCGGTACGGGTCATCACGTCACCGGACGGGAAGGTGCTCTGGGTGACGGCCCGGGCGAGCGACACGCTGCTCGGCTTCTCCGCCGCCAGGCTGCGCACCGATCCGGCGCACTCGCTCGTCGCGAGGGTGCGGGTAGGCGAGGCTCCGGTCGGCCTCGCCCTGGTCAGGAACGGTACCCGGATCGTTGTCGCCGACTCTGACCGCTACTACAAGACCCCTGGTGGCGCACCCAGTCTTGCGGTGGTGGACGTGGCGGCGGCGCTGGCCAGGAAGCCGGCCCTGCTCGGGTACCTGCGGCCGGGGGGCTTCCCTCGCGAGATGGCGCTGGAGGCAGGCGGCCGGACCCTGCTGGTCACCAACTTCTACCTGTCGCAGCTCGACTCAGTGAACCTCGCAAAGCTGCCCTGACCGGCGGGGACGTCGCGGACCTGCAGCGGCCGGCACCTGCGTCAGGCGCCGGGAACGTGCGTTAGGCAGCCGGCGAGCGCGGCGTGGCCACCGGCAGCTGGAACAGGTCGGTTGGCCGGTGCGGTGCGATCGTGTCCCCGTCGGGGAGCAGCTCGCCGGTGTCCTCGAAGCTGACGACCCCGTTGCAGAGCAGGCTCCAGCCCTGCTCGGGGTGGCTGATAAGGGTTCGGGCCGCCTCACGGTCCGGAGCTCTCGCATCCGGGCAGGGCGGCGTATGCGGGCACATCGTATGTCTCCAGATCATTCATCGTTGTGGTCTTGATCACATTCTACTGTGCCAGTTCAGGCGCCACACCGGCATGGCTCATTGTGACGATTTTGCGGCCCATCATTTGTAGCTTCTATTGATATACGCTCTGGCGCGGATTTACTACGGGTAGTTATCCGCTGTCATAGTACGCCGTGCCGGCGGGCGGTGATAACGGATGTGGGCAACACGCCAGCAATACGCCGGTAACACGCAGGCAATGCACAGACCGGACGGGCCGGACATTGCAGGAGGAAAGCCCGGCAGTCAGGCAGCGTAGCCGCGCGGAATCGGCGGGATGCCGGTGAGCATATGGGTCTCCCGCAATGTCAGCAGCCGCTCGGCTTCGTCGGTCCAGGCGTGCACGGCAGGCTTGGCCTTGGCCTTGCGCCGGAAGATCCGGTCGTCGTAGCCCTGTGGTCCGATCTCGGCACGCTCAGCCGCGTAGGCAGCCCGCATCGCGGCTGTCAGCGCCGATCCCAGGGCGAGCGCCAGGGAATGCTGATCAAGGAGGGGCGCGCGCATTGCCTGGGCCTGACGGAAAGCCTGCTCGGCTGTGCGAGCGGAACTGAGCAGCTCGTCAAATCTGGCCGCGAGCGCGGCATCCGCTGCGTAATCGGCGCTAGCCTGCTCGCTGACCTGCTTCTTGCCCCTAGTCACGACGGCCAGCCTAGCGGACGGCGGGCCGCGGGGCGGACTGCCCCGGCTGGCTACCTGGCGAAGTAGTGCCAGCCGAGCCAGAGCCAGCCGAGCAGGATCGCGGCCCGGCCGGCCCGGGCGCGCATGAGGTACCCGAGCCATTCGCCGAGAGTCGGTATCCGGGTGGTTCGCCGGCGCCCGATGATCTCGAGCGCGAATAGCGCGATGATCACGCAGGCAAAGCCGATGATCGTAATGACGCGGGTTGCCATCCTGTCCTCACCGCCTCACCAGTGCCCACCCGGCAAGCAGCCAGAGCAGGATCGCGGCACTTTTCAGCGGATGCGGCGCTATCAGCGGATTAATCAGGTCCGTCAGCGCCGGGTGCCACCAGAGTGAATTGTCCTTGAAGGCGGATGCTTCCCATTCGAAAAGGGCGGCAACGCAGATCGCCCAGTACGAGAAGCCGGTAACGTCCAGCCGGTCCGGCGGCGGAATGCGGGCAGGTGGCCGCCAGATCGCGATGGCCGCGATGACGGCACCCGGCAGCAGGACGCAGAGCAGGGCAACGCTGGTGAACGGCGCGGCGCTCGCCGCCGCCCAGGCGTAGCCGGCCAGCCCTGCGCCGATCACCAGCTTCCTGACCCACCGCCTGCCGGCGGGCAGGCGCGGTGCGCCAGGCCCGCGGCCGAGGCGGCCATCGGAGCGGGAGACGCCATCTGCCGCCATCGGACCTCCGGGGAGAATGATCTCACTGCCCGCTCGCGCCCGGCAAACGCCGTCGCGCGCCGCCGGATCAGGCGAGGCTGTCGCGCCAGCTGGCGTGCAGCGCGGAAAACTCGCCGTCGGTGGTCAGCAGCTGGCCCGGCGGGCCGTCCTCCACGATACGGCCGTCGTCGATGACCAGGACCCGGTCGGCGATTTCGACCGTGGACAGCCGGTGAGCGATGATCAGCGCGGTGCGCCCGGCCAGGATGGTGCGCAGCGCCCCCTGCACAAGCCGCTCGCTGGGGATGTCGAGCAGCGAGGTGGCCTCGTCGAGGACCAGCACCGCCGGAGCTGCGATGAAGGCGCGCGCGAAGGAGATGAGCTGCCGCTGGCCCGCGGACAGCCGCCCGCCGCGCTTGCCCACCTGCGCGTCATAGCCGTCCGGCAGTGCGGCGATGAACTCGTGCGCGCCGATGGCCGCGGCGGCCGCCTGCACCTCGGCGCGGGACGAGCCGGGCTTCCCGAGCTCAATGTTCTCCGCGATGGTGCCGCTGAACAGGAAATTCTCCTGAGTGATCATGATGATCCCGGCGCGCAGGCTCTGCTCGGACAGCTGCCGCAAGTCGACGCCGTCGAGCAGGATGCGGCCCTGCCCCGGATCGTAGAACCGGGCGAGCAGCCGCGCGATGGTCGTCTTTCCCGCGCCAGTGGCGCCGACGAGAGCAGCCGTCTGGCCGGCCGGGATGCTCAGGTCGAGCCCGGGCAGCACGGTCTTGCGCCGGTAGCCGAACCGGACCGACTCGAAGGTGACCGACCGGCCGCTGGTCCCGGTGCCGGGCGGCGGCAGCGTCACCGGGTCCGCTGGCTCGGCCACTTGCGGCTCCTCGTCGAGCACGCCGGAGATCTTCTCCAGGGCCGCCGCCGCCGACTGGAAGGTGTTGTAGAACTGCGACAGGTCCTGCAGCGGGTCGAAGAAGCGCTGCAGGTAGAGCAGGAAGGTGACGAGGACGCCGACTTTCATGTCACCGTCGATGACCCGCAGCCCGCCGTACAGCAGCACCGCGCCGACGGCGAGGTTCCCCACCAGAGTGATTCCCGGCGAGTAGATGGCGATCAGGCGCGAGGAGCGCAGGCTGGCGTCTGCGTAGCCCTGGTTGAGCTCGCCGAAGATCTCCTCGTTCCGCTGCTCCCGGCGGAACGCCTGTACCGCCTGGATGCCGCCGAAGGTTTCCACGAATTGCACGATGACGAGGGCGATCGTGTCCCTGGTGCGCCGGTAGGCGAGGGCGGACTCGCGCCTGAACCAGGCGGTCAGCCAGATCAGCGGCGCGAACCCGGCCAGCACGACTAGGCCGAGCTGCCAGTCGAGCAGCAGCATCCCGGCGCCGACAAGCAGCAGCGAGAATACGGCGGAGACCAGCGAGTCCAGTCCCTCGTCGAAAAGATCGGAGATCGAGTCGACGTCGGAGACCTGACGGGAGATCACGCGGCCCGAGGTGTAGCGCTCATGGAAGGCAACCGGGAGCCGCTGGAAATGCGCGAAGAGCCGACAGCGAAGCTCGAGCACGACCGTCCCGCCGAGGCGGCCCATCGCGGCGATGAACGCGCGGGTGGCGACCGCCTGGGTCAGCACCGCGACGGCAAAGAAGCCGATGATGACCACCATCGGCGCCAGATCGTGGCTGCGGGTGAGCTGCGGTACCCGGTCGACGCCGATTCCCACCAGCCACGGCCCCGCCAGCGCCCCCAGGTTCGCGATCAGGATCAGCACCAGGATCCCGGTCACGCTGGCGCGGTACGGCCGGAGCAGGTCCTGGAGCAGCCGCCTGCCCCGCAGCCGTAGCAGCGCCGACAGGCTGGCGCTGATGTCGTCCTCGTCCTCGGCCGCGATGCCGCGCCAGGCCTCGACAGCTGGCTCGGCCCCGGCGGCTGGCCCGGCCCCCTGGGCTGGCCCGGCCCCCTGGGCTGGCCCGGCCCCCTGGGCTGGCCCGGCCCCCTGGGCTGGCCCGGCCCCCTGGGCTGGCCCGGCCCCCTGGGCTGGCCCGGCCCCCTGGGCTGGCCCGGCCCCCTGGGCTGGCCCGCTCATCGGCGCGCCCCGGTCAGGTCCTGCCCGGCCGCGTCGCCAGGGTCCGCGTCGCCAGGGTCCGCGTCGCCAGGGTCCGCGTCGCCAGGGTCCGGCTCAGCGGGGAGCGGGGCCGCGCTCATCAGGTCCCGGTAGCGCGGATTGCCGGCCAGCAGCTCCCGGTGCGTGCCGAGCGCGCTGATCACGCCGCCGTCGAGCAGCGCCACCCGGTCGGCAAGCAGGACGGTGGACGGCCGGTGCGCGACCACCAGGGCCGTCGATGCGGAAAGTACCCGGCTGAGCGCCTCGGTGACCTTGGCCTCGGTGTGCACGTCGAGAGCCGACAGCGGGTCGTCAAGCACCAGGACCGACGGCCTGGCCAGGATCGCGCGGGCAAGCGCGACCCGCTGCCGCTGGCCGCCGGACAGCGCCATGCCCTGCTCCCCGATCCTGGTGTCGAGTCCCCACGGCAGGTCGTAGACGAAGCCCGCCTGGGCGGCGGCGAGGGCAGCCTCGATGGCGGCCTGGCTGGCGTCTGCCGCGCCGAAGCTGACGTTCTCCCTGACGCTGGCGGAGAACAAGGTGGGATCCTCGAACGCGCAGCCGACCCGGGTACGGAGCAGCGGCAGCGTGAGCTCGCGGATGTCCGTCCCGTCCAGCCGGATGGCTCCGCCGGTGACGTCGGCCAGCCGGGGGATCAGCTGGAGCAGCGTCGTCTTGCCTGCCCCGGTCGCGCCTACCAGTGCCAGTGTCTCGCCGGGCTCGAGTTCCAGGCCGATGTCGCTGAGCACCGGCCGCTGCGCGCCCGGATAGCGGAACGCGACGTGGTCGAAGACAAGCCGTCCCGGGCCGGCCGGCCCGGCTGCGGCGCCGTGCCGGGCGGCGCCCTGCCGCGGCGCCGCTCCCGGCCTGGCGGCGCCGGGGTCGGTGATCGCAGGCTCGGTGTCGAGGATCTCGTAGATCCGCTGCGCGGCCGTGGCTGCTTCCTGGCCGGTGGCCAGGATGTACCCCATTGCCTCGATCGGCCAGACCAGCTGGAGGGTCAGCGTGATGAAGGCGACCAGCCCGCCGAGGCTCAGCTCGTGCCTGCTGGCGGCGAGCGTGCCGAGCAGCAGGATCATGCCGATCATGATGTTGGGTATCAGGTCGAGGCCGGCCCAGAAAGTCCCGCGGAGCCTGGCCATGTCCAGCTGCGTCCGGTAGACCCGGGCGGCCTGGGCCGTATGCCGCTCCGCCGCCTTGTCGCGCCTGCCGAGCGCCTTCAGCACCCGGATCCCGGCGGCTGCATCCTCCACGTAGGTAGCCAGGTCGCCCTGCTGGTCCTGGGCGCGCCTGGAAAGCACGCGGTACCGCCGCTCGAACCGGAAGCACGCGACGGCCACCGGCAGGAAGACGCAGCCGGTCAGCAGCCCGAGCCACCAGTTCAGGTCGATGAGCAGGGCGATGACGGTCACGTACGTCACCACGTTGGTGATGAAGAAGATCGTGCCGAAGCCGGCGAATCGCCGGATCGCCGACAGATCGGTGGTGGCACGCGACAGTAGCTGGCCCGACTGCCAGGAGCCGTGGAAGTCCGAGTGCAGCCGCTGCAGGTGCGCGTAGATGTCGTCCCGCATGGACAGTTCCATGCCGGTCACCGCGCTGGCCTGCACCCACCGCCTGATCAGGTTCAGCGCCGCCTGGGCAGTGCCGAGCCCGATCGCGGCCAGCCCGAGCGGCAGCAGCAGCCGCCGCTCGGAGTGCGCGATCGGGCCGTCGATCACCGCCTTGGTGAGCAGCGGGATCACGATCTCCGAGCCGACTGACCCGATCGCGAGCGTGAGCATCAGGGCGAGCTGCCAGCGGTAGGGCCGGAGATACTCGCGGGTACGCCACAGCGCCTGAAAGGGCGTCTGGCCGCCCGGGGCATGCAGAAGCTGGGCGGATGGCTCGGAGGGCATTTCCGCGAGGCTAACCTCCGGGCCGCCGGGCTGTCACCTGATTTTCGCTCAGGGCGACATCCCGCACCATACCCGGGACAGCCCCGCCATCCGGGCGCTGTGCGCCGATTAGCCAGATAGGCCGCAGGGTGGCGGGCGGCAGGCAACTCTGGCACCCTGGCTAGTCCCGGGGGTCTCACGGTGGCGGCCGCCGGCAGGGGAGGGACCCATGGAACGCACCGATTCCTGGGAGCGGCCCACGATCCGGTGGTCGCCGGTGCCGGTGCTGGCCGCGTACCACGATGCGGTGATCATCATCTGCGAGCTTGCCGCGCAGTTCAGCGACGAGGCGTGGAGCGCCCCGACGCCCTGCGCCGAATGGCGGGCCGTCGATCTTGCCGGGCACCTGCGCTGCATGGCAGACGACTACCACGAGTACCTCGACGACGCGCCGGTCAGCAGGCTGGCACGGCTGATGGCGACGGGGGTCCATCCCGACACCCTGGCGCGGAAGCTGGCGAGGCAGAACGCGGCCGAGCTCGCCGCGCTGCCGGACGCCGGAGGCCGCGAGCACATCGCCGCGTTCGCCCAGTCTGCCCGGGCGTACGCGCGCAGGCTCTGGCCGGTCTGGGATCTTCCGCATCACCAGTACCGGGGGGCCGTGGTGACCGTGGCCGGCATGGCCGGCGCGGCGTGCGCCGAGTGGCAGCTGCACGCCTGGGATCTGGCCAGGGCGCTGGGTATGGACTACCGCCCGGCCGCGCCCGAGATCGTGCTGGCCGGCTGGCGTGCCGGGATGCCTCAGCTTCCGGTCCAGCTGGCGGCCGGGCACGATGGCGGCCGCGGCGACCTCTGGCACGCTCTGCTCCGCGTATCTGGCAGGTCACCGGACTGGAGTGCCTCGGTCCGGGTGCCATGATGTCTCCGCTGGCCGCCATTCCGGTGGCCGCCGGACAGGTAGCCGGGCCGGCCGCGAGCCAGCCGGCGGCGGAGGGAGCCCAGCGGTCGTGACATTCGACGTGCGCAAGGTGCGGTCCGGCTACCCGGCTCTCGCTGACGGCCATGCCTACCTGGACGGCGCCGCGGGTACCCAGGTGCCCGCGGCCGTGATCGACGCGATCGGCGACGCCTACCGGGCCGGCCTCGGCAATGCGGGCGGCGCCTTCCCGGCCAGCCGCCGGTCCGATGTGATCACTTCCGAATGCCGCCGGGCAGTGGCCGACCTGACCGGCGGCGAGCCTGACGGCGTGATACTCGGGCCGAATATGACCACCCTGACCTTCCGCCTGGCGAACGCCCTCGCCGCCGGATGGGGCCCGGGTGACGAGGTGATCGTCACCAGGATGGATCATGATGCCAACGTCCGGCCATGGGTCCGCGCCGCGGCCAGGGCGGGGGCCGTCATCCGCTGGGCCGACGTGGACCTTCCGGCCGGGGAACTGCCGGCCGGGCAATTCGGTGAGCTTGTCTGCGACCGGACCCGGCTGATCGCGGTCACGGCCGCGAGCAACATCATCGGCACCCGGCCGGACGTGGCGGCGATCACCGCGATCGCCCGCGCCGCCGGGGCGCTCAGCTATGTTGACGGCGTTCATGCCACCCCGCACGGGCCGACCGACGTCCGCGCGCTGGGGGCTGACTTCTATGCCACCAGCGCCTACAAGTGGTCAGGGCCGCACATCGGCGCGGTCATCGCCGACCCCGCGCTGCTTGAGTCCCTCCGCCCGGACAAGCTGGTGCCCGCACCGGACGGGGTGCCCGAGCGGTTCGAGCAGGGCACCCCGCCGTATGCCGACCTGGCTGGCGTCACTGCGGCGGTGGACCACCTGGCAGGCCTCGGCGACGCCTCGGGAACGAGGCGCGAGCGGCTGCTCGCCGCGATGACGGCAGTCCGCGATCATGAGGAACAGCTCGCCGCCGTGCTGCTCGGCGGGCTCACGGCCATGCCGCACGTGACGACCTACGGCCGCCCCCGCAACCGCACGGCGACCGCCTACTTCACCGTGGCCGGCCGGACTCCGCGCCAGGTCGCTGAGTACCTTGCCGAGCGCAAGATCAATGTGTGGGACGGCCACAACTACGCCTGGGAGCTCACCGGCGCCCTCGGCATCCGGGACGGCGGCGGCGCGGTGCGGGCCGGCCTGGTGCATTACAACGACCGCAGCGACGTGGACAGGCTGCTGGCGGCCGTGGCGGAACTCGCCGGGTAGCCGGGCAGCGGGACCCGCCGCCCGCCGGGGCTTTGCCAGTGTGCCCGGGCCCGAGACCGCCTGCTGGGCTAAGCCGCGGTTTAGCGTCGCCGTTTAGCGTCGCGGCTTAGGGGGGCTGGTTCCTGGCGTCGCGCGCGGCGGCCCGCACCGCCGCCGCGTCCGATACGGCAATGGCCGCCACCATCAGCGTGGCGGCGGCGAGCAGGGCCAGCGGCGGCGTGACTTGCCAGGCCGGAACAAGGACGGCAAGCACCACGATGGCGGCGATCCGCGGCCAGGATGTCACGCCGAAGACGGCCCGCTTGAAGAGCGTCTGCCCGGCCAGGTAAAGGGCCGGGCCGCCGAGGATGACGGCGGCGGCCGCGAGCCGCGCGTGGCCGCCCGGTTTGCTGATGACCAGCTCGTCGCCGACGGCGGCGGCGATGATTCCGGCCACCATGGGCAGGTGGAAGTAGGTATAGGCGGACCGGCCGATGCGGCCAGGGTCGGCGGCCGACACGATCGTCTGGCTGCTGGCCTCGGCCGTGCGATCGAAATAAACCCACCACAGCGCGACGCTGCTGAGGAAGGCCACTACCAGGGCGGCGATCACCGCCGGATGGAAGGCGAGCTCGGGGCGGCTGGCGGTGACGCCGATGTCGACGATGGACTCACCGAGGGCGATCATGATGAAGAGCTGGCAGCGCTCGGCGAGGTGGCCGCCCTCAATGGTCCAGTCGCTGGTCTGCGACCGGCCGAGCCCGGGTACCACGAAGCCGGCGGCCGGCGCGCTGGAGTCGACAGCGACGGCGGCGAGCCAGATCCAGTCGCGTGCCAGGCCGGAGGCCAGGCCGCCGGCGATCCATAGCGCCCCGGCCACGGCCGACCAGGCCAGGATCCGCTGGAAATTGCGGCGCAGGCCAGGCTGGCTGCCCAGCACGGCGACGGCGAAAAGAGTGCGGCCTAGCTGGATCGTGACATATGCGGTCGCGAAGATTAGCCCGCGCGATCCGAATGCCTCCGGCAGGGCGATCGACATCACCAGGCTGACCAGCATCGTGACTAGCAGCAGTGCCCGGACTATCCGGTGATCGGGCTGGAACCAGTTGGTGATCCACGCCGTGTCCACCCACGCCCACCAGACCGCGAGCAGCAGCAACGTGGTCTGCGCGGCACCGCGCAGGCTCAGCTGCCCGAGCAGCAGGTGGGCGAGCTGGGTGATGGCGAACACGTACACCAGGTCAAAGAAGAGCTCGGTGTTCGTGACGCTCTGGCCACGCTGGCCGCGGGTCCGCAGCAACGGGCCCGCGGCGCCGGTCCCGTGCCCCGCCGGGGACTGTGCCCCGTGCCCCGCCGGGGACTGTGCACCCTGCCCCGCCGGGGACTGTGCACCCTGCCCCGCCGGGGACTGTGCACCCTGCCCCGCCGGGGACTGTGCACCCTGCCCCGCCGGGGACTGGGCACCCTGCCCCGCCGGGGACTGTGCACCCTGCCCCGCCGGGGACCGGGCCGCGGGACCGGCTGCGGCCGGCTGCCCCGCCTGGGGATCCCCGGGCGGCGGCGTCAACCCTTGTCCTGGCCTAGCGCATAGCGGTACAGCCGGGACTCCCGGGCGGTGAATCCGAGCCGCTCATAGAGCCGCCCGGCAGCGGCCCTGGACGGCCGCGACGTGAGGTCAACGGTCCTGGCGCCGGCCGCCTCCGCCTGCCGCAGCGCGGCCAGCGTCAGCTCCTCGCCCGCTCCCTGGCCCCTGGCCGACTCATCGACCACGACGTCCTCGATCCAGGCGCGGAGCCCGGTCGGGAGGGGGAACATCGCCAGCGTCAGGGTGCCGGCGATAACGCCGGAGGACCGCGCCAGTAGCACCGTGATCGCCGGACTGGCCACGATGCTGTCCAGGGCCGCCCGGTCGAGGGGCGGGGCGCTGCCGGACAGCTGCGGCAGCAGGCGGCCGAACGCCTCGACCACCTCATCGGTCACCTCGCTGAGCACCTCTACGCGGACGGTCACGCGGGGCAGAATACCGCGCCTGGCCCGCGTTTTCCTGGTCAGCCCGCGCCGAGCGCCGGCCGGCCCGGACCGGTCCCTGGTCAGCCCGCGCCGAGCGCCCGCAGTGCCGCGGCTGTCGCGGCCGCCGCGACGACGACGACGAGGAACGGCGCGCGCGCCAGCAGGGTCACTACCGCGGCGCCCATCCCGGCTAGCCGGGATGGGTCGGCATACAGCGACTGGCCGCTGGCGAACGTCTGCGCCGCGGTGAGCGCAGCGAGCAGCGCGACCGGGACAAGCTCGGCGAACCTGCGGGTGACCGGATGGGCCAGCAGGCGCTGCGGTACGGTCAGGCCGGCCAGTTTCAGCGCGTAGCAGCCCGCGGCGGTGGCCAGCACGGCGATCCAGGTTCCGGTCAAGGCGATTCACCTTCCTGCTCGCCCGGGGCCTGCTCGCCGGGGGCCTGCTCGCCGGGGGCCTGCCCGCCCGGGGCGTGCCCGCCCGCGGCGGCTCCGCCCGCGGGCCGGCCCGCCAGCGCGCCCGCCAGCGCGGCGGCAGCCGCGAGGATCACCGGGACGCCCGGCGGGCAGAATGGCGTGGCCGCCAGCGCGATCGCCGCGCCGAGCAGCCCGACGCCGCGTTCCGCCGGGCCCGCCCGCAGCCGCGGCCAGATCAGCGCGAGGAACGCGGCCGGAGCCACCACGTCAAGCCCCAGCGACTGCGGCGAGCCGAGCCTGCCCGCGCCCACCGCGCCGGCCGCGGTGGCGAGATTCCAGGTGACGTACAGGCTGGCGAAGGTCGCGCGGAACCCGGCCCGCGCTGATGCCGCGCCGGGCTGGGCAAGTGCGACGGCTGTCGACTCGTCGGTCACGCCGTGCGCCGCCAGCAGCCGGCCCAGTCCCCGTACCCGGAGCAGGCTGGCCAGCCGGAGCCCGTACAGCGAGTTCCTGCTGCCGAGCAGGATGGCGCTGGCGCTGCCCGCGAGCAGGCCGCCGCCTGCGGCGATGGCCCCTATCAGGGCGAACTGAGATGCCCCGGTATAGGCGAGCAGGCTGAGCGCGCACGCCTGGGCCACGGTCAGCCCGGAGCCGACCGCGGCAGCGCCGAACGCCAGGCCGGAGGTGCCCACGGCCAGCCCGAGGGCAAGCCCGTCACGTACCGGCCTGGCCGTTGCGTCGTCGGCGGCCTGCCCGGCGTGATCTGCCATGCGGGAACGCTAGGCGCCGGCCTGCAGCGGAATCTTGTACGTTCTTGCCGCGCCCGGCCCCGGCCGGACGGCACCGCGCTCCCGCTGGTAGGCGCCCGGCGGTACGCCGACCACCCGCTTGAAGTGCCTGGTCAGGTGGGGCTGGTCGGCGAAGCCCGCCTCCGCTGCCACGTCGGCCGGCGGCAGGCCGTTGTCCAGCAGCCGGCGGGCGAGCCGGACCCGCAGCTGGTTGAGGTAGGCGTGCGGCGGCAGGCCCGTCTCATCGCGGAACGCCCGCAGCAGCGCGAACGGGCCCATCCCGGTCGCCGCGGCGAGCTCGTCCAGGCTCGGGGGATCGGCGAGGCGATCCGCCAGCACATCTTGTACCGCGCGGACGGCGACGGATGAATAACGGGGCAGCCGTGCCCGGTCATCGTTGCTGGCGACCCGCGCATGCGCGCAGAGTATGCCGGCCAGCGCGTCGCGCAGCAGGCTGGACGAGGCAAGCCGGTCACCGTGCTCGGCCGCCAGGTGCGCTGACCGCAGCAGCCGCGCGCAGCGCGGGTCGTCGATCACCGTCTCGGGAAAGGTGGGCGTGCCGCGGCGGCCGCCGAGCTCGCCGGCCAGGTCGGCCACCAGGCTGACCGCCGGGTAGAGCACCCGGTAGGACCAGCCCTCCGGTACCCCGGCCTGCCCGGTGTGCACAACCTCTGGATTGAGCAGCGCGACCGCGCCGGGACCGGCCCGCAGCAGCTGGCCGCCGTAATCGAACTCCTCCACGCCGGACTCGATCACGCCGACCGTGTAGGTCTCGTGCGCGTGCCGCCCGTAGCGGTGGGTAACGTACGTGGCGCGCAAGAGGTCGACGCCGGGCACCGCGCCGTGCCGCCAGTACCGGGCCATCTCGGTTGGCATACCGTCATGCCTACCCGATGAGCCGGCAGACCCTGGCCGACGGAGCCCGCTAGCTGGCGTAGTCCAGCAGCGGCTGGGCGCGGCTCGGATGGCGCAGCTTGGACAGGGACTGCTTCTCCAGCTGCCGGATCCGCTCCCTGGTCAGGCCGAGGACCTTGCCGATCTCGTCCAGGGTGTGCGGGTTCCCGTCGTACAGGCCGAACCGCATCGCCATGATCGTCGCCTCGCGCGGGGTAAGCGCGTCAAGCGCGTGCCGGAGCTGGTCGGCCATCAGCTGGCGGTCGACGAGTTCCGATGCCGCGGGCGCGTCCACGTCCTCGATCAGGTCCCCGATGCTGGTCTCGCCGTCCTCGCCGATAGTGGAGTCCAGGCTGATCGGCTGGCGGCTGGTGCGCAGCAGCTCCTCGATCTGATCCGGCGTCCGGTCGAGCTCCACCGCGAGCTCCTCCGGGGTCGGCTCCCGGCCCAGCTTCTGGTGCATGTCACGCTCGACCCGGCTCAGCTTGCTGAGCATCTCCAGCACGTGCACCGGCAGCCGGATGGTGCGGGCGGAGTCGGCGAATCCGCGCTGGATCGCCTGCCTGATCCACCACATGGCGTAGGTCGAGAACTTGTAGCCCTTGGTGTAGTCGAACTTCTCGACTGCCCTGATCAGGCCGAGGTTCCCTTCCTGAACAACGTCCAGCAGGGAAAGCCCGCGGTCGCTGTACTTCTTGGCGACGGACACCACCAGGCGCAGGTTGGCCTCCAGCATGTGGGCCTTAGCGCGCTGGCCGTCCGCGGCGACCTGCTCGAGATCGCGGCGGTAGTCCTTGCGCATGCCCTTGCCGGTGGCGAGCTTGTGCTCGGCGTACAGGCCCGCCTCGATCCGCTTGGCCAGGTTGACTTCCTGCTCGGCGGTGAGCAGGCTCGTCCGCCCGATGGACTTGAGGTAGGTATGCACCGAGTCGCCCATGACGGACGTGTGGTCGTCGAGATCAACCTCGGCGGTGGCGCTCTGCGCTGCCGCGGCGACGGCGGACGCCTCCGCGGCGGCCTGGTCCGTTCCGTCGGCAGCATCGACGCTGGCCCCTGCTGCGGCGTTCGCGCCGCGCCCGGCAGCCGGCCGGTCGGGATCGTTTCCCAGCTGCACTCCGGCCTCGGAAAGCTCACGGAGAATGGACTTGGCCTCGGTCGCGGAGATGCCGGCCTGCCCGAAGGCGGCACGCAGCTCCGGCAGCGACAGGTGGCCCTGCCCGCGACCGCGCTGGATCAGCTCGTCCACGTTGGTCATGGTGGCCTCGTCGTCATGTCTCGGGGACCTTGCAAGCGCTGTCCTTGGCATGAGACACCTCCCTTCGTGGCGCACATCGCGCGCGTACTGCTCACTGCGCCGGGCGGCGCGGCCTATCGGCGGGGGCCCACAGCAATCGTTACCGTGCATGACGGGCACTATGTAGTAACGCTCTGCGAGCTGAAATGTTCCCGTCTCACGCCTCGGTGCCCGCCTGCGTGGCCGAGTCGCGTAGTCGTTCCAGGTCGGGCTTGCCGGATGGCAGCAGGGGGAGGCGGGCGAGGAGCACCAGCGCGCGCGGCGCCGCGTGCGCCGGCAGTTTCCCGCGCGCGTAAGCGCGGATCGCGGCCAGCGCCGGCGGTGCCGCCGGGTCGGCTGGCACCACGAACGCCGTCACTATCTCCCCCCATTCCGGATCCGGGCGCCCGACGACGGCGGCCTCCCGCACCCCCGGGCAGGTTCCGATAACGGCAGCGACCTCGCCGGCGACCACGTTCTCGCCGCCGGTGATGATCATGTCGTCGGCCCTGCCGCGAACAACCAGCCTGCCCGCGGCATCGACCGATCCCAGGTCGGAGGTGATGAACCAGCGACCGTCGCGGGCGCTGGCGAACTCCTCGGGCCGGAGCCGGTAGCCGGAGAACAGCACCGGCCCGGCGATCCGGATCCTGCCGTCCGGGCCGGCCTCGGCTGACACGCCGTCCAGCGGGACGCCGTCGTAGACGCAGCCGCCGCACGTCTCGCTCATCCCGTAGGTCGTGATCACCGCGGCACCGGCCGCGCGCGCGGCGGCCAGCAGCGCCGCTGGTATCGCGGCGCCCCCCAGTAGGATGGCCCGCAGGCCTGCCAGGTCGGCCCCGGCGTCGAGCAGCCGCCGCAGCTGGGTCGGGACCAGCGATGCGTACGAGCAGTCGGCTGCCAGTATCGTCGCGGCCGTCAGCCTGCCGCTGACCACCGGGGCCACGCCCGCTACCAGCGAGCGGACCAGCACCTGGATGCCTGCCACGTGACTGGCCGGCAGGCAGCACAGCCACCGCTCGCCCGGACGGGCACCCATCCGGCTGAGCGAGGCCCGGGCGGACGCCAGCAAGGCGGCGGCGGACAGCTCCGTTCCCTTGGGCTGCCCGGTGGATCCGGACGTGGCGACGACGACGGCGATCTCGGGCCGGACGCCAGGCGGCGCCGCGGCCGGCCGGGCCGGGGCCAGCCGCGTGGTGCCTTCCGCGGTCTCGATGCTGGCCGGGGCGAAGGCCTTGAGCAGCGCATCCAGCCGCGCGCGCGGCAAGCCCGGGTCGAGCGGCAGGATCGCCGGGCCGGTCCCGTCCAGGGCCGACGCCAGGGCCTCCAGCAGCCGGCCGCCGGCCGGGCCGGCCGGCAGCAGGACCGCGTGCAGGGGCCGGGACGTCACGGTCGTAAGGTTAATCCGGGCAGATCAGGCAGGTAACGGGAGGGCTGCGCGTGACCGACTGGCAGGCGGGGCAGGACTACGCCGACATCGTGTACGAGACGGCCGAGGGCATCGCCAAGATCACGATTAACCGGCCAGAGGTGCGGAACGCGTTCCGGCCCGCCACCTTGTCCGAGCTGTCGGCGGCCTTCACCGCGGCCCGTGACGATCCCTCGATCGGCGTGATCATCCTGACCGGCGCGGGCACCAAGGCGTTCTGCTCCGGTGGCGACCAGAAGGTGCGCGGTGACGACGGCTACGTCGACTCCCACGGGGTGGGCCGCCTGAACGTCCTCGACCTGCAGGTGCAGATCAGGCGGACCCCGAAGCCGGTCATCGCCATGGTGGCCGGCTACGCCATCGGCGGCGGGCACGTCCTGCATGTCTGCTGTGACCTGACGATCGCCGCGGACAACGCGGTTTTCGGCCAGACCGGCCCGCGGGTCGGCTCGTTCGACGCCGGTTACGGATCCTCCCTGCTGGCGGCGACCGTGGGGCTGAAGAAGGCGCGGGAGATCTGGTACCTGTGCCGCCAGTACAGCGCCGAGCAGGCGCTGGCGATGGGCCTGGTGAACGCCGTCGTCCCGCTGGACAAGCTGGAGGAAGAGACGGTCGCCTGGTCCCGCGAGCTGCTGCAGAAGTCGCCGCTGGCACTGCGCATGCTCAAGGGCGCGCTGAACGCCGTCACCGACGGGGCCGCGGGCATGCAGCAGTTCGCCGGGGACGCGACAATGCTCTACTACATGAGCGAGGAGGCGCAGGAGGGACGCGACGCCTACGTCGGCAAGCGCGCCCCCGATTTCGCGAAGTTCCCGCGCCGGCCGTGACCGGGCGGGCCGCGCCGGAGCAGCGGGAACTCCTGGCCGCCCTGCTGCCGGGGGTGCGCGCGTTCGCGATCCCGATGCGGACCAGGTTCCGCGGCATCACGGTGCGGGAGGGTGCCCTGATCGAGGGGCCGGCCGGGTGGGGCGAGTTCTCGCCGTTCGCCGAGTACGGGCCGCGTGAATGCGCCCGCTGGCTGGCCTGCGCCATCGAGGCAGCCGTCACCGGCTGGCCGGCCTCGGTCCGGGAGACAGTCGGGGTGAACGTGACCGTGCCGGCGGTCGCGCCGCGGCAGGCACACGAGATCGTGGCGGCCTCGGGCTGCCGCACCGCGAAGGTGAAGGTAGCCGAGCAGGGCCAGCCCGAGGCGGCGGATCTCGCCCGGGTCGAGGCAGTGCGGGACGCGCTCGGCCCCGGCGGTCGGATCCGGGTGGACGCCAACGGCGCCTGGACGGTCGATCAGGCTGCGAGGATGCTGCACGCCATGGGCCCGTTCGGCCTGGAATATGCCGAGCAGCCATGCGCGACCCTGGCCGAGCTTGCGGAGCTGCGCCGCAGGGTGGACGTGCCGCTGGCCGCGGATGAGTCCATCCGGCGGGCGCGCGACCCGCTGGCGGTCCGGGCGGCGGGTGCTGCCGACATCGTTGTCCTGAAGGCCGCGCCGCTTGGCGGGGTAGCCCAGGCGCTGCGGATCGCCGGCGAGTGCGGCCTGCCGGTGGTCGTGTCGAGCGCCGTCGAGTCCTCGGTAGGCCTCGCGGCCGGGGTCGCGCTCGCCGCCGCGCTGCCTGAGCTGCCTTATGACTGCGGCCTGGCCACCATGAGCCTGCTGGCCGGCGACGTCACTGCGAGGCCGCTGGTGCCGGTAGCCGGAGCGCTGCCAGTCAGGACCGCCGTGCCCGATGCCGGGCGGCTGGCCGCCTGGGAATCCGATCCGGCACCGTGGCGTGCCCGGATGGCGGCAGCGGCGCAGTTCCTCGGCGCCGGATGAACCCGTCGACCGCGTTCGGCACGGTATTCGCTGACGAACTGGTGCGGTGCGGCGTGCGGGAGGCCGTGCTCGCGCCAGGCTCACGCAGCGCGCCGCTGGCGCTGGCCCTGTTCGATCGTGCCCTGTCCGGTCGTGCCCTGTCCGGTCGTGCGTCGTCCGGTCGTGCGTCGTTCGGTCGTGCGCCGTTCGGTCGCGGCATCCAGGAAGGTTCAGCCTGGGTGGATCCGGGGGGTCATGCCCTCGGGCCGCTGCTGCGGCTGCACGTGCGGATCGACGAGCGGTCGGCCGGTTTCCTCGCGCTCGGCCTGGCCAAGGCGAGCCGCCGGCCGGTGGTGGTCGTGTGCACGTCGGGCACGGCCGCGGCGCACCTGCATGCGGCCGTGATCGAGGCCGACGAGGCGGGCGTGCCGCTCATCGTGCTCACCGCCGACCGGCCGCCTGAGCTGCGCGGCACCGGCGCGAACCAGACGATCGACCAGCTGAAGCTCTACGGGGGAGCGGTCCGCTGGTTCTGCGAGGCAGGCGTGCCGGAGGCCAGGGCCGGGATGGCCGGGTACTGGCGGTCGCTGGCCTGCAAGGCCTGGGCGCTGGCGTCCGGCGCAGGCGGCGCATTTCCCGGTCCCGTGCACGTCAACGTGCCCCTGCGGGAACCGCTTGTGCCCCAGCACGGCATCGCGGGCGAGCCGGATGACGATGGCGAGCCGGATGACGCGGGCGAGCCGGATGACGCGGGCGAGCCGGATGACGCTGACGAGCCGGGTATCGCCGGCGAGCCGATCGGGGCAGATGGCTGGCCGGAGCCGCTCGGCGGCCGGCCCGGCGGGGCGCCGTGGACTAACTTCGGCATAGCGTCCCCCGCTGAGCCACCCATGGCGTCACTCATGAGGCCGGCCGCCGCGGCGCTGACTGGGCCGGCCGCGGCGCTGACTGGGCCGGCCGCGGCGCTGGCTGGGCCGGCCGCGGCGCTGGCTGGGCCGGCCACCGGGTTCGCGGGCCTGGAGCTGGACTGGACGCAGCGCGGAGTGATCGTCTGCGGCGACGGTGCCGGGCCGGCGGAGCAGCTGCTTGAGCTTGCCGAGCTGGCGGGCTGGCCGGTGCTGGCCGAGCCCTCGTCCGGCGCCCGGCGCGGCCCGAACGCGCTGTCGGCCTACCCGTACCTGCTGGAGACGCCAGGATTCGTGGCCGCGCACCGGCCCGAGCTGATCGTTTCGGCTGGCCGGCCGGGGCTTTCACGCAGTCAGCTCGCGTTCCTGACAGCCGCGGGGCCGGCCGGCCATCAGGTCCGGCACATCGTGGTGGCGCAGGGACCGGGCCGCTGGGCCGATCCGGCCCGGACCGCCACCGACGTGGTCAGCGGAATCCGGCTGCGCGAGCTCACGGGCACCGGGCTGGCGGGCGCCGCGGCGCGCCGCGGCCGGCCCAGGCTGGAGTCCTGGCAGCGGGCTGATGCCGCTGCCCGCGGCGCCGTCGACGCGGTACTTGACCAGACCGGGCCGCTGACCGAGCCCCGGCTGGCCAGGGACCTGGCCGCGGCACTGCCGGATGGCGCGCTGCTGTGGGCCGCGTCCAGCCTGCCGGTCCGTGACCTGGACCAGCAGATGGCGCCGCGGGCCGGCCTGCGGGTACTGGCCAGCCGCGGCGCCAGCGGCATCGACGGGCTGGTGTCGTCGGCGATCGGCGCGGCGCTTGCGCACCAGGCCGGAGGCGGGGGTGCGGCGTTCGCTCTGCTCGGCGACCTGGCATTCCTGCACGATGCGCCCGGGCTGATGGTAGGTCCGGCCGAGCCGCGGCCGGACCTGTGCGTCGTGGTGGTCAACAACGATGGCGGTGGGATCTTCTCGGAACTCGAGCAGGCGGCCATCCCCGGGCCGTTCGAGCGCGTGTTCGGTACCCCGCACGGGGCTGATCTCGGCCAGCTGGCCCGCGCCGCCGGCCTGCCCTACGCGCGGCTCGACCACCTGGCGGACCTGCCCGCCCTGCTGGCGGGCAGCGGCCTGCGGATCATCGAGATGCGCACGGACCGGGCAGCCGGAGCGGCGCTGCGCGCCTTGCTGCGCCAGCAGGCTGCCGCTGCGATAGGGACCGCACCTAGTTCCGGATGGTTCCGGGTTCCGGGTTCCGGATGATCCGGCGATCCGGGGTTCCGGGCGGTCCGGGCGGTCGTTGCCTCAGGCGATCCGGACGCGGGGATCGAGCAGCGCGTAGGCCATGTCCACGATGATGTTGGCGACCACCACGAACGCGGAGGCGAGCAGGACGAAGCCGATGATGACCGGCAGGTTGCCGGTGTCGATGGCCTGGACGGAATCGAACCCGAGGCCCGGGAGGCTGAACACCTGCTCGACGACGATGACGCCGCCGAGCAGCGCCCCGATGTCGATGCCCAGCTGGGAGACTACCGGGGTCAGCGCGGCCCGCAGCCCGTGCCGCAGGATCACCCGGCGCTCGGACAGGCCCTTGGCGCGGGCGGTGCGGATGTAGTCCTCGCCCATCGTGTCAAGCAGCGACCCGCGCGACAGCCTCGTGTAGACGGCCGCCTGCACGGTGGCGAGCGTGATCCAGGGCAGGATCATGTGCCCCATCCACGGGATCACGCCGGTGGACAGGCCGGCGTAGCCGGTCTGGATCCAGGTGATGCCGTGCTCGTTCAGCGGCAGGAACACGCCGATGATCAGCAGCTCACCCAGCACGAAGATCGGCATCGAGAGGCCGGCCAGCACCCCTACGGTGGCGACCCGGTCGAAAAGGCTGCGAGCCCTGGTGGCGCTGATGACCCCCACGGTCAGCCCGACGATCAGCCAGAGCACCACGCCGCCGACGACCACCGAGGCAGTAATGGGCAGGTCCTCCGCGAGAATGGTCTTGACGGGCACCTGGCTGTAGTACGAGAAGCCGAGGTTCCCGTGCGCCGTAGCGTCGATGAAATGCCAGTACTGCACGCGGAGCGGCAGGTTCAGGCCAAGGTTCCTGATGACTTCGCTGATCACCTGAGGGGTAGCCGACCGGCCGGCTAGCTCCCTGGCGACCACCGCTACCGGCCTGGTGAAGAACAGCAGGAATGTTCCGGTGGCGACGATCCACAGCACGACGATCCCGGTCAGGATCCGGCGGACAAGAAACCGCGCGAGGCCCATGGCTAGCTCAGCTCCCCAGCTACGGTGTCGGCGGCATAGGCTGCCGCGGCGGGTCAGGGAACTCAGCGGACGGGCCTGCCGCGGAGAACGCGGAGACCACGCTCGGCCGCCGCCTGCTCCTGCGGCGCTGGCTGCCCGCGGCGAAGATCCGCTCGGTCCGCGGGTCCATCGCGTCCCTGATCCCGTCGCCGAGCAGGTTGAACGCCAGCGTGGTGACCAGCAGCGCGACGGAGGGGAAGACCACGTACCACCAGGCGACGGTGTAGTAGTTCTGCGCCTCGGCGAGGATGCTGCCCCAGCTCGGCGTCGGCTCCGGGATGCCGATGCCGAGGAACGACAGAGTGGCCTCGAAAATGACGGCGATCGGAATGTACAAGGTCGCCAGCACGAGCACCGGGCCGAGCAGATTGGGCAGGATGTCGATGAACATGATCCGCCATGGTCCAGCGCCGAGCGACCTGGCCGCCTCGATGTACTCCTTCTCCTTGAGCGAGAGAGTCTGGCCGCGGACGATCCTGGAGATGCCCGCCCAGGAGAAGAACGAGATGACCCCGATCACGATCGTCAGGCTCGGGCTGAATATCGCCGCGAGCGCGAGCGCGAGCACGATGTAGGGAAACGCCAGGACGGTGTCGATGAACCTGGCGAGCACGGTGTCCACCCAGCCGCCGAAATACCCGGCGATCAGGCCGATGCTGACCCCGGCCAGGGTCGCGATCGCGGTGGTGACGATCCCGACGAACAGCGAGATCCGCGCTCCGTAGAGGATCCGGATGAACAGGTCGCGGCCGATGTAGTCAGTGCCGAGCAGGAAGCCGTGCGTGCCCGGGCCGACCGGCGCCCCGGTGCTCGTCGTGCCGGTGTTCGTGAACGCCTGGTCCGGGGCGTGACCGGTGAGGCTGGCAAAGAGCGGTGCCGTGATGGCCAGTATCACCATCACCAGGATCACCACGATGGAGGCGATGGCCACCTTGTCGTGCAGTAGCCGGCGCCAGGTGAGCTGCCACTGGCTGCGGCCCTCGATCGCCTGCTCGGGCGCCGACTCGGCCGAGGCGGCCTGGAACTCCAGTGAGCTGAGGCTCATCGTCGGTCCCTTCCTGCCACCCTGGCCAGGGACTCGCCTGCCTGCACGGGGAAATGACAGGCGGTCAGGTGCGTGGCCGGGTCGCCTGGCTTGACCTCAAGTACCGGCTCCTGCTGGCCGCAGAGTTCCTGCGCCTTCGGGCAGCGGGGATGGAACCGGCAGCCGTCCGGCGGATTGATCGGGGAGGGCACGTCGCCGGTAAGGATGATCCGGCGGCGCTCCGCGGCAGCGTCGGGATCAGCGGCCGGGGCGGCGGACAGCAGCGCCGCGGTGTACGGATGCCGGGAGGTTTCGTAGACCTGGTCCTTGGGTCCTGACTCCGCGACCCGTCCCAGGTACATCACCGTGACGTCGTTGCTCACGTGCCTGACGACTTCCAGGTCATGGGCGATGAACAGGTAGGACAGGCCGAAGTCGCTCTGCAGGTCGGCGAGCAGGTTGAGCACCTGCGCCTGGATCGAGACATCGAGGGCGGAAACGGGCTCGTCGCAGATGATCAGCTTGGGCCGGAGGGCGAGCGCGCGGGCCACGCCGATCCGCTGGCGCTGGCCGCCGGAGAACTCCGCGGGAAAGCGGTTGAAGTGCTCGGGGTTGAGCCCGACCCGCTCCATCAGTTCCTGGACGGCCTTCTTGCGCGCGGCGCCTTTTGCGGTCTTGTGCACGGCGAACGGGTCACCGATGATCGCGCCGACCCGGCGCCGCGGGTTCAGGGAGCCGTACGGGTCCTGGAAGATCATCTGGATCTCCCTGCGGAACGGCTGCATGGCCCTGCGGGACAGGTTGGTGATGTTACGGCCCTCGAACGTGACCGTTCCCGAGGTGACCGGGATCAGCCCGGCGATGCAGCGGGCGAGGGTCGACTTGCCGCAGCCGGTCTCGCCGACCAGGCCGAGCGTCTGGCCCCTGCGCACCACCAGCGAAACCCCGTCCACGGCCTGGACCTGGCCGACAGTCCGCCGGATCAGGCCGCCGCCGCGCACGGGGAAGTGCTTGACCAGCTTGTCCACCCGCACGAGCACGTCATCTTCGGCCGCCTCCGGCGGCACGGGCCGGGCGGCGTCACGCGGCAGCGTGTCACTCACGCGATCACGCTCCCCTCGGACTCCGGCCGCTCCGCGATGGCCTCGGCGATCTTCGCGGCCGCCTCGTTGCGGCCGAGCCCGACCGCCCGCCGCCGCAGTTCCTCTGCCTCCGCGGCCAGGCCGGCCGCCGTGACGGGCAGCCAGCAGGCGGAGACATGATTGCCGTCGTCGCCTACCGGCGCCAGCCGGGGCTGCTCGGTCAGGCACTTGTCCATCACGTACGCGCACCGGGGATGGAAGGCGCAGCCGGACGGCAGCCTGATCAGGCTGGGCGGCTGGCCCGTGATCGGCCGGAGTCGCTGCCCTGCCGCGGAGCTGTTCGGGATCGACTCGAGCAGACCCTTGGTGTAGGGATGATGCGGCAGGTAGAAGATGTCGTGCTTGCCGGCCTTCTCCGCCGCCTTCCCCGCGTACATGACCATCACGTCGTCGGCGATGTCAGCGACGACCCCGAGGTCATGAGTGATCATGATCAGCGCGGTGTCGGACTCCTGCTGCAGCCGGAGCAGCAGATCAAGGATCTGGGCCTGCACGGTGGCGTCCAGCGCGGTGGTGGGCTCGTCGGCGATGATCAGCCTGGGGCTCAGCGACAGCGCCATCGCGATCATCGCCCGCTGCCGCATCCCGCCGGAGAACTGATGCGGGTAGTCGTTCACCCGCTCGCGGGGCCGCGGGATCCCTACCCGGCCGAGCAGGTCGATCGCGCGCTCGGTTGCCTGCTTCTTGCTGACGGACCGGTCGTGCGACCTGATCATCTCCACGATCTGCCAGCCGACCTTGTAGAGCGGGTGCAGGCTGGTCAGCGGGTCCTGGAAGATGACGGCGATCTCCGCGCCGCGGACCTTCCGCAACTGGTCCGGGCGGAGGCCGAGCAGGTTGGTGCCGTCGAAGACGGCCTTGCCTTCTATCCGCCCGCCCTGGGTCAGGCCGAGCAGGGTCTGGGTGAGCACGGTCTTGCCGCTGCCCGACTCGCCGACGATGCCGATGGTCCGGCCGCTGTCAACGCTGAACGAGACGCCGCGCACCGCCTGCACGAGGCCGTCGGCGGTGGGAAAACTTACCCGGAGGTCGGTCACCTCGAGCAGGCTCACTAATCCCTCCGATGCGGCTGCCCGGCGGCAGTCGGACGTGCCTGGCGCCAGGTCCCGAACGCACCTGCCGCACCACGGGCTACCTGGAGTAACCCAGGATCAAGAGAGTAACGGTGTTCCTTGTGCCTGAGTCCGGCCGGGTATGCCTGATGCATACCCGGCCGGATAATCGGGCTAACTCGATCAGGAACTGCTCGGGCTGAGCCAGACGTTGGTGATGTCCGGGCCGCCGATGTTGGGCTGGAACGCGATGGCCGCCGAGCCGGCGTTATGCACCCTCGTGCTGGAGTAATACGCCTGGAGCTGGTTCAGCAGCGGGACGATGACCGCGTTGTGCATGACGTTCTCGTCCGCCTGATGCCACAGCGCCCCGGCCGCCGACAGCGTGGTCGCTGCCTCGGCCTGCTTGATGATGCCGTCCAGCGCCGTGCTGTTGTAGCAGCCGTAGTTGTTGGTGTTGACCACGCAGTTGGTCTGGAACAGCGGCGAGATGACCGTGCGGCCGTTGTTGCCGAACCAGTCGGGGAACCAGCCAGGCTGGCCCATGTCCCAGGTGCCCGCCTTGTTGTTCTCCGGCGAGTTGCCGAGATCGACGAAGAAGCTCGAGCCTGGCTCCGACTTGCCCTTCAGGTTGATTCCGCAGGGCTTCAGGCTGGCCTGGATGGCCACGAATACCTGCGTGTCCACGCTGTCGTTGGGGTACAGGTACGTCAGCGACACCCCGTGCGGGTAGCCGGCCGCGGCGAGCGTCGACTTGCACTTCGCCGTGTTGCCGTCGCCGTTGTTGTCCGGGTAGAGGTTGTAGTTCTGGTAGCCGGTGTTGCCCGGCGGGATCGCGGTGTTGATGATCTGGGTGACCGTCGGCCCGCCGTACACCTTCTGGACGGCAACCTTGTCAAGGCCGTACTCGACGGCCTGGCGTACCCCGAGCTTGCCCATCGCGCCGCCGCTGTTCGGGCTGCGCAGGTTGAACACGACGTACGGGAAGGTGTTGCTGTCCGGCCAGACCTTGAACTTCGGGTCCTTCTTGGCCAGCTCGCCGGCGATGGCGGTCGGCTCGAACGGGGTGTCCGCGCCGACGAGGTCGTAGGTATCCGCCTGCTCGTCGGCCAGCTGCGTCTGAGCGGAGGCGACCCCGTCCGTCTCGGTGATCTCCTTGACGTACTGATGCCTGATCGGGTCGGTGGACTGCTTCCAGGCGGGATTGGGCATCATCGTGAGTGACTTGCCGGCGATGTACGAGGTGATCTGGTACGGCCCGTCGGAGATGGTGTGCGTGTCAAGCTGCAGGCTGTTCGGCACGTAGGCGTCGTATTCAACCGGCCTGGCCGAAGTGAATGGCATGGCCATCATGTACAGGAAGTCGCTGGCCGGCGCCATCAGGGTGATCTTCAGCGTCAGCGGATTCGGCGCGGACAGCCCGGAGATGGTGTGCGTGTTCTGGAAGTTCGCGATGTTCGTGGCCGTCGGCTTGTGCGACTTCATCGCGAAGTACGCGGTCTCCTGACTGGCGTACTTGGTCAGCCCGGCGATCGTGCTCTGGTAGTAGAGCGGGTTGCCGACCGGGCTCACCGGGTTCGAGAACGCCTTGAACTCGCGGATGAAGTCACTTGCCGTCACCTGCCGCGCCGGGCTGGTATTCCAGTCCACCCCCGGCCTGATGTGGAAGGTGTAAGTCTTCCCGCTGTTGGTGATGCCGCCGTTCGAGGTACTCGGCACGACGGTCGCGACATCGGCGACCGGAGTGGTTGCCTTCGTCCAGCCGGGGCTGCTCAGGCTCGTCGGCACCGCGTAGGGGTAGCTGAGCAGCTGCCGGGTGTAGGCGCGCTCGAGCATGTAGTCGGCCGTGTAGTAGGCCGGCACCGTGTCGATGTGGTCGGGTCCGGCGGTCGCCACGATCCGCAGCGTGCCCGCGGGCTTGCTGGGCGGCGTACTGGCACTACTAGTGCTGCTGCCTGTCGATGGCGTAGCCGACTTTCCGCATGCGGCAAGTCCGCCGGCAGCCAGTACCGCCACCGCCAGGGCGGTGACTCGCTTGGTCATAGATGTCATGTGCGGACTCCTTCGGGCCTGACGACGAGCGCAGGCAGGTGAATGGTCACTCTTCGTGGGTACACGCACGGCGAGGCACTGTCTACCCGGCCGGACGAAGCGGTCGAAAGCATTTACGGAACCGCAACCGCACCGTGATAATGCCTCGCGCCAGGGCACCGCTGCCGGCATCCGGGGCATTATCGCCCAGCATGCGCGGTCAGCCTTCCAGCGCGTCCTGCATGGGCCGGAACTTCGCCTGCGCCTCGGCGAGCTCGGCCGCCGGATCCGATCCGGCCACGATGCCGCAGCCCGCGAAAAGCCGGGCCTGCCGCCCGCTGAGCAGGCCGCAGCGCATCGCGATGCCCCACTCGCCGTTGCCGCGCGCGTCCACCCAGCCAACCGGGCCCGCGTAGCGGCCGCGGTCCATGCCCTCAAGCTCCCTGATCAGCTCCATGGCGGTCTCGGCGGGGGTGCCGCAGACAGCGGCGGTCGGATGCAGCGCGGCGGCCAGTGCGAGGGCCGACGCGTCCCGGACCAGGGTCCCGCTGACGGCCGTCGCGAGGTGCTGGACATTCGCCAGCCGGAGCAGCGACGGCCTCGGCTCGATGTCCAGCCGGTCGCAGAGCGGGGCGAGCACGTCGCGGACCGAGTCGACTGCGTAGGAGTGCTCTTCGGCGTCCTTGGCCGAGGCGAGCAGGGCCGCGCCGAGCGCGGCGTCCTGCGCCGCGGTCCCGCCGCGGCCGCCGGTGCCCGCGAGCACGTAGGAGCTGACCTGCCGCCCCTCGCGCCTGATCAGCAGCTCGGGGGTCGCGCCGGTGAGGCCGCCGCAGGCGAACGCATAGCAATCCGGGTACCGCGCCGACAGCCTGCGCAGCACGACCCGGACGTCGATCGGCTTGCCTGCCGTTGCGTGCAGGTCGCGCGCGAGCACGACCTTCGCGAGCGCGCCCGCGGAGATCCGCTCGACCGCGGCGGCCACCGCGCGCTGCCACTGCGGCGCGGACAGACTGCCGTCGTGCCAGCGGATGCCACCGGGCAGGACGGGCGGGCCGGCCGACGCTGGCAGGGCGCCCGGCCCTGCGCCGTCCCGCCCGGCGCCATCCTGCCCCGTGCCGTCGTCGATCGTGGTGTGCCAGGTCCGGCCCCTGGCGCGGCCGATCACCGTGCGCGGCACCACGAGGAGGGATCCGTCCGAGGCGGGGTCGAAGGTGAAGCTCCCGAATGCCACCGGCCCGCAGCCAGCCAGGCCGACGCGGTCATCGACCTCGGCGGTCTCGAACAGTGCCCGCAGCCATTTCTGGCCGGCGGTGAGCCGGTCCTCGCCGGCCGGCAGCGAAATTGCGGCCGTCTCGCCCCAGCCGACCAGGCCGGCGCCGCGCCGGATCCAGCTGACCGCGGCAGGACCGGGGAGCAGGGCCAGCAGGTCGCCGTCGTCGGCTACCGGGACGGTCCGGACGACCAGCCGGTCCGGTGTCCGCTGGCCATCGCCCAAGCGGTCGGCCCTCACGGCAGTCAACTGTACGTGGCGGCTGCCGCTGCTCCGCCCGCCGCGCACCGGGCGCAGCAGCGGCCCGGCTGCTCACCGGGTGCCGTGCCCCGGCCGTCCCGGGGAGCCCCGGCGCCGGCTCAGCCAGGCCGCCGCCGGGGACTCGCCGGCGCGCCAGGGACTGATCTTTTCCGCTTCCTTTCTGCCGGGCACGCCGCGTGCTACGGTGTCGGCAAGATTTACCCATGAAAACGATAGGATTAATAGGATGAATGCTACCAGCATGAGCACCCGGACCCTGGCCAGCCAGCTGAGACTCGGTCACATCGTGAGCGCCACCGCGGCGCAGCCGGCGAGCTGGCGCGATATCGTTCGGTTCGATGCCGGGCGGCGCTGGTACCAGCGCCTTGAGCTGACCGACGATCATGAGGTGTGGCTGTTGAGCTGGCTACCGGGTCAGGAGACCGGCTTCCACGATCATGGCGAGGCCGTGGGCGCGTTCGCGGTCGCGCAAGGCCGGCTGCGCGAGCGCACGGTCCCGGCCATGCGGCCCAGGGCAAGTAACCGGACGTTCGCGGCCGGCGATGTCAGGCTGTTCGGGGCTGGCCACGTCCACGACATGGTCAATGCCTCGGCCGGGCCTGCGGTCAGCGTGCACGCCTACTCCCCGCCGCTCACCGCGATGCGCCGATACGAGCTGACCGGCAGCGGCCTGGTCCACGTGTCCACTGAGCACGCGGAGCTGAACTGGTGACAGCCGCACCGCCGGATGGCGCCCGCACGATCGACCAGGTACTGGCCGAGGCCAGGAACCGGCTTGACCGCCTCAGCCCGGGCCAGGCTAGGGCGGCCACCCGCGCCGGGGCGCTTCTCGTCGACATCCGGCCTGCCGCGCAGCGTGCGGCCGAGGGCGAGGTGCCGGGCACTCTTGTCATCGAGCGGAATGTCCTTGAATGGCGGCTCGATCCCGCCTCCAGCGCCCGGCTGCCCCTGGCCTGCTATGACCTTCGCGTGATCGTCATGTGCTCGGAGGGCTATACCTCCAGCCTGGCGGCCGCCGCCCTGCAGGATCTCGGCATCCGGAACGCGACTGACCTGGACGGCGGATTCCATGCCTGGCAGGCGGCGGGCCTACCGGTCGGGCCGGCCGGCCCGAGCAGCGATACCGGCCCGGGCAGCGATACAGCTCAGAGCAGCGATAGCTGAACGCCCTGACTGGCAGCTGCCCGGGCGGGATGGCCGGCCGCGGCGGCGGCCGGCCGGCGGGCACGGGGCAGCCTGCGGGCGCCGGCCGGGCTTGCCCGGCCGACGCCGTGTCGCTCGGCCAGCTGCCGGACCTGCTCGGTGATGTGCTGCTGGTAGGCGCGGGGCGCATACGCGCGCGCCCCGTAAAGCCCCTGGTAGCGGGGGAGGAGTTCGGGGTGCTGCTCGCCGAGCCAGCGCAGGTACCACTCGCGCGCCCCGGGCCGCAAGTGCAGCACGATCGGGGTGACGTGCGCGGCGCCGGCCGCGGCGATCTGCCGGACGGTTGCCTCCAGCTGGCCGGGGGCATCAGACAGGAAGGGCAGCACGGGGCCCATCAGCACTCCGCAGCGCAGGCCGCGCCCGGTGATGGCGGCGCAGGCCTCCAGCCGCCGCTGCGGGTTCGGCGTGCCGGGCTCGACCGATCGCCAGAGCCCTGGGTCGGTAGATCCGACGGACAGGTTCAGCCCGACGTCGGTGACCTCCGCCGCCTCCGCGAGCAAGTCCAGGTCGCGCAGGATCAGGGTGCCCTTGGTCAGGATGGAGAACGGATTGGCGGCGTCCCGCAGCGCCGCGATGATTCCGGGCATCAGCCGGTAGCGGCCCTCGGCGCGCTGGTAGCAGTCCACGTTGGTGCCCATTGCGACGTGCTCTCCCGGCCAGCGCGGCGCCGCGAGCTCCCGGCGGGCCAGCTCGGCGGCGTTTACCTTGACCACGATCCTGGAATTGAAGTCGGCCCCGGCATCCATGTCGAGATAGGTGTGGGTGTTCCTGGCGAAGCAGTAGGCGCACGCGTGCGAGCAGCCGCGGTAGGGATTGATCGTCCAGCGGAACGCCATCCTCGAGGCCGGCGGCACCTGGTTGATGATCGTGCGGGCATGCACCTCGTAGAAGGTCATCCCGCGGAAGCCCGGGGTGTCGAACGACCTGGCCACCGCTCCCATCTCGAACAGCGGGAGCGTCGCCGCACCTGGCTTGCGGGCCGGCCCGGCGGCGCTGTCCCTCAGGTTGTCCCAGCGCACCGGTCCAACGGTAGAACAGCAGTTCGATTTACGCAAACACATATTCGATGGCAGCTGCCGCTGCGTGGCGGAACCAGATGGCAAAGAGCGGATAAAAATGTTGCGGTGGGGGATAGTAGAAGTCAGTCCTTACTGTGCGCTCGGCGGAGGTGGCGCCATGGCGCTTTCCATGGAAGAGCAGCGCATCCTCGCTGAGATGGAGCGCCAGCTCGCCGGCGACGATCCGTCGCTGGCGCTGCGCCTGTCGAAGTTTGGCCGCCCAGGCCTGGCGGCTGGCCTGCGGACCCCGCGGGGCCGGGTGCTGGCTTCCTTCCTGGTGGTGGCCGTTGTCGCCCTGCTCTCGCTGACGGTTTACTCGCTGATGCCGCTCCGCACCGTTCCTGACCGCGGCGTGCACGGACAGCGGGCCGCCCCGCTGGGCCAGTCCGGGCAGACGGCGCAGGCCAGCGCGCCGGCGACGACCAAGGCTTCAGGGTCGGCCGCCAGCAAGACGGCCGCCAGTAAGACGGCCGCCAGCAAGGCGGCGACCAGCAAGGCGGCGACAAGTAAGGCGGCGACCAGCAAGGCGGCCGCCGGCAAGGCGGCCGCCAAGCCCGGGAACGCAGCCCGGAAGGAGGGCGGCCGGTCAGGGAGACCCGCGGACCGCCACGGGCGTAGGTCGGCCGCCGCGCCGGGCACCGGGCGGGGCGGCTAGGGCACCGGCGGGCCAGGACACGCAGCCCGGACAGGCAGCTAGGACACCGGCGGGGCTTAGGCTCCGGCGGGGCTTAGGCTCCGGCGGGGCTTAGGACATCAGGCTTCGCGCCACAACTGCAGCAGGTACTGCTCCAGTCCGTCAAGCTGCTT
>Ga0302184_10000193_pt1 | contig 41146 bp, 31 predicted proteins | sample I_Palsa_N3_3_FD_200233 | JGI IMG/M metagenome (GOLD analysis project Ga0302184, IMG submission 200233) | Peat permafrost microbial communities from Stordalen Mire near Abisko, Sweden - I_Palsa_N3_3 | ecosystem: Environmental > Terrestrial > Soil > Palsa > Peat permafrost | place: Sweden...
CCGCAAAACGGTGTCGGCGCATAGGCAGTTCAGGCCCGCGACGGCTTGACGTTTAGGCGCTGCACCAGAAGTCTGTGTGCGGGTTTCGCAGGGGTAGCATCTGGATTCGAAACCGACGGGAGCAGAGGATTCAACGATGCAGCAAGGCCGTTCAGGATGATCGAGTCGGGCGTCGTCAGGACGACTGAGGAGGTCGCGGTCGGGTGGCTCCGTGACGGGCGGCGGTTCGTCCAGGCGCTCCTGGTCGAGGTCGAGGGGTCGGCGCCGTTGCCGGTCGGGGCGATGATGGTGATCGACGAGCAGGGGGCAATCGAGGGGTCGCTGACCGGCGGTTGCGTCGAGGGCGCGGTCGTCACCGAGGCGGAGTCGATGATGGCCGGCGAGCGCGGTCCGGGAATCCTCATCTATGGGATCTCCGACGAGCTGGCGGGCACGGTCGGGCTGATGTGCGGCGGGACGGTCCACATCTTCATCCAAGAGCTGTCCGGCGATCTCGCGGCGATCGAACTGGGCGCGCTCGAGGCGCACGGCGAGGCGCGGACGGCGGCGATCGCGACGTTGCTCGACGGCGATCAGGCCGGCGCGCGGTTGTCGGTCAGCGACGACATCGTGTCGGGCTCGCTCGGGCGCCAAGCGCTGCTGGACCGCAACGTCGCCCGTGAGGCGGCCGGGTTGCTGCAGGAGGGCAAGACGACGATCCGCCGGTTCGGCGCCGACGGCGCCACGCTTGGCGATGACCTGCGCGTCCATATCCGCGCCTACGCGCCGCCTCCGCAGATGTGGATCTTCGGCGCGATCGACTTCTCCGCGGCGCTCGCGCCATTCGCCGCCCAGATCGGCTACCAGGTGCGGATCTGCGACGCCCGTGACCGCTTCGCCCGCTCGGCGCGCTTCTCGACGGTCGCCGAGGTGATGGTCGGCTGGCCGCGGGAGCTGATGCGCGGCGTCTCGCTCGGTCCGCGTGACGCGGTGCTCGTGTTCACCCACGATTCGAAGTTCGACGAACCAGCGCTGCTGGCCGCGCTGGCGACCGACGCCGGCTACATCGGCGCGCTCGGCAGCCGCCAGACGACCGTCGATCGCGAGCGGCGGCTGCGCGCCGCGGGCGCGAGCGACGCGGACATCGCGCGGATCCACGCGCCGTGCGGGCTGGACATCGGCAGCCGCACCGCCGAGGAGACCGCCATCTCGGTCCTCGCCGAGATCATCTCGTCTCGGGCCGAGCGGGTCGCGATGCCGCTGCGTGAGACGCAGGGGCCGATCCATTCCCGCGACCGCGGCTGAGCGCGCGCCGCAGGCCGGCGGTGCGGTTGGGCGGGTGGTGCGGCTGGGCGGGTGGTGCGGCTGGGCGGGTGGCGCGGCTGGGCGGGTGATTTTGGTTGGACGGGTGGTGGGGTTGGGCGGGTGGTGCGGTTGGGCGGGTGGTGCGGGTTGGGCGGGTGGTGCGGTTGGGCGGGTGGTGCGGTTGGGCCGGTGGTGCGGTTGGGCGGGTGGTGCGGTTGGGCGGGTGGTGGGGTTGGGCGGTCGGGAGCGCGGCGCCGGTCGGAGCTGACGCCGGTCGCGTCGGCGGCGCCCCGGTCCACGCCGACGCTCACCGACTGGCCGCGGGCTGACCGAACGAAACGGGAGCGGCCCGCGCGGACGCCAGCATGGTGGCGTTGATATATCACCCAACTTCGGGGCGACCCGGCCTGCCGCGGGTGTTTTGGGCGTCTCAGCCGCCCAAGACACCCACGACACATGTGCGCGGTTGAACGTTGGGTGATATGTCACCGCGTTTGTCAGTCAGCGGCGTCGGTCTCGACCAGCGCGGACGCGCCCGGCTGTCCGAGCGGAGCGGAGCGGTCATGGGTGCGACCTGGCCCGCCGACCCAGCGGTCACGGACGAGCGGGCCGCACTCCACCGGCCGCCCGTGATCGGGCGCGCGTGACCGTGCGAGCGCCGCGGCCGCATGGTGTGACCGTGCGAGCGCCGCGGCCGCATGGAGTGACCGTGCGAGCGCCGCGGCTCATGGTTGGACTGGTCGTCGGGCGGTGTACGCTGCCGTGATGAAACGACTCGCGTGGCTGACGATGACCGTCACGCTGGTGCTGGCGCTCGCTGGGGCGGCGGTCGCCTCGGCGTCGCAGGTGCTGTTCGCGGGCGCGGTCGGCGCGGCGCAGGTCCGGCCTCGCCAGCTGGCGCTGAGCGCCGACGGAACGATCGAAGTCACCGGTGTCACGTGGCGCGCATGGGGCGGCTCTCGGGCGACGGGGTCCGGCACCGCCGAGTATCACGGCTGTACGCCGAGCTGCGGTGCCGCGAGGACGCATCAGGCACCCGTCGCGATCACGCTGTCGAACGTGCGCACCTGCAAGGGAAGGCACTACTACACGCACGTGGCGCTGCAGAAGCGTTCGGGCGCGCTGCTCGACGCTCGGTTCCTGCGCATCAGCTGGAACCCGTGCACGGGCTGAGGCCGCGCCCCGCGCGGTGCTCAGTCGCGCGGGCTGACGCCGCGCCCCGCGCGATGCTCAGTCGCGCGGGTTGACGCCGCGCCCCGCGCGGTGCTGAGCCGCGCGGGTTGACGCCGCGCCCCGCGCGGTGCTGAGCCGCGCGGGTTGACGCCGCGCCCCGCGCGGTGCTGAGCCGCACGGGTTGACGCCGCGCCCCTGCACGGGTTGACGCCGCGCCCGGCGCGCTGCTCAGCCGCGCGGGGTCAGATCGAGCGCGTCTGACTCGAACGTGACCCCAAGTCCCGGCAGGACCACTCGCCGCGGCCCGGCAAGGACATGGCCCGCGACGTGGGCCCGCATACCGCAGGCGTCCGCCAGCGAGACGACCCGGTTCCCGTCACCGGCCGCGCAGTAGACCGCGAAGCCGGCGCCCATGTTGAACGTCTGGTAGGCCTCGGCGGGCGACATCTCCGCCTGCGCCACCAGGAACGACAGCACCTCGGGGACCTCGGGCAGGGCGCCGATCACATAGGTGAACTCAGGCCGCGGCCGCATCAGCTTGAGGAAGCCGTGACCGGTGATGTGGCTGAGGTAGTGGACATCGACGTCGGAGCCCAGCAGCACGCGGACGAGCGGCACGTAGATCACGCTTGGCTCCAGCAGCGCCCGTCCGAACGTCGCGCCGCCGGGAAGCTCGAAGCCGTAGCCACCGGGCAGCTGCGCGGCGATCCGCCGCGCCAGCGAGGCGCCGTTGGTGTGCAGGCCGCTTGAGTCCACGAACACGATCTCGTCGCCGTCGGCCAGATCGGCGCCGAGGATCGGCGAGCCGCTCGGGACGAGCCCGACCGCGCTGCCGGCCAGCTCGATCTCGTCGGCCGAGACGAGTCCGCTCAGCGCCGGCGACTCGCCACCGCCCCAGGTGGCGCCCGCGTGTTCGCACGCCTGGCGCCAGCCGGCCAACAGACCGGCCTGGCGGTCTTGGTGGGAATACCAGTCAGACCCCCCGGTCGCGAAGTAGGCGTTGACGACGAGCGGCACGGCGCCGACGCAGCAGAGGTCGTTGACGACCGCGGCGACGGTGTCGTAGGCGACCGCGTGAAACCCGTGGGCGCCGAGCTGGTCCTCGCAGGCTCGGGCGATCACCGACTTGGTCCCGAGCCCCTCGATCACGAATGCCAGCGTCTGTCCGCCGGCCTCGAATACGAACGCCGGCTCGCCGCGGGACTCATCGACGGCGCGTGCGCCGCCGGGGGCGGTCAACAGCGCCGGCGATGTGGCGAGCGCCTCGGTCAGCGCGTTGCGCTTGCCGGCGTCCAGCATCTGGTAGTCGACGCCCGCGGCACCGTAGGCGGATTCGTCGGCCGAGCTCATCGTCGAAGTCCGCGCACAGACGCCGCTAGAGGTCGATCCCGCGGTCGGCCAGCCACTCGGCGACCGCCTCGGGCGGGTGGCCCTTCCACTCCGCTCGAGCGGCGAGCCGCAGCAGCCGGTCAGGGGCGACGTCGAGCTCGTCGCGGCGGAAGCTGAGATAGACGACGATCGCGCCCGCGACCGACAGCGACCCGTTGGTGGTCGCCGGATCGAGGTCGGCGAGCACCTCGCCGACGCGCTCCTCGATCTCGTCGACGGCACGGATCGGCTCGTCGTCATCTTCGAACGCGCGCTCGAAATCGCCGACGATCACATCCTGGTCTTCGGGATCGACGACGTCGCAGGCGCGCTTGACGACCTGGAACAGGGTGATCGGAGCGGGTTCGGTCGGCATCGTCCGCGGAGTCTCGCAGGCTCAGCCGCGCTCGTCCCCGCGTGCCAGCTCGTCCAGCCAGGCGGTCGCCTCGCTGTCGGACGGGGCGCGCCAGTCCGACCGCGGCGAAAGCGAGCCGCCAGAGCCGACCTTCGGGGCGTTGGGCATCGCCGAGCGCTTGAACTGGCTGGTCTTGAAGAACCGGCGCAGGAACTCACCGAGCCAGTGGCGGATCTCCGCTTCGGAGTACTGGTTGCGCCGGTCGACCGGGATCAGGTCCGGCCACTCGCCGCGTTCGCGGTCACCCCAGGCGTGGTGGGCCAGGAACGCAACCTTGCTCGGCCGGTAGCCGAACCGCACCACGTAGTAGAGGAAGAAGTCCTGCAGCTCGTAGGGCCCGACGGTCGTCTCGGAGTCCTGTTGCGGTCCCTCGCCCTCATGATCGTCGCCGGGCGGGATCAGCTCCGGCGAGATCGCGGTGTTGAGGATCGCGTCGAGCACCGCGTTGGCATCGGCACCGAACAGGTCAGCGGCGATCGCCCAGCGCAGCAGGAACCGGATCAGCGTCTTGGGCACGGAGGCGTTGACGTTGTAGTGCGACATCTGGTCGCCGACGCCGTAGGTCGACCAGCCGAGCGCGAGCTCGGACAGGTCGCCGGTGCCGAGCACGAGCGCACCGTGATGGTTCGCCAGCCGGAACAGGTGCGAGGTCCGTTCGCCGGCCTGGACGTTCTCGTAGGTGACGTCGTAATGGGGCGCGCCGTCGGCCGCGGGATGGCCGAGGTCGCGCAGCATCTGCATCGCCGAGGGCCGGATGTCGAGCTCGGATGCGGTCACCCCGAGCGCGGTCATCAGCGCGTGGGAGTTGCGCAGCGTGCCCGCGCTGGTCGCGAAGCCCGGCAGCGTGTAGGCCAGCACGTTCGTGCGTGGCAGCCCGAGTCGGTCGACGGCGCGGGCGGCGACGATCAGCGCGTGCGCCGAGTCAAGGCCGCCGGAGACGCCGATCACGATCCGCTTGATGCCGGTCGCCTGCAGGCGCGTCTGCAATCCCCGCACCTGGATGTCGAACACCTCCTCGCAGCGCTCGTTGCGGTTCGCCGGGTTGGCCGGGACGTACGGGAACCGCTCGACCCGGCGCTTCAGCCCGGCCGGCGCGTCGGGCGTCCGCAGCTCGAACTCGATGCGGCGGGTCGCGCGCAGGCGATCGCGCAGATCCCCGATCGTGTCGCCGTAGCTGGAGGTCGCCATCCGGTCCGAGAGGATCCGGTCGAGGTCCAGATCGGCCTCGATCAGCTGCTCGTCGTCGGAGAAGCGCTCCGACTCGGCGAGCAGGTCGCCGTTCTCGCAGATCATCGCGTGGCCGTCCCAGGCGACGTCGGTCGTCGACTCGCCCAGGCCGGCGGCCGTGTACACGTAGCCCGAGATCGTCCGCGCCGACTGGCCCTCGCACAGCATTCGCCGGTACGCGGACTTGCCGATCGTGACGTTCGAGGCCGACAGGTTGCACAGCACGGTCGCTCCCGCCAGCGCCGCGTACGTGCTGGGCGGGATCGCCGACCACAGGTCCTCGCAGATCTCGACGTGCAGCGCCAGCGCCGGGAGGTTGGCGCACGCGAACACCAGCTCGGGGCCGGCCGCCACCCGCTGCCCGGCGACCGTCAGCTCGCCGCCGATCAGGTCGCGCGCCGCGCGGAACTGGCGCTTCTCGTAGTACTCGTGGTACTCGGGCAGGTAGCTCTTGGGCACGACGCCGAGGATCCGGCCGTCGTGGACGACGACCGCGGCGTTGAACAGCCCGCCCTCGGCGCGGACCGGCGCGCCCACGATGATCACCGGCCGCACCTCCCGGGATGCCTGCACAACCTCGGCGACGGCGTGCTCGCCGGCGTCAAGCAGGGCGCTCTGGTGAAACAGGTCCTCCCCCGAGTAGCCGGTCAGCCCCAGCTCCGGAAAGACCACCGCCGCGGCGCCGCGGTCGTCGGCGCGCGCGGCCAGCGCGATCGTCCGCTCGGCGTTGAAGCCCGGATCGCCGACGCGGACATGCGGCACCGCCGCGGCGACGCGGACGAACCCGTAGTCGTAGAGCGAGTCGGTCATCGTGTCCCTCATTGTGTCCGGCCGGCAACGGGCGACGGCGCCCGCCCGCGTTCGCTATGTCAGCGCGGGCGCCTCCGGCAGGCTCTGGAGCGCGCGGTCGAGATCGGCCTGGACCCACTCCGGGTCCTCGAGCTCGCCCGCCAGGTACGCGTCGTAGGCGCTCATGTCGAAGTTGCCGTGGCCGCATAGCCCGAACAGGATCGTCTGCGGCTGCCCGGCCTCGCGGGCGGCGAGCGCCTCGTCGATCGCGGCCTTGATCGCATGCGCCGGCTCGGGGGCCGGGATGATCCCCTCGGTGTGGGCGAACTGGACCGCGGCCGCGAACGTCTCGTTCTGGCGATACGCGCGCGGCGTCACCAGGCCGTTGCGCACCAGGCCGCAGACCAGCGGCGAGTCGCCGTGGTAGCGCAGGCCGCCGGCGTGCACGGGAGGCGGCACGAAGTCGTGGCCGAGCGTGTACATCGGCATCAGCGGCGTCAGCCCGGCGGTGTCGCCGAAGTCGTAGGCGTAGACGCCCTTGGTCAGGGTCGGGCAGGCCGCAGGCTCGGCCGCGATGAATGTCGTGCGCGCGCCCTCGCGGATCGTCCTGCGCAGGAACGGGAACGTCAGCCCGCCGAAGTTCGAGCCGCCGCCGACGCACGCGATCACGGTGTCGGGGTACTCGCCGGCCATCTCCAGCTGGGCGAGCGCCTCCTGGCCGATCACGGTCTGGTGCAGCAGCACGTGGTTGAGCACCGAGCCGAGCGAGTAGTTCGTGTCGGCGTTCTGGGCGGCGACCTCGACCGCCTCGGAGATCGCGATCCCGAGCGAGCCGGTCGGGTGGTCGGCCTGCTGGCGGCCCGCGTTCGTGAGCTTGGAGGGGGAGCGGTGCACGGTCGCGCCCCAGGTCTGGATCATCGAGCGCCGGTAGGGCTTCTGGTCATAGCTGGAGCCGACCATCCACACCTCGCACTCCAGCCCGAACAGCTGGCAGGCAAACGCCAGCGCAGAGCCCCATTGACCGGCGCCGGTCTCGGTCGTGAGCTTGCGGATTCCCGCCTGCGCGTTCTCGTAGGCCTGCGCGACCGCCGTGTTGGGCTTGTGCGAGCCGGCGGGGGAGACGCCCTCGTACTTGTAGTAGATGTGGGCGGGGGTATCGAGCGCCCGCTCGAGCCGCCGCGCCCGGTAGAGCGGCGTCGGGCGCCACAGCCGGTAGGCGTCCCGGACCGCGTCCGGGATCTCGATCAAAGGCTCAGTCGAGACCTCCTGCATGATCAGCGCCATCGGGAACAACGGCGCCAGATCCTCCGGACCCGCGGGCTGTTTCGTTCCTGGATGCAGTGGCGGCAACGGATCGCCGGGGAGGTCGGCCATCAGATTGACCCAGTGCGTCGGGATGTCCCGCTCACCCAGCACGAACTTGACCTGCTCGCTCATCGCCCGCTCCTTGGCCGCCGAAGGTGTCAGAGCCGCGATTCTATGGGCGCTGACGCTCACCGCCGCTGGACCAGCAGCGGCTGCGCAACCTCGCCGAGGAAGCCCTGTTCGTCGTGCAGGTCCCCGTGCGCCAGGCCGATGCCGTCTTCGGCCAGCCGCGTCCGGCAGGCCAGATGCACCCACTCTCCGGCGGGCGGCCGCATCAGTGTCGTCGTCATGCCCGGTGGGATCGACCACCAATCCGCGATCGGGAGCGTGCTCGACAGACCGTTGGCCGAGTCGGCGACGATCAACGTGCGCGCCAGCGGCGAGATCGGCTGACCGGCGATCAGCGCCGGTCCGACCCGCGTCCAGACGCCGGCCTGCCCAGGCGTGTCATAGCCGCCCTCGGTGAACCGCCACTCGACCGCCTCGCCGTAGCCCCAGTCGGTGAGGCCGAAGAAGTAGCGCTGTGCCTGCGCCGCCGGCAGCATCGGCGGTTCCGTGTACTCGTCGTCGATCGGCGGCCGCGGGCCGGTCGCGATGTGCCAGGTCCGCGCGACGGCGACCGTCCGGTCGCCGACCGTCATCTGCGCCTGCGACAGCCACACACGGCGTCCGGGCTTGACCGACTCGACCGTGACCATCAGGGGCTGGCGCGGGATCGCGCCGAAGAAGTCGATGCTCAGCCGGGCCAGCCGCAGCTCGCCGACGACCGTCGCGTCGATCAGATCGGCGAGCAGCGCCGCCGGCGGGCCGCCGTGCTGCGCGGTCCGGTCCCACGGGCTCTCGGTCGCGCGCGTCGGCTCGAAGCGGCCGTCGCCGAGCGGCAGGTAGAAGGCCTCGAGCGCGCTCATCGCAGGTCAAGGGTACGATCGACGCGATGCCGACCGCCGTGTCGTTCTCCGGACGAGCGTGGGCCACCCGCCCGCACGAGCCGGGCGAGCCCGCGCGCCACGTCTCCGAGCTGTCCGACGAAGCCGGCTTCACGCACACGCGCGCCAATCTCTGGCGCTATGAGCCCGGCGCGCGCGGTCGTCGACACGTGCACGCCGACCAGGAGGAGACGTTCGTCGTGCTCGCGGGCACGCTGACGATGGCCGTCGGAGAGCCGCCCGAGCGCGTTCAGGCCGGCACCGGCGAGCTGGTTCACGTCGGCGGGGGGACGCCACTGCAGGTGGCGAACCACGGTGACACCGAACTGCTGCTGTACGTCTACGGGTCACCGCCGGACTTCGGCGCGGACGTGCTGCCGGACGTGCTCTGAGAGGCACGCGCTGTCGGGTGCAGACGTTGACGCGCCGCTGCGACAGGCGGTGGCCGACAACCACCGCGACTGGATGGCGCGGTGGGCCGTGGCTTCCGGAGGCGATGTCGTGTCGATCGACGGCGAGGACCTCTACCTGTCGCGTGAGGCCAACCTGTTTCCGCGGTCGGCGCTGAATCCGGATCGGCTGATCGCGGCGATCCGGGCCCACGACTGCGCCGAGGTCGGGTACTGGTCGTTGCACGCGGATGACCGGATCGGGGTCGGGCTGGTCGCGCGCGGCTTTGGCTGGGGGTGGCGGCCGCATTGGATGGCGATCGACCTCGGCGATCCCGCGGAGTTCGATCGATCGGCCGCGATCTACGAGGTGCTCGTCGCGCCCGGACCGCCGTACGCGCGCACGCTCCCGTACGCGCCGCGGGACGGGGTGAACGATCCGCCGGGGACGTTCCGGCTCGGCGTGCGCTTGCGTCAGAAGGTGGTCGGCCAGATCTCGGTCAACCCGTTTGCCGGGGTCGCCGGGATCTACTCGATGGGGGTGGCGCCGCGGGTGCGCGGGCGTGGGATCGCCGCCGAGCTGACCCGGGCCGCGTGCCGGCTCGCGATCGAGCACGGCTGCCGGCACGCCGTCCTCAACGCGACCGACGACGGCGAGCGCGTGTACCGGCGCGTCGGCTTTCGCTCGCTGGGATGGGGTCAGACCTGGTGGTACTCCCGCAGCCCGCCGCCGACCGCCCGCCAGACCAAGCTGACGGAGGCGATCGGGTTCGGCGACCTGGAGGCGCTCGGGGCGCTCTCGCCCACCGACGCCGAGCTGCACGGTCCGCTGCCCGGCGGGCAGCCGCCGCTCACGCTCGCGCTGCTGACCGGCCAGGTGCGCGTCGCCGAGTGGATCCTGACTCGGCTGCCGGCGCTCGTCGATGCCAGGTACGAGCCTCACCAGACGACGTTGCTGCATCTGGCGGTCGAGCACGATTCGGCGCCGTTCGCCGAGCTGGCGCTGGCGCACGGGGTGGACCTGTCGGCGCGTGACGCGACGTTCTCGGCGACGGCGCTCGCCTGGGCCGAGCACTTCGAGCGTGACGCGCTGGCGGCACGGCTGCGCGCCGCGGACGCGCGTCCCTGACCATCTGGCGGCCTGCTTGCGCTGGCAAGTACAGCGCTAGAGTCGTGGCAGATGTGCTCGGCTCGCTCCACGCCATTCTCGGTCGGCTCCGACGGGGTGGCGGCCTGGTCGGCACTGCACGCCGGCGCCTGGATCGGGCTCCTGGAGACCCACAAGCAGCTCACCCGAGAGCTCGATGCCGAGCTCGAGGTGCGGTTTGACCTGACGCTGTCGACGGTCGAGCTGCTCGGGCGACTGGGGGCCGCCCCCGATCGCTGCCTGCGGCTGACGGCTTTGGCGGGCGCGTGTGGCCTCAGCCTCAGCCGCGTGTCGCGACTCGCGGCCGGTCTGGAGCAGCGCGGGCTGCTGGAGCGGCGGCCGTGCGACGACGACGGCCGCGCGGTCGAGGCGCACCTGACGAGCGCCGGCCTGGAGCTGCTGCGCCAGGCTCAGGAGGTTCACTTCGCGTCGGTCAAGCGCGCGTTCTTCGACCGGCTCTCCGAGACCGAGTTGCAGACGCTGGCGACCGTGTTCGGGCGGCTGGAGCAGCCGCCGCCGGCGACCTGCAGCACCTGAACCCGCACGACCTGACCTGCAGCAGCTGACCCGCGAGTCGTGGTCAGGAAGTCGACGATTTACCGATGTTCATCCGCCGCGGCCCCGCGTAGGGTTCGCGAATCGCCTCCATCCTGTATCGAATCGGATCCTGGTCGGTGCGCCATCGGCGCTGGGTCGCTGCCGGCTGGGTCACAGTGATCGTGGTCGTCGGCGTGCTGGCGGTCGCGCTCAAGGGTCACACCGACGACGCGTTCAACGTGCCGGGGACCCAGTCGCAGCAGGCGCTCAATCTGCTCAACGCGAAGTTCCCCGGGACCGGCGGCGCCGACGCGCGGATCGTGTTCGCGGCTCCCCCCGGACACAAGCTGACCGACCCGCAGTACGACAAGCTGGTCAAGCCGACGATCAAACTCGCCGAGCAGGTGCCGCAGACCGTCGGCGTCTCAGACACGAACCTGAAGTCGCCCCTGACGCTGTCCAAGAACAAGACGATCGGGTTCGCCGACATCCACTTTTCGGTCTCGGTCGACAAGCTCTCACAGCAGACCAAGAACGCGCTCGAGCGCGTCGCCGGTCCGGCGCGCAAAGCGGGGCTCGAGGTCGAGTTCTCCGGCGGCGTGATCTCGACGGGCTCCAGCGGCAGCGGCTCAAGCGACGTGGTGGGGCTGCTGATCGCGTTCGTCGTTCTGTACATCATGTTCGGGGCACTGCTGGTGGCTGGGCTGCCGCTGATCAGCGCGCTGACCGGCGTCGCGATCGGGCTGCTCGGGCTGACCGCGCTGACCGGCGTGCTGACGCTCAACTCGACGACGCCGACGCTGGCGCTGATGCTCGGCCTCGCCGTCGGGATCGACTACGCGCTGTTCATCGTCTCGCGCCACCGCCAGCACCTCGACGAGGGCATGTCGGTGGAAGAGTCCGTCGCGTTGTCGGTGGCGACCGCGGGCAGCGCCGTCTGCTTCGCCGGCCTGACCGTGTTCATCGCGCTCGCCGGCCTGCTCGTCGTCGGGATCCCGTTCCTGTCGACGATGGGCCTCGGCGCCGCCGGGACCGTCGTGCTCGCTGTCCTGATCGCCAACACGATGCTGCCGGCGTTGCTGGGGTTCGCGGGCATGCGGGCGGCCAAGCGCCGCAAGCCCGCGCCCGCACATCCGTGGGGGGAGCGGTGGGGCCGGCACGTCACCAGCCATCCGGCGCTCGCGATCGTCGGGGTCGTGGTGATCCTTGGCGTGATCATCATCCCGCTCCACGACATTCGGCTCGGCCTGCCGGACGCGGGCACGCTGCCCAAGAGCTCGACCCAGTACAAGGCGTACCAGCTGTTGTCGAAGGGCTTCGGTCCCGGGTTCAACGGACCGCTGACGATCGTCTCCGATGCCGACAGCGTGCCCAGATCCAAGTGGTCACGGATCCCCGGCCAGGTCGCCCAGGCTCTCAAGCAGGCCGACGACATCGCCACCGTGTCGCCGCCAGTCGCCAACAAGGCAGGCGACATCGCGATCATCACGGCAACCCCGAAGAGCGGCCCATCGTCGACGGCCACCCAGAACCTCGTCAAGCAGATCCGGGCGGCGGCCAAGCAGGCGCAGAGCCGCTACCACGTCACGGTTCTGGTCACGGGTACGACCGCGATCAACATCGACACCTCCAGCAAGCTGTCGTCGGCGCTGCCGGTGTTCCTCGTGCTCGTCGTCGGGCTCGCGTTGTTGATCCAGTCGCTCGTCTTCCGCTCGCTGCTGGTACCGCTCACCGCGGTCGTCGGCTTCCTGCTGACGATCGGGGCGGCGTTGGGGGCCACCACGTTCGTGTTCCAGCTCGGGAACGGCCGGCAGATCCTCGGGATCGCCTCGAGCGCGCCGATCATCAGCTTCCTGCCGGTGCTGCTGATCGCGATCCTGTTCGGCCTGGCGATGGACTACGAGGTGTTCCTCGTCGTCCGCATGCGCGAGAGCTACGACGCGACGCACGATGCGACCGGGGCCACGATCGCCGGATTCAGGGCCAGCGCCAGGGTCGTCACGGCGGCCGCGATCATCATGACGAGCGTGTTCGCCAGCTTCATCTTCGGCGGCACGGTCACGATCGCGTCGATCGGCTTCTCGCTCGCGTTCGGCGTGCTCGCCGACGCGTTCCTGATCCGGATGACGTTCGTCCCCGCCGTCCACACACTGCTCGGTGACCGCGCCTGGCATCTCCCGCGCTGGATCGATCGGATCCTGCCGAACGTCGACATCGAGGGCAAGCATCTGCAGGACCAGATCCTCGACAGGTCCGCGGCCGACCCGACCGAGGCATGAAGCCGCGCGGCGGGCGGCCGTGGGCGATTGCTGGCGCCAGGCGTGAGCTATCGCCGCCAGCCGTCAGCCCGCGGTCACGTCGCTCACCCACGCCGCCAGCCGCCGCAGGTCGTCCTGCGTCAGGCCGTGGCCGGCGCCGGGCTCGACCGTCGTCGTCACCTCGGCGCCGCCGGCCCGCAGGATCTCGGTCAGTCGCGTCACCTGCTCGGCGGACGAGTACGGGTCGCGCTCGCCGGCCTCGATCAGCACGTCGGTGCCGGTCAGCTGCGGGATCTGCTCGGGTTCGTAGGGGAGCATCGGCCGCAGCAGCCCGGCCGCCCGGAGCGTCGCGGGGCTGCGCAGGAGCACCGATGCGGCGATGTTGGCGCCGTTCGACAGCCCGATCGCGACCACCTTGTCCGGATCGAGCCCGTAGGCGTCGGTCGCCCCGGAGACGAACGACGCGAGTTGGTCGGTCCGGACCAGCAGATCTGGGATATCGAGCTGGCCGACCGCGAGCCGGCGGAAGAACCGCGGCATGCCGTGCTCCAGCACCTGTCCGCGGGGCGACAGCAGGGCCGCTGCGGGCGCGAGCTGTCGCCCGAGTCCGACGAGGTCGTGCTCGTCGCCGCCGGTGCCGTGCAGCAGCAGCAGCGTCCAGTCCGAGCTGCCCGGCTCGAACACGTGGGCGAAGCTCAGGTCGCGCGCGGCGGCGGTCATCGGTCGGCCTGGGTGTCAGCGGCCGGACGCCAGACGGTCGGATCCGGCAGCGGCGTCAGCCGCGGCTCGATCTGGGCGCGCCGAGCCTCCAGGAACGGCGGCAGCACGAGCTTCTCGCCCAGCGCGTCAGGGGTTTCGTCGGCGTCGAAGCCGGCGCCGTCGAGCGTCGCCAGCTCGTACAGGATCCCGCTCGGCTCACGGAAGTAGACCGACTCGAACCAGAAGCGATCGATCACCGGCGTCGGGCGCGCCCCCGAGGCGGCGACGCGCTCACGCCAGCCGGCGAGCTCTGCCTCAAGCACGGCCCAGGCGACGTGGTGGACGGTGCCGGCGCCGGGGATGCCGCGCGCGTCGGATTGCTCGAACACGATCCGGCCGCCGCGCTCCGGGCCGCGCGCCTCCCAGTCGTGGCTGCGCAACTCGGTGAAGCCCAGCACGTGCTGCAGCAGCGCCTCGCTGCGGGTCGGGTCACCGACCTTGGCGCGGACCGCCTCGAACCCCTGCAGCGCGTACTGCGCGGGGACCTCGCGGTGGGCGGCGATCAGCGGCGTGTCCGGCGCGGAGGAGATCACGAGCTCGTGGACCATCCCCTCGGGATCGGCGAACCGCAGGCCGCCTCCGGCGGTCCGCTCGGTCGCGACGCCCTCGTCGCCGAGCCGCTGCTCCCAATAGCCGAGCGCGTCGTCGCCGGCAACGCGGTGCTCGATCACGGAGACCATGCCGGCACCCGCCGTGCCGGGGACCGCGCCCGGGTACTCGAAGAACGTGATGTCGGCACCAGGCGAGCCGTGCTCGTCGGCGTAGAACAGGTGGTAGACGCCGGGGTCGTCCTGGTTGACGGTCTTCTTGACCATCCGCAGTCCGAGCACGCGCGCATAGAAGTCGACGTTGCGCGGGGCGTCGCCGGTGATCAGCGTGATGTGGTGGATGCCATCGATTGGTTGCATGTGGGGTGCCTCAAGGTCGTTCGGAGTCAGATTGCTTGCTAGCGCAACCTTACCTCAAAAAGCTTGCGCGCGCAAGTATCGCTCAGGCGACCGCCCGGCGATACAAGATCACGTTGCGATCGCCGGGCAGGCCGGCCAGTCCCTCCGGTCGTCCGCCCTGGGCGTCGAGGTAGGCGAGTTGGCGTGAGATCCGCCCGAGCCCGGGCAAGCCCCCGCCGACGTCATCGACATGGTCGAGCATCCAGGTGCGGATCGCGACCCCGCCGCCGCGGGTCGCCTCGACCCTCAGCGCGCGGGCCTGCTGCGGGTAGTCGATCAGCGACGCGGTCGTGATCAGCCAGTAGCCGCCGGAAGCGGTGGGCCGCGGCACGATCTCGTTGCGATGGGTGTGGCCGTTGAGCGCGGCGATCACCTGCGGCGACCGGTCCATCACCGAGAACAGCTGCTCGCCGGCGACCGACGAGCTGATTGGCTGATGGGTCACGACGATCACCCACCGTTCATCGGCGGCCGTCAGCTGCTGCTGCAGCCAGGCCGGCTGGGCCGGATCGATGGCGCCGCCGGAGCCGCCGTCGCGGCGGACGATGTCGAGCATCACGAGCCGGAGATGGTCGCCGACGTCGAGCACGTAGTCCAACCGAGGCCCGGGTCGTACACCGGTTCCGCGGCCACCGGTCGCGTGCAGCCGCGAGATCACCTCGCCGAACGACAGCTCGCGCCGAGCCCCGTCCGGCGGGACGCGCACCACGGGTCCGCGCAGGGCCTGGGCCAGAAGCTCGTCGACCGCCGCGGGATCCGGCGGTCCGTCGGGTGCGGTCGAGGGCGCCGAGCGCAGCCGGGCGGGGATCGTCAGACCACGCGGCAGGTCCCAGAGCGCGCGGTCGCCGATCGCCAGCGCCCGGGTCAGCGCGGACGGCTCAAGCGTGCCCGCCACCAGCGCGTCGTGGTCGCCGAGCACCGGGTAGACCGGCGCGCCGACCCCGGGGCTGTGAAACCGGCGCACAGCGTCAGGCAGGAGCTGCGGATGCCGGGGCGCATCGACCGCCGGCCGGTAGTAGAACGGGTCGGTGTCACTCTCCAGCTGGACGCCGTAGTAGCCGAGCCGCCCGCTGCCGGGGCTGACGAGCCCGCCGCCGAGCACGGTCAGCGCGTGCTGGAGCTCGTTGGCCTGGACGTTGTCGATCAGGTCGCCACCTTGGATCAACAGCTGCGGCGCCAGCGACCGGACCGCGGTCCCGGCGCCGGAGAGCACTTGCGTGGTGAGCGTCTCCTGCGGCCGGAAGGTCGACTGAAACGGCGGCCCGAGCCGGTCCAGGAACGTGACCCGAGCCGGAGACGACGCGTCGAGCACGTGGGCGTCGGTGACGTGGGCGAGCCGGGCGAGGGTCGCCGTCGACGCGGCCGCCGGTCCGAGCTCGGTCCGGGCGCGTAGCGGCTCGCCCGGTCCGACGCGCAGCTGCCCGTCGCCGACGGGATCGGACCACGTGCTGTCGAGCGTCGACCCCGAGGCGGCCGGCGAGGGGCCATGCCCGGAGCCACAGCCGGCGAGCAGCGCGGCCGCTGCGCCGGCGCCGATCGCCGCCTCGGCGAGCGCTCGCCGTCGTGTCAACCGGCGTCCGACTCGCTCGGGGGGCGACGCCGAGCTCATGAACCCAGCCCCGCCAGCACCGTCTGTCGCTGCGCCTGATACGTCACCCAGGCGACCGCGATACCGCCGGCGACGACGAGTCCGGCGACGGCAAGCGCGATCTCGCCCACGCCGGCCCGTAGCGGCAGCGTCGCGTAGTTGGTGGCGAGGTTCGAGAGCGCCGGCCCGAGCAGCCATCGCTGCAACAGCACACCGGCGATCGCGGCCGGGATCACGAGCGCCAACACCGCGCCGACGAGCAGCCGCGCCACCGCCGTCGCGCCGGCCCCGCAGGCGCGCAGGACCGCGATCGTGAGCCGGCGCTCCTGGACCGTCAGGGCGCACGCCTGCACCAGCGCGTACAGGCAGACGAGGCCATCGACGATCGCGATCGCGCGGACGATCGTACGGAGGATCGAGACGAGCGCCGTGCTGTTGGCGGTCGCGCCCGACGCCGCGGCGGGCGCCACCCCGAGCCGGTCGACGGCGGCGGTGACCCGGGCGACGCTGGCGCCGGGATCAAGGATGATCGCGATCGTCGAGGGCGCCGAGCGGTCGGCCGCCAGCAGCGCCGCGGCGGGGACATAGGCGACGTGACCGTCGTGATCCAGCGAGCTGACGACGCCCGCGATCCGGACCCGCACCTCGGTGCCGGTGCCGAGCTCGATCGCCAGTGTCTGCCCGGGGTTGAGCCCCAGCGCCTGCGCCAGACCCAGGCCGATCTCCGCCTCGTCGGGGCCGTGGGGCCGGTGGCCGGCGACCAGCGGCGGCGATTCGAACGTCGTCAGGTCTCCCGGATAGGCGATCGTGTCGATCGTCTCCCCCAGCGAGGAGACGTCGACGCCCTGCACCTCGTATCGCGGAGCAGCGGCCTGGACGCCCGGGATCTGACGCACCGCGCCCGCCGTGCTCGGCGGCAGCGCGGCGGTCAACTGGTAGCGCTCGCCGAGCGCGCTCGGATCGGTCTGCAGCGTCGACAGCTCGGACGCGAGCGCGAGCAGCAGCAGCACGAACCCGATCGACAGGCCCAGCGTCGTCGCGGTCGCGAGCAGCCGCGCGCGGCGAGCCAGCACGAGCCGCGCCCCGAGCGTGGTGAGGCCCGTCGGCAGCCGCAGCCGCAGGCCCGGCAGCCGGCGCCTTGGCCGTCGTGAGACGTCGGCGCCCTGCAGCAGCGAGACCGACGACCGTGACGCCGCGCGCCAGGCCGGCCAGGCGGCGCCGGCCACGGCCATCGTGACCGCGATCAGCCAGCTGCCGACGAGCGGCAGGGCGAGCGCCCAGCCCGGCGCCGGCTCGTTCAGCAGCGTCAGCAGGCGGCCGGATGGGCCGTATGTCGCGAGCACTCCGGCGGCGCATCCGACCGCGCCGGCCGGCACCGCGATCAGCGCCGCTTCGAGCGCCTGGCCGAGCACGACGAAGCCGGCCGACGCGCCGATCGCCCGTTGCACGCCGATCGTGCGCAGGCGCCGTTGCACCTCGGCGTGGGCCGAGGCGGCGAGCATCGCCCCGGCGGTGGCGAGCGCGATCAGCGACAGCGCCACCAGCAGGTCGATCACGATCCCCGCAGCCTGGTCGAGCAGCACGTGGATCCCCGAGCGCGTCGCGAACTGGAGGTCACGCAGACCAAAGCTCGACAGGCGCGCCTGTACGAGCGTCTCGTTGAGGTACCGCGGATCACGCAGCCACACCTCGGCGTAGTCGACCCGCGGCGACAGGCGGCCGTGGAAGCGGCGCTGAAGCGCCGGGCCCGACAGGTAGAAGCGGGGCTTGGCGAGCGGGAAGCCGACGTTGTCCGGAGCTTCGACGAGTCCGACGACCCGTTCCGGTCCGAGGCCGCTCACGTACAGCGTGCTGCCGGGGTGCAGGCCCCACGCGTGCGCGAACGCGGCCTCGACGAGCACCTCGTTGCCGGTCGGGCGCAGGTTACGGCCGGCGACGACCGCGTAGCCGTCGCGGTGGCCGGAGACCAGCACCTCGGCGACCGCGTCGTGGCGGCGATGGCCCGCGCCGGCGGCTCCGATGCCGACGTTCGTCAGCTCCTGGCGGGTCGAGTACGCGGCGACGTTCGGCAGCGACCGGATCCGCTTGGCCACGGTCGTCAGCGGCTGGGCGTCGAAGCGGACGATCAGATCCGGCAGATCGGCCGCGCGCGCCGAACGGTCGAACCCGAGGCCGAGCCCGTCGGCGATCACGACCGCGGCCGACAGCATCGCGGTCGCCAGCGCGATCCCGGCCGCCGTCAGCAGGGCCCGGCGCCGGCGGTTGCGCAGCCCGCGTCGCGCTTCGCCCAGCGCCGCAGGGAGGGCGATCACGGCGTGGCGGCGGCCGGCGCCGCCGCGAGCAGGCCATCGCTGAGGTGCAGAACCCGATCTGCGACCGCGGCCGCCTCCGGCTCGTGGGTGACGATCACGATCGCGCGGCCGCCGAGGCCGCGCAGCAGCTCGAGCACGGCGGCGCCGTTGTCGGAGTCGAGACTGCCCGTCGGCTCGTCGGCAAGCACCAGCTCGGGGTCGTTGACGAGCGCCCGGGCAAGCGCGAACCGCTGCTGCTCGCCGCCTGACAGCTCATGCGGGAGATGGTCGGCGACGTGCTTGATCCCGAGCTCGGCGATCAGCTTCGCCGCGCGCCGAGCGCCGCCGGCCGGCGCCCCCGGGAGGCGCGTCGGCAGCAGCACGTTCTCGATCCCCGTGCACTCCTCGATCAGTTGGAACTGCTGGAAGACGAAGCCGATGTGCCGGAGCCGGACGCGGGCCAGCGCCCGGGCGCCGCGCCCGGTCATGCGCTCGCCCGCCAGCGTGATCCGCCCGGCGTCGGGATCGTCGAGCCCGCCGAGCAGGTTCAGCAGCGTCGACTTGCCGCTGCCCGAGCGGCCGAGCACGGCCACGATCTCATCGGCGCCGACGGTCAGCGAGACGCCGTCGAGCACCCGCCGGCGCGCCCGTCCAGAGCCGACCGTCTTGACCAGCCCGTCGGCGCGGAGAACCGGATCCATCGAGGTCAACGTACCGGGCTGATCTGAACGGCGGCGAACTTCGGGCCGGCGCCGTCCGGGTTAGGCTTGCCGGCACGATGGGATCGGCGCAGACCGTGCGGCTCGGGCTCCACGCGCTCGGAATCGGGACCGGCGCACAGCGCGCGGTGATCGACGCCGTGGCCGCCGGCGCGGAGGCGGCCGGGTTCGCCACCCTGTGGGCGGGCGAGCACGTCGTGATGGTCGACGACGGTGCCTCGCGGTATCCATATGCAGCCGATGGGCGGATCGCGGTGCCGGCGCAGGCCGACTGGCTGGATCCCCTGATCGCGCTCAGCTTCGCGGCCGCCGCGACGAGCACGATCCGCCTGGCCACCGGCGTGCTGCTGCTGCCCGAGCACAACCCGCTGCTGCTGGCCAAGCAGGTCGCGAGCCTCGACGTGCTGTCGGGCGGCCGGTTGTCGCTGGGGATCGGGGTCGGCTGGTCACGGGAGGAGTTCGACGCGCTCGGGGTGCCGTTTCAGCGGCGTGGCGCTCGCGCCGATGAATATCTGGCGGCGATGCGGACGGTGTGGCGCGACGACGTCGCCTCGTTCGCCGGCGAGTTCGTGTCGTTCGCCGGCGTCCGCGTCAACCCGCGACCGGTCCGCGACCGGCGGATCCCGATCATCGCCGGCGGCAACAGCGACGCCGCGCTGCGCCGGGCCGGCCGGCTCACCGACGGGTGGTACGGCTTCAACCTCGAAGGCCCCGAGCACGTGCGTGAGCGTCTGCAGCGACTGCGCGGCTCGTGTGCGCGGGCGGGCCGCGATCCGGCCGAGCTGGACGTCGCGGTCGCGCTCGCCGGCGATGGTCCGCACGACCACGAGCGGCTCGCCGCGCTCGGCGTCGACGAGCTGGTGCTGGTCAGCTCGCCGCCGGCCGATCCGGGCGCCGTCGAGTCGTGGTTGACGGGCCTCGTCGGGCGGTGAACGCGCGCCGACGACGATCCGGCGGCCGCTACCCCGACGAGCGGTTGGCCCGACCGGCCTCGTGCGCGATCTGCGACAGCAGCGGCGGCACGTCCATGCGCGGCACCACCGCTTCGATCAGGGTCAGCCGGTCACCCCCGCGGGCGACCGCCAGCGCCTCGGCGAGCTCGCCCACGGTGCCCGCGCGTCGCGTGATCACGTCCCGATTCCCCGGCGCCAGCGCGGTCATCAACGCGCCCCAGTCCCAGCGGGCGATGTCGTTGTAGCGCTCCTGCGGTCCGTGAATCGCGCGCTCGACCGTGTAGCCGTCGTTGTCGACGAGGATCACGGTCGCGGAGATCCGCTCGCGCGCGAGCGTCGACAGCTCCTGCACGGTCATCTGGGCGGCGCCGTCGCCGACCAGCAGCACGCCGTGCCGTCCCGGCTGGGCCATACATGCCCCCAGCAGCGCGGGCACCGAGTACCCGATCGAGGCCCACAGCGGCTGTCCGAGGAACAGGACGCCCTCGGGCAGGCGTTGACGGCCCATCCCATAGAACGACGTGCCCTGGTCGGCGACGACGATGTCGCCGGGGGCCAGGAAGCGGGTGACCGCGTCCCATAGCTCGGTTTGGCTCAACGGCTCGCCGGCGGCGACGAGCGCGGGCGGCGTCTGCGGCTTGGCGGTCGCCGGCGCCGATCCCGCAGCGGGCGGGGTCAGGCCCGACACGATCTCGGTCAGCCGCTCCATCGCGTCGGCCATCGACACCGGCTCGAACTGCGCCGCGCCGACGCTGGCGATCGTCGGGGCGAGCTCGATCGTGCGCCGCCGCTCGATCTTGTGGCTGAAGAAGCCGCTGTTGAGATCGGTGAACTGGACGCCGGCGATGATCAGCGCGCCGCAGTCCTCGATCGCGGCGCGGACCGCCGGCTCGCTCGCCGCACCGGCGTAGATCCCGACGTAACGGTCGTTGCTCTCGTCGACGAGGCTCTTGCCCCAGAGCGAGGTCGCGTGGGTCAGCTGCCCGGCCGCGAGCAGCCTGCGCAGCGCGGGCGCCGCCCCGCTGCGGTGCGCCATCAGGCCGCCGAGCACGCTGATCTGACCGGTGTCGCCGGCCTCGGCGAGCAGCCGGGCCGCGGCCTGGGTGAACGCCTCCAGCGTCTCGGGATCGGTGAGCGGGCGGGCATCGTGGAGCGGCTCACGAGTGTCTGGCACCGGCGACTCGCCGACGTCGGCCGGCAGCAGCAGGTAGCCCGGGAGATGCTCGTCGCGGGCCGCGGTCAGGACCCGGTCGATCTCGGCCACGGCGTTCGCGGGCGTCAGCGCGGCGCGCGCGCAGGTGATCGGCGCGTGCATCCCGAGGAAGTGGGTGAACACGCCGTCGCCGAGCGAGTGATGCACGACCCGCTGGGCGGCCTGCATGCCGCTCGCCGGTGAGCCGACGATGTGGATCACCGGAACGTGCTCGGCGTAGCTGCCGGTGATCGCGTTGATCGCTGAGAGCTCGCCGACGCCGAAGGTCGTCATCAGCGCGCCGATGCCGCGCGCGCGTCCGTACCCGTCGGCCGCGTAGCCGGCATTCAGCTCGTTGGTCGTGCCCACCCAGGCAACGCGCTCATGGGCGATCACGTGATCGAGCAGTCTGAGCGTGTAGTCGCCCGGCACGCCGAAGATGTGATCGATGCCGAGCTCGGCGAGGCGGTCGAGGAGATGGTCGGCGACGGTGGTGATCGTGGTCCCCCTGTGGTGGTCGGTCAGCCGCTGGTGGGCAGCGCAGCTCGCATCCGCGCCAGCGTCTCGTCGAGGTGCTTTGGGCTGGTGGCGAAGTTCAGGCGCACGCGCCCGGCCCCCTCGGGGCCGTAGTCCAGGCCGCGGCTGACTGCAACCCGGCCACGACGCAGGAACAGGCCGGCGGGCTCGTCGCCGAGACCGAGCCCGGTGCAGTCAAGCCAGGCCAGATAGGTGGCCTGCGGCGGGCGCCAGGCGACGTCAGGCAGGCGCGCCGGCAGCTCCGACGTCAGCCATGCGCGGTTTGCATCCAGCTGCGCCAGCACCGCGTCGAGCCACGGGTCGCCCTCGGTGAACGCCGCCTGCGCCGCGATCGCGCCGAGCAGCCCCGAGTGGTCGTGCTGGCGCCCGATCGCCGTGACCAGCTGACGTGCGTGCTCCGATGCGGTCACGACCAGCGCCGACTTGAGACCGGCGACGTTGAACGCCTTCGACGCCGAGGTGAGGCTGACCCCGATCTCACGGGCGGCGTCTGAGACCTCCAGCCAGGCGGTGAACGTCGCACCGGGCAGCGTCAGCGGCGCGTGGATCTCATCGGCCAGCACCCAGACGCCGTGTTCGGCGCAGCGCTCCGCGATCGCGGCCAGTTCGCCGCGGGTCGACACGTGACCGGTCGGGTTGTGCGGGCTGGCGAGCACGAGCCCGCGGATTCCGCCCGCCAGCGCCTCGTCCAGCGAGCCGAGGTCGAGCCGCCCGTCGTCGTGCAGCGCCACGTGAACCAGCTGGGCACCGCTGCGCGGCTCAAGCTCGAAGAACGGCGGGTACGCCGGTGACGCGAACGCGACCGCGTCGCCCGGTCCGACGATCACCCGGCACAGCTCCAGCAGGCCGAGCATCACATCCGGCACGAGCGTGACCTGCTCGGGGTCGACCGTCCACGCCAGCCGGCGTGCCGCGAACGCCGCAAATGCGTGGCGCAGCGACTCGCTGGCCGGGGCCGCGTAGCCGAAATCGTGGCGGTCGATCGCCTCGCGCAGCGCCCGCGCGACCGGCTCGGCGACCGGGAAGTCCATCTCGGCGATCGTCGACGACAGGACGTCGGGTGGGTGGATCGACCACTTCTCGCTGCGCCGGCGGTGGAGCTCGTCGAGGCTGGCAACGGTCAGATCGATCGCCACTGACGGGACTCTATGCCGTCGCGGCCGCCGATGCGGGACGCATCACACCGCCGCCGCCACGTGATTCGTGAGATCGTGCGGGTGATCGTGCCGACCCGCGCCTCGCTGTTCATCACCTGCCTGAACGACACGCTGTTCCCGCAGACCGGCCGCGCGGTCGTGACGCTGCTGGAGCGGCTCGGGCTGGCGGTCGACTTCCCGCGCGAGCAGACCTGCTGCGGGCAGATGCACTTCAACACCGGCTACGCGCAGGAGGCGATTGGGCTCGTGCGCCGGTTCGTCGAGGCGTTCGCCGACGCCGAGCTGATCGTGTCGCCGTCGGCGTCGTGCGTCGCGATGGTCCGTGACGCCTACCCGCAGCTGGCGCGACGCTCGGGTGATCCGGCGCTGGTGGCCGCGGTCGATCGGCTGCTGCCACGGGTGCTGGAGCTGACCGAGCTGCTCATCGACACGCTCGGCGTGCAGGACGTGGGCGCGCACTTCCCGCACCGCGTCGCCTATCACCCGACCTGCCACAGCCTGCGCGCGCTGCGGCTCGGCGAACGGCCGCTGACGTTGCTGCGGGCGGTCGGCGGGATCGACCTCGTGCCGCTGCCCGGCGCTGAGCAATGCTGCGGCTTCGGGGGCACGTTCGCGGTCAAGAACGCTGACACTTCGGTGGCGATGCTGTCGGACAAGATGCGCGCGGTGCTCGACACCGGCGCCGAGGTGATCGCGGCCGCCGACAACTCGTGCCTGATGCAAATCGGCGGCGGTCTGCAGCGCCAGCGCGCCGGCGTCCGGGCGATGCACGTCGCCGAGATCCTCGCGTCCGACTGAGAGCGACGAGATGACACCTTCAGAACACCCGTCGTTTCCGGTCGCCGCCCGCACGGCGCTGGCCGACACGCAGCTGCGCCACAACCTCGCCCACGCGACCCACTCGATCCGGGACAAGCGCGCCGCGGTGGTTGCCGAGCTGCCCGACTGGGAGCAGCTGCGCGAGGCCGGCCGCGGGCTGAAGGAGCGCGTGATGCGGCACCTCGACGACCATCTGCTGGAGTTCGAGGCGGCGGTCACCGCCGCGGGTGGCACCGTCCACTGGGCGCGTGACGGCGAGGCGTGCAACCGGATCGTCGCCGACATCGTCGCGGCGCAGGGGGTCGACGAGGTGGTCAAGGTGAAGTCGCTGACGACCGAGGAGACCGAGCTCAACCAGGCGCTCGCCCGGCGCGGAATCCGCGCTTGGGAGACCGATCTGGCGCAGCTGATCATCCAGCTGGCCGACGATCAGCCGTCGCATGTGCTGGTGCCGGCGATCCACAAGAACCGCACCCAGATCCGCGATCTGTTCCGGGCCCGGCTGCCCGATGCACCCGCCGATCTGACCGATGACCCCGAGCGACTGGTGCAGGTCGCGCGGGCGCACCTGCGCCGGCTGTTCCTCGAGGCGAAGGTGGGGATCAGCGGCGCCAACTTCGGCATCGCCGAGACCGGGACGGTATGCGTCGTCGAGTCAGAGGGCAACGGCCGGATGTGCACGACCCTGCCCGAGGTCCTGATCAGCGTGATGGGGATCGAGAAGGTCGTGCCGGCATGGCAGGACCTGGAGGTGTTCCTGGCGCTTTTGCCGCGGTCCTCGACCGCCGAGCGGATGAACCCCTACACGTCGCTGTGGACCGGCGTTTGTGACGGCGACGGGCCGCGGGAGTTTCATCTCGTGCTGCTCGACAACGGCCGCACGAACGTGCTGGCTGATCAGGTCGGCCGCCAGGCCCTGTACTGCATCCGCTGCTCGGCGTGCCTCAACGTCTGCCCGGTGTACGAGCGCACCGGCGGCCACGCGTATGACTCGGTGTACCCCGGACCGATCGGCGCGATCCTGACGCCGCTGCTGTCAGACCTGCGCGACCATCGCTCGTTGCCCTACGCGTCGAGCCTGTGCGGAGCCTGCTACGAGGTCTGCCCGGTCAAGATCAACATCCCGGAGGTGCTCGTTCACCTGCGTGACCGGGTCACGTCCGAGCCGCCGCCGGACCGTCACGGCGCTCGCGGCCGGGTCGACCCCGAGCGGCTGGCGATGCAGGCGGTCGCGCGGGTGTTCGCCAGCCGTCGCGCGTACGAGTCCGCGCAGCGGGCGGCCCGCCGCGGCCAAGGTCCGTTCGTCCGCAACGGCTCGGTCCGGCAGCTGCCTGGCCCGCTCGGCGCCTGGACCTCGGCTCGGGACCTGCCGCCGGTCGCGCCGCAGAGCTTCCGTGACTGGTGGCGCTCGACCCATCCCGAGAATGGCTGACGCCCGCGCCGAGATCCTCGCCCGGATCCGCTCGGCGCTGGCCGACGTGCCGGCGTCCGAGCGTCCCGGCGACGTGCCGGTTGCGCGGGAGTACCGGCGTGCCGACGACCGCTCGCGGGACGAGCTGGTGGCGCTGTTCGCGCAGCGCGTCGGCGACTACCGCGCGGACGTGCAACGCGTCCCGCCGGTCAGGCTGCCCGAGGCGATCGCGCAGGCATGCTCCAAACAGGGGCTCCACAGGTTGGCGGTCCCGGCCGGCCTGCCGGATGCATGGCCGCCCGCCGGGATCGAGCTCGTGCGCGACGAGGGGCTGTCCGCGGCCGAGCTCGATCGGATCGACGGCGCGCTCACCGGCTGCGCGGCGGCGATCGCCGAGACGGGCACGATCGTGCTCGACGGCGGTCGGCTGAGCGGGCGCCGAGCGCTGACACTCGTGCCCGACCACCACATCTGCGTCGTCACCGCCGACCAGATTCACGGGCAGATCGCCGAAGCGCTGGCCGCGGTCGCCACCGCGCTCACCGAGCAGCATGCCCCGATCACGCTCGTGTCGGGGCCGTCGGCGAGCTCCGACATCGAGCTCGAGCGCGTCGAGGGCGTACACGGTCCGCGCCATCTGACCGTGCTGATCGCCGAGCCGGGCGCGTGATGGCGCTACCGAACCTCCTGAGCCCGCTGGCGATCGGACCGGTGTTGCTGCGCAACCGAATCGTCTCCAGCTCGCATCAGACGACGCTCGTGCACGAGCATCTGCCGACCGACGAGTTCGTCGCCTACCAGGCGGCCCGGGCAGCAGGGGAGACCGGGCTGATCGTCCTGGAGGCGGTCGCGGTGGCGCCGTCGGGGCTGCTGACGGCGCACACGCTCGGCGGCTACCTGGAGCCGATCGTCGACGGCTACCGGCGCGTCGCCGCGGCCGTTCAGGGACACGGCTGCCGCCTGTTCGTGCAACTGTTCCACGGCGGCCGCGAGCAGATCGCCTCGGCGCCGCGGGCGCCCGCGGTCTCCTCGTCGGCGCTGCCCAGCGCCCGGTTCCACACCGAGCCGCGGGCGCTGCGGACCGACGAGGTCGTCGAGCTGGTCGCGTCCTACGGCCGCTGCGCGTCGCTGGCGGCGGCGGCCGGCCTGGACGGGATCGAGGTCACCGCCGCCCACGGCTATCTGGGCGAGCAGTTCTTTCGCCCCGAGTACAACCTGCGCAGCGACCGCTACGCCGAGTCGTCGCGGTTCGTCGTCGAGGTGTTGCGCGCCGTGCGGGACGCCGCTCCGGGGCTGGCGCTGGGGGTCCGCTTGAGCGCCGACTCCGAGGCGGCGCGGGCGATCGCCCCAGAGCTGGCGCCGCTGGTCGACTACGTCCACGTCGCGGTTGGCAACTCGGCGACATTCGACGGCTGCACTCAGATCGCGCCACCGCCGCCGACCCCCCAGGACCTGATCGGCGAGCTGACCGAGCCGTTCAAGCTCGGGCCGCCGCTGATCGCGACGACGCGCGTGGTGCAACCGGCGCACGCCGACGCGTTGATCGGCGCCGGCGTCGCCGACGCGTTCGGGATGACCCGCGCGCTGATCACCGACCCCGAGATGCCGCGCAAGGTCCGGACCGGCGACGGCGATCGCGTGCTGCGCTGCATCGGCTGCAACGCCTGCATCGCCCACTACCACGCCGAGACGCCGATCCGCTGCTCGATGAACCCGCGCACCGGGCGAGAGCTGACGTTGCCGGCGCCGACGCGGGTTGCGAACTCGGGATGCCGCACGTGATCGCGCGATCCGACGGCCCTTTGCGAAAATTCGTCGTGGTCGGCGCCGGCCCGGCGGGGCTCGCCGCCGCCGCCGAGGCCGCCGCCGGCGGGCACGAGGTGGTGCTGCTCGAGCGGCGGCCGACGATCGGCGGCCAGGTCACGATCGCGGGCGCGTCGCCGGCGCACGCTGAGCAGGCGCTGGCGCTGGCCGCCAACTACACGTCGCTGCTGTCCGGCGTTGATCTGCGTTTCGGGGTTGACGCTTGCGTGGAGACCGTGCTGGCGCTGTCGCCGGAGCTGGTCGTGATCGCCACCGGCGCCCGCCCGGCGCCCGTGCGGCATGCGCTCGACGGGATCGAGGTCGCGCAGGCGTGGGACGTGCTCGACGGCAGCGTGCGACCGTCCGGGCGCGTGATCGTCTCGGACTGGGGCGGGGATCCGGCGGCGCTCGACTGTGCCGAGCTGCTGGCGGCCGCCGGCTGCGAGGTGACGCTCGCGGTCGGCGCGGTGATGCCTGGAGAGACGGTTCACCAGTACGCGCGCAACCAGTACCTCGGCCGGCTCGCCCGCGCCGGGGTGACGATCGCCGACCGCCACGGCCTCGTCTCGGCCAGCGGCGGTGAGGTCGAGTTCGCCAACGTGTTCGCGCCCGAGCTGCGCGGCTGCCTGCGCGCCGACTGGCTGGTTCTGTCGCACGGGCGGGTGCCGGAGGATGCGCTGGAGGAGCAACTGCGGGCGCAGGCGCTCCCGTGTGAGCTCGTCGCCGCCGGCGACTGCCGCTCGCCGCGCGGTCTGGAGGAGGCGATCCTGGAGGGCACGTTGGCCGCGCGCGACGGGCTGACGGCGCTCGCGGTCACCTCGCCGGACGCGGGTACGCTGAGCAACATGGCCTCCGCGCAGCAGACCGTCGAGCTCTGGGACGACGCCGTCGCCCAGCGGGTCGTCGCGCGCGTCGAGGCCGGCCCAACCGCGGGCACAACCCCGATCGTCTGTGCCTCCGGGATCTCACCATCGGGCCAGATCCACCTCGGCAACCTGCGCGAGGTGTTCACCACCCACCTCGTCGCCGAGGCGCTGCGCCGCCACGGCCACGAGGTCGTGCATCTGCACTCGTGGGACGACTACGACCGCTTCCGCAAGGTGCCGGCTGGCGTCGACCCGTCGTTCGAGCGCTATGTCGGGATGCCGCTGGCCTCGATCCCCGATCCGCTCGGACAGCTTCCGTCCTACGCGGACCGCTACATGGACCAGTTCCGCGCAGAGCTCGAGGTGCTGGGGATCCGGATGATCGAGCGCCGGCAGTCCGAGCTGTACCCGGTTGGCACCTACAACGCCGCGATCCGCCGCGCGATGGACGAGCGCGAGCGGGTGTTCGACACGCTTGCCGAGCAACAGACCGCCGGCCGCCACGAGACCTCGCTCCTGGAGCGGCGGCGCGCGTATTACCCGTTCAAGCCGTACTGCACGGAGTGTTTTCGTGACGACACGCGCGTGCTCTCCTGGGATGGCGTGGTCGCCGAGTGGGAGTGTCGCCACGGCCACGCGGGCTCGATGTCGCTGGCCGACGGCGCCCAGATCAGCGGCAAGCTCGTGTGGAAGGTCGACTGGCCGATGCGCTGGGCGCACGAGGGCGTGTCGTTCGAGCCCGCCGGCGAGGACCATCACGCGCCGACCGGGAGCTTTACGGTCGGCCGCACGCTCGTCTCCGATCTGTACGGCGGGCGCGCGCCGGAGTCGATCGTGTACTCGTTCGTGACGCTGGCCGGGGTCGGCGGCAAGATGTCGGGCTCGGCGGGCGGGGTCGCCGTCGCATCGACCGCGTTCGAGGTGATCGAGCCCGCAATCGTCCGCTGGCTCTATGTCCGCCGGCTACCGTCGCAGTCGTTCGCAATCGACCTGTCGCCCAAGGGCGTCCAGCGCCTCTACGACGAGTGGGATCGGCTCGCGGCCGACGTGCACGGTGCGGATCCCGAGCCGGCCGACGTCGCGATCTACCGGGAGAGCACCGAGTCCTCCGCCGGGCCGGTGCAGCGCACGCAGCGGCCGGTCTCGTTCCGGCTGCTGGCATCCGTGGCCGACATCACGCAGGGCGACCTGACGCAGATGGCCCGGATCGTGTCGGCCCACCTGGACGAGACCGTCGACGATTCGAGCGCGTTGCTGGCGGATCTGCAACCCCGCCTGGACTGCGCGATCCGCTACGCGACCGAGCTGGTGCCCCCGCAGCAACGCACGCGCGTGCGCACGGCGTTCTCGCTCGACACGTTCGCGGCGCTGGACGAGCGCGAGCGCCGCGGGGTGACGCTGCTGGCCGGCGGACTCGCTGACAACTGGTCGCTCGAGGGGCTCACCGGTCTGATCTACGCGGTCCCCAAGCAGCTGCTCGGGCTGCCCGCCGACGCCGACGCCGACGCCGAGGTCAAGGCGCAACAACGCACGTTCTACAAGGCCGTCTACCGCCTGTTGTGCGACGCCGAGACCGGGCCGCGGCTGCCGACGTTGCTGCTCTCGATCGGACGCGAGCGCGCGCACCGGTTGCTTGTCGGCACCTGAGCCGGCGAACCCGCGGGCGGCGGCACGATTCGACCGTCGGCGAACCGTCGCGCGTCTAGCGTGAGCTGGCGATGTCGAACGTGGCGGACACCCCGGCAACCGGATCCAGCGCGGACCCGCGTCGCTGGACGCTGGTCGCCACCAGCCTTGGCCTGTCCGTCGTCCAGCTTGATGTCTCGATCGTCAACGTCGCGATCAAGTCGATCGGAGCCGACCTCGGCGGCGGCGTCAGCGGCCTGCAGTGGGTCGTCAACGCGTACACGATCGCGTTCGCCGCGTGCATCCTGACGGCGGGGTCGATCGCCGACCGGATCGGCGCGCGGCGGCTGTTCGTCGGCGGGTTCGTGCTGTTCATGGTCGCCTCGGCGGTCTGCGGCGTCGCGCCCGATCTCGGCGTCCTGATCGGGGCCCGCGCGGTCCAGGGGCTGGCGGCGGCGCTGCTCGTCCCGTCATCGCTGGCGCTGCTCAGCCATGCCTACACCGATGCCCGGGGACGGACGCAGGCGATCGGGATCTACCTGTCAGGGGCGAGCTTGGCGCTGTCGGGCGGGCCGCTGGTCGGCGGCGCCCTGATCGCGGCGATCGGCTGGCGGGCGATCTTCTTCATCAACGTCCCGATCGCGCTGTGCGGGATCTTCCTGACGCTGCGATTCGCCAACGAGACGACGCGGTCGCCCGGACGCGGGGTCGACATGCCGGGGCAGCTCGCCGCGATCGCGACGCTGGTACTGCTTGTCGGCTCGACGATCGAGGGCGGCGTCCACGGCTTCGCGGCGACGGACGTGCTCGCCGGGTACGCGGCGGCGCTGGCGTGCGGTGGTTTGTTCGCCTGGTTCGAGGTCCGCGGCGGCTCACCGATGCTGCCGCTGTCGCTGTTCCGATCGCGGGTGTTCAGCGTCTGCTCGATCGCCGGGTTGCTGGTCAACACCGCGTTCTACGGGCTGATCTTCGTGATCAGCCTGTTCTTCCAGCGCGTGCAGGGGCTGTCGCCGCTGGTGACGGGACTGGCGCTGGCGCCGGTGATGATCGGGATCGTCGCCTCCAATGTCCTCTCCGGACGGATGCAGGAGCGGTTCGGCCCGACCCGTGTGCTGGCGTTTGGCGCGGCCGTCGTGGCGGCGGCCTGCGCCGGCATGCTGAGCGTCGGGGCCGGCACGAGCTACGGCGCGATCGTCGTGCAGCTGATCGCGCTCGGGGTCGGAGTCGGCCTGGTCGTCCCGACCGTCACCGCGCAACTGCTGGGCAGCGTCGACCGCAGCCGCTCCGGTGTCGCGGGCGGAACCCTGAACACGCTGCGCCAGACCGGTTCGGCGGTCGGGGTCGCCCTGTTCGGGTCGCTGCTGGCGGGCAGCGACGGGTTCGTTCCGGGAGTCCACGCCTCGTTTGCGATCGCGATCGGGCTGGGGCTGGCGATCGTCGCGCTGGCGCCGCTGCTGCGGCGACGATGAGGTGGGTCGTGCCTGCGAATGGGCGAGCGGTATACCTGAACCTGCGATGTTCACCCATCGGCTCGACGACGACCGCTGGCTGCGACTGCCTGAGGAGTCAGACGCCGCGGAGCTCTATGAGCTGACCGCGGCCAACCGCGAGATGCTCGCCGAATGGCTGCCGTGGGCGGCCGGGGCCACGCTCGACACGACCCGCGAGTTCATCCGCTCGCGCCGGCTGGGGTTCGCGCGCAGCGGCGGCTTCTCGGCGCTGATCGTCGAGCGCGACCGGATCGTCGGCTCGATCGGGTTCCCCGACATCGACCATCAGCAACGCTCGTGCGAGATCGGCTATTGGCTCGGGCGCTCGGCGCAGGGGCGCGGCGTCGCGACGCTCGCGGTGCGCGCGCTGATCGAGCATGCCTTCGTCGCCCGGGAGCTTCACCGCGTCGTGATCCGGGCCGGGGTCGGCAATGCCCGCAGCCGCGCCGTCGCCGAGCGGCTCGGGTTCACGCTCGAGGGGGTCCTGCGTCAGGCGGAGCGATACCCGGACGGCCGCTACATCGACCTTGCGGTGTACGGGCTGCTGGCGTCCGAGCGGGCCCGCGCGCTTGACCGATGCGGATAAGCGACTCATACGGTCGCTGATCCGCATCGCACTGTCACGGCAATGTCACAGCCGGAGCGCCCGGGCCGCCCGGGCCGCCCGGGCCGCCCGGGCCGCGGCGGCCGCGGCGGCCGCGGCGGCCGAGGTCAGTCGTCGCCGTCGACCGATACGAGCAGTCCGGCACCGATCGGGACGAGCACGGTCGTCAGCCGTGGGTCGTCGGCGAGCAGGCGGTTGACGTCGGACAGCTCGGCGGCGTGGGAGATCGCGTTGTCGATCGCGATCGTGCCGCCGGGCGCGAGGGTCCGACGGACGTTCGGCCAGTAGCCGACGTACTCGGGGCGCTCGGCATCGAGGAAGATCAGATCCCAAGCGTCGTCGGGGTACTCGATCAGCGCCTGAGCGGCGGAGGCAGTACGGCAGGTCGCCAGGCCTTCGAGGCCGGCGCGCGCGACGTTGTCGCAGGCCTGGTCGGAGCGACGCGGGTCGATGTCCAGCGACTCGACGTGGCCGCCGGTGACGTTCGCGGCGTCGGCCAGCCACAGCGTCGAGTAGCCATTGGAGGTGCCGACCTCGAGGATCCGCCGGGCGCCGGCGGCGCGGACCAGCACGGCCAGCAGCTCCGCCGTCTCGGGCTCGACGTTGCGCAGCCGCGCGAGTCGGTTTGATTGCTGGGCATCGAACTCGCGGCCGTGGGCGTAGATCTCGTCCGCGATCGCGCGGCGTTCGCGGTTCATCGCGGCCGGGTCATGACGACTTCGCGTCGGGACGGTCCGCGGCTGTGATGCCGAGGCTGTACTGACCGATGTCGTTGTCGAGCGCGGTGAGCGATTGGTACTCACCGTCGTGGACGAACACGACTCGGCCGCGCGCGTTGATGAAGATCGTCTGCGGCGGCCCGTTCGGGTAGACCTTGAGCGGCGCCAGCGCGGAGAGACTCGTGGAGTAGCTTGGATAGCTGACCGGGTGCGACGCCAGGAACGCGCGAGCGCTGCCGGAGTCGTCGTTGATGTCGGCACCCACGAATGCGACCTGGCGACCGTACTGCGCAGCGGCGGTCGCCAGGTAGGGGAATTCTTGGCGGCACGGATCACACCACGACGCCCAGGCGTTGACGACGACCGGATGTCCGCGCAACGCGTGCAGGCGCGCGCTCAACGCGGACGTCGAGCCGAGCAGCTTCCCCGCCTGGGCGTGGAGGCTGTTCAGCGCGGCCGGCGACCCGCGTAGTTCCGCACGCGCGTCGGAGACGCTTGGCGGGACGACCTTGGCGACCTGGTCGGTCGGGATCGCCCGACCCATCATGTTCAGCACGTCGTCGGCGATCTCGTCGGCGGTCCACGGCAGGTCGGGATGCTCGAGGTTGCCGACGCCCTCGGCGTCCAGCAGCGACCGCAACGGCTCCGAGAGCTTGCCCTGGAGCTTCGGCATGCCATCGTCGGCGACGCGCAGATACCCGTGCGGGTCGATCAGGAATACCGCGTCGGTGTGGTTGATGTCGAACGTCTCGGGCTTGTGGGTCCACCAGTCGATGTCCGGCGGCTTGCCCTCGGGCACGCGGTAGTACTGGACGCCGAACCAACTCCAGAACTTTCGGATCGCGTGCGGGGAGCCGGTCAGCATCGTGAAGTCGGCGCCGAACTCGCGCTTGTAGGCGCGTAGCCGCGCCGGGCTGTCACGCCACGGGTCGACGGTCGTCTCGACCACGTCGACCTGCTGGCCGATCCCATCCTTCGCCAGCGTGGACTTGAGCTCCTCCAGCGCGCCGGTGGTCATCGGGCAGACCTCGCGGCAGAGCGTCATCGACGGTGCCAGCACGATCCACTTGCCGTGCGTGTCGTCGAGCTGATACGGCTTGCCCTGCGAATCGACGAGCTGAAAGTGCGGCACGTGCTTGGGACGCGGCAGCTCGGTGCCGATCGCCAACGGGGCGGGCACGCCCGTGTCGGCGCTGGACTTGTCGCTCTGCTTGTTCGCGAGTGCGACGAGGACGGCCAGCGTCACGGCGAGGATGCCGGCGGCGCACAACAGCATCCAGCGAACTCGGCGCAGCACGAACGCCGAGTCTAGGCAAGCGCGCACGACGGTGGGTAGGTGGCGGAAAAGTCCGGTACAGACGGACAAATCCGCCACTCAGGCCGCCGGCCCGCCGCCGGTGGGGCGCGTGCGTCACGCGGCCGCGGGCGCCGCCGTCTCGGTCGGCGCGTCACGCTGGAGCTCACGGGCCATCCGGGTGAGCAGGCCGGCGAGGTCCGGGTGCTGGTCGGGCGACCAGCCCTCGACCAGTCGCTCCAGTGACGCCGTGCGCTCGGCGATCAGCTTCTCGGCGATCTGATGACCGGCCTCGGTCACGCCCGTGACGCCGCCGGCATCGTCCAGCGTTACGAAGCCGCGCGTGGCCAGCTCCTGCAGCGCGCCGGCGGTCGCCGGCTCGGGGATGTCGAACGCGCGGCTCATCGCGGGGATGTCCATCGCCGGGTCGTCCTGCAGGTGAGCGATCAGCCAGCACGCCGCCGGGGAGAGATCGACGCCCGCGCGGGCGGCGATGTTGGCGACGAGCTTCCGGCGCTTGTCACGTCCAATCAGCACCGACAGCGCTCGGGCCGCCTCGGCCTCGGACTTCACCTGGCGCGGGTTGGCGAACGCCTCGCCGACGCCGGTCGACGCGGTCGCGGTGTCACGCAGGGTCCGGTCGGGCAGCACCCAGCTGAGCACGAACGCGAGCACGCCGATCGCGGCGCCGACCTCGAAGATGGTCGATAAGGCGTGCGTGAACGCCTGCAGGTAGCCGGCGTGCAGCGTCGGCGGGAGCTTTGCCAGCTGCGCCTTGCTCAGCCCAGAGGAACCCGAGGAGCTCGCCGCAGCGGCGGATCCGGCCGGAAACACCGACGTCAGCTCTGACCTCAGGCGGTTGTTGAAGATCGAACCGAGCACGGCGGTGCCGACGGTCCCGCCCATCGAGCGAAACAGCGTCGCGCCGGACGTCGCTACGCCGAGGTCCTTGTAGTCAACCGAGTTCTGGACTGCCAGGACGAGTACCTGCATCACGCAGCCGAGCCCGAGGCCGAGCACGAACATGTACGCCGACGCGATCGACCGGGCGGTGTTGACGCCCAACCGCGAGAGCAGCACGAGGCCGACGACCATGAGCGCCGTGCCGATGATCGGAAACGTTCGATAGTGACCGGTGCGGGTGATGATCTGGCCCGAGCCGATCGAGGTCAGCAGCAGCCCGAGCATCAGCGGCAGCGTCTGCAGGCCGGCCTCGGTCGGCGAGGAGCCCAGCACGTCCTGCAGGTAGAGCGACAGGTAGGTGATCGAACCGAACAGGGCGAAGCCGACGATCAGGCCCATCCCACTGGCGACCGCGAACGTGCGGTTGCGGAACAGGCTCGGCGGCAGCACCGCCTCGCGGGCGCGCCGCTCGACGGCCATGAACAGGATCACCAGCACGATCGCGGCCGCGAACAGGCCGATGATCTCCGCCGAGCCCCACGGGTACGTGGTCCCGCCCCAGGTGCAGGCCAGCACGATCGAGGCGAGCGCCGCCGCCAGCGCGCCGGCTCCGAGGAAGTCGATCTGCTGGTGCTCGGAGGACTTGCGCGACGGCAGCGTCGCCTGCAGCACCGCGAACGCGATCACGCCGATCGGCAGGTTGACGTAGAAGATCGCGCGCCACGAGACACCGGAGGTGAGCGCGCCGCCGAGCAGCGGACCGAGCACGCTGGAGACGCCGAACACCGCGCCGAAGTAGCCCTGGTATCGCCCGCGCTCGCGCGGGGAGACGACGTCGCCGATCGCCGCCATCGTCGAGACCATCAGGCCGCCGCCGCCGAGCCCCTGCAGCCCTCGGAACAGGATCAGCATCGTCATGTTCTGCGCGAGGCCGCACAGCGCCGAGCCGATCAGGAAGATCACGAGCGCGATCTGCAGGACGACCTTGCGACCGACCATGTCGCCGAGCTTGCCGTACAGCGGCGTCACGACCGTCTGCGCCAGCAAGTACGCGGTCACCACCCACGTCAGCTGGTTCAGCCCGCCGAGATCGCCGACGATCGTCGGCAGCGCGGTCGCGACGATCGTCTGATCGAGCGACGCCATCAGCATCACCAGCATCAGGCCGGCGAACACGACGAGCACGCTCGGGCCTGAGCGCGTGTCGCCGTCGGCGGCGGCCGCAGTACTCACCGGTGCCGGCTTGCCGATCTGGTCAGGCGCACGACGACCGGATCATACGTCCGCCGGGCAGCCGTCACCGCTCGGAACCGAGCGCTCGCCGGAGGGCTGACGGTGGACTACACCTGGCGGGCGTCTTGCGCCAGCGCGGTCGACTCCGGCTGCGCACGGGAGCGCAGCTCGGCCGCTGTCCACAGCGCCAGCGCCGCCAGCCCGGACGCCGCGCCGACCACGCAGACCCCGTCCCAGCCGTCGGACGCGTACAGCGCCGAACTGAGCGCCGAAAACGCCGCGCCGCCGAGGAAGTAGGTGACCATATAAGCGGTCGTCAGGCGGCTGCGCGCCTCGGGTGCGAGCGCGTAGATCGCCGACTGGTTGGAGATGTGGATCCCCTGGACGCCAAGATCGAGCACCGCGATTCCGACGATCAGCCATACGGCCGACGTCTTGCCGGCGTACAGGATCGGCCACGAGGCGACCATCACGAGAACGGCGAACCAGGTGGCGTGCCGGCCGCGGCCGCGGTCCGCCAGCCGACCGGCGGTCGACGCGGCAGCCGCGCCGGCGACGCCTGCCAAACCAAACAATCCGATCACGGCGTTGCCGTAATGAAACGGTGCCGCCGACAGCAGGAACGAGAGCGATGTCCAGAGCGTGCTGAAGCATCCGAACCCGAAGAAGCCGAGCGCCATCCGCAGCCGCAGCACCGGTTGCGCAGCGATCAGCGACAGCACCGAGCGCAGCACGCCGCGGTAGCGCATGTCCGTCGTCGGCGGCACCCGCGGCAGCCGCACGCGCAGCGCCAGCGCCAGCGCGACCATGATCCCGGCCGCGACCCAGAACACGACCCGCCAGCCGAGTGCGGCCGCCAGCAGGCCGCTGAACGTCCGTGCCAGCAGGATCCCGATCAACAGCCCGCTCATCACGGTCCCGACGACGCGGCCGCGCTCGGACTCGGCCGCCAGCGAGGCGCTCATCGGCACGATCACCTGCGCCGCGGTGGCGGTGAAGCCGACCAGTGCCAGCGCCCCTGCGAACACCGCATAGCCGGGTGCGAGCGCCATCACCACGAGCCCCGCGGCGGTGAGCAGCAGCGCCACCGAGATCAGGCCGCGCCGCTCCTGCAGGTCACCGCTCGGGACCAGCAGCGCGAGTCCGAGCACGTAGCCGATCTGACTGATCGTGATCAGCAGGCCGGCGGTGCCCTGGGAAACCGAGAACGCGCGCGCCAGCGTGTGCAGCAGCGGCTGGGCGTAGTACAGGTTCGCGACCGTCGCGCCGCAGGCGACGGCCAGCAGCAGCATCAGCCCGCGGGAGACCCCGCCTCCGAGCACGGCGTCGGCGCCGGGATCACGCTGTGCGGACGCTTGTTTCATGCCGATCGAACATAGCCGGGGGACCCGGCTGCCTCCCGGTCTGAGCGCCGTGGCCGATCGCGGTCGCGTCAGCGCGCGATCGTGTGCAGGAACGTCACCAGGTGCGAGAAGAAGACGTTGCGGGGATACGCGCCGGCCGGGTCGTTGTGGGCGTAGGACCCGTGGCGGTCGATCAGGGTCAGGTGGCTGGACGGAATCCCGGACTGCCGGGCCAGCTGACGGATCTCCGAGAGGACCAGCGAACCGCCGAGCCGCGCCCCGAAGCCGTAGATCCGCAGCGAATGGGGGAGCCTGCGGCCGAGCGTCGAGCGCAGGCCGAGCAGTCGCTGCGCCGCCGACGGCGTGCCGTTGCCGACGGCCGCGAGGTCGAGCGTGAGCCGCGCCGGGAAGTACCACTCGCTGCCGTCGGCGTTCGCCACGCCGGCGCCCGACAGCATCGTCGCGTAGCGCCGGATCGGAGTCAGCGCGCCCGTGCCGTTCCACCCGCGCAGCGCGCCGGACGCGGTGATACCGGCGCCGAGGTGAGCCTGGGCGGCGATCAGGGCCGGCGGCGAGGTGCCGACGTTGAGCGCGTAGCCGAACTGCGCCAGGTTGTCGACCGGCACCGTCGGCGTCAGCCCAAACGTCGTCAGCAGCCCCGATGACTGCCCTTGCGAGGGCGCGCCCGGGGCGATCAAGGCGGCCAGCGCGCCGACCGAGCTGAACAGGCCGGCGTACGGCGCCGGGATGCCGCCGAATGCGTCCCACGGGGAGCTCGCCGGGGAGTTCAGACCGGTTAGCGCGGCGCGGGCGGCAGCTGCCGATTCCGCCGTGCCGAAGCTGCCGCCGTCGATGTAGACGAGGCCCGCGAGCTGGTCGGCGCCCGGCCTGCCCGCGAAGTTCCAGGTCGCATATGCGGTCACGACGCCGCCGCCGAGCGAGTGGCCGCCGAGCACGACCCGGCCGCCGAGCGACCGCGCCCGTTCGATCACGTGGCGCAGGTCGCCGACCGCGACCGCCATGCCCCACCGCTTGGCGAACGGCACACTCGCGTCAGGGACGGGCTGGACGTGGGGCGTGATCGACGGATCGCTCAGATAGCCCAGGTAGTAGTCATAGAGCTTGGTCGCCGAGGCCGTGCCGCGCTTTGCCTCGTCAAGCACCGACTGATCCTCCAGCAGGTTCTCGCGGCGCTCGACGGCCCACACCTGCCACCCCGGAACGGTTGACACAAGCCACCTGGCGAGCGGCGCGAAATAGGCGCTGCCGGCCGACGTCCCGGGCTCGAGCACGAGCACGTTGCGCGCCGTGCGCGGGCCGATCCGCAGCACTCCGACCTTGTCGTAACGGGCCGGGGTACCTGGCGCCCGGGCGCCTGGCATCCACGTGACCTTCGGCGGCGCCGCGCCGGCGACCGCGGCGCCGGCGAAGATCGCCAACAGTGCCGCCAGCGTCGCCGATGACAGAACCCTCCTCATCGCTCCTAGTATCGGGGATCGACTTGATGCTCGCGCTCGCATCCCATCCCGCGCCGCCGTACGCGCAGCTGTCCGAAGTGGCGGATCCGGCGCCGCTGCCCCACGAGGCGTTGGTGGAGGTCAAGGCGATCTCGCTCAACCGCGGCGAGTGCCGTCGACTGTCGATGATGGACGAGGGCTCGGTCACCGGCTGGGATCTCGCCGGTGAGGTGGTGCAGGCTGCCGCCGACGGCAGCGGGCCCGCCGTGGGCGCCAGGGTCGTCGGCCTCAAGAACCCGGGCGCCTGGGTGCAGCGCGCCGCCGTCGACACCGAGTTCCTGGCAGAACTGCCCGACGGGATCACGCTCGAGCAGGCGGCGTCGCTGCCGGTCGCCGGCCTGACCGCACTGTTGTCGCTGGAGATCGGCGGCTTCGTGGTCGGTCGGCGGGTGCTCGTCACGGGCGCGAGCGGCGGCGTCGGGCGGTTCGCGATCCAGCTGGCCAAGCTCGGTGGCGCCCACGTGACCGGGCTGGCCCGGCGCACCGAGGGACTGGCAGACCTCGGCGCCGACGACGTGCTGTCCGAGCTGACGGTCGGCGGGGACGACTTTGACGTGATCCTCGACGCGATCGGAGGGCCGGTGCTGGGGACCTGCCTGCAGCGGGTCGCGCCACGCGGAACCGTGATCAGCTTCGCCTCGACGCTCGCCGAGCCGGTCAGCTACCCCGCACGCGAGTTCTTCGTCCGCGCGTCCGGCGCCAAGCTGGTCGGCTTCTACCTGTTCGCGATCCTCTCCCACAGCCGCAGCGCGAGCGCCGACCTGCGCCGTCTCGCCGAGCTCGTGGCCGGCGGGCGACTGGATCCGCAGATCGACTTCGTCAGGCCCTGGACCGAGGCCGGCGGCGCGATCGAGGCCTTGATGGACCGGCGCGTGGCCGGCAAGGCCGTCCTGCGCGTATCCTGACGCCGGTCCGATCGGGTCCGCCGCGGACCTCGCACGCAACGATTCGCCGGAGCGCGGGCGGACGTCGCCGATTCGTTAGCGTATGGTGTTGCGGATTCGTTAGGTATCGTTTGCGTCAACTGGTAACGGGCGCTGCTTCGGATTACGCTTCCCCGGTTTGGGACACCAACCTCTTGGAGGGGGATTCAGCTTGAGTAGACACGTCCGGCCATTGGCGGTAGTGCTGCTGGTGGCGATCACCGCGCTGGTCGTCGCGGCCTGCGGGTCGAGCTCGAAAAGCTCGAGCAGCAGCAGCAGCGGCGGTGCTAGCGCGAACACCAGCTCCAGCACCAGCAGCAGCAGCAGCGGTAGCTCGGGCGGCTCGACCCCGACGATCAACATGGTCGCGGGCACGTTCCCGCAGTCGCTGGATCCCGGCAAGGACTACACGAGCCAGGGTGAGGAGACCAACTGGCTCGTCTACACCGGCCTGTTGACCTACGCGCACAAGAGCGGTGCCGCGGGCGGCGATCTGATCCCGGGGCTGGCGACGGCTCTGCCGACGATCAGCGACGGCGGCAAGACCTATACGGCAACGCTACGCAAGGGGCTGAAGTACTCCAACGGCACGCCGGTCCAGGCGTCTGACTTCACCCGCGCGGTGGAGCGGGCGGTCAAGATCCCGTGGGGCGGCTCGGGCGCGTTCATCACCCCGATCATCAAGGGTGCGACGGCATTTTCGACGGGCAAGGCCACGGCGATCTCCGGGATCACGACCGACAACGCGACGGGCAAGATCGTGATCCACCTGACCGCGCCCTACGGTCCGTTCGACAACGTGCTGGCGTTCCCGGTCCTGGGGCTCGTTCCGAGCAGCACGCCGCTGACGGTCGAGGCCAACGATCCGCCCCCGGGCGTCGGTCCCTACAAGGTGACCAACATCGTCCCCGAACAGTCCTACGACGTGGTCAAGAACCCCGACTGGACGCCGATCCCCGGGATCCCCTCGGGTCACGTCAATGTCGACGTGAAGGTCTCGGGGAACGTCACCTCGAACGCGCTTGCGGTGCTCAACAACACCGCCGATGTGTTCGACTGGGCGGACACGATCCCGGGCAGCCTGTTGGCGCAGATCAAGGCGAAGGCGTCCGATCGGTTCCAGGACGTCAACCTGGGCGGCTCGACGTACTACATCTTCTTCAACGTCACCAAGCCGCCGTTCAACAACCAGTTGGTCCGCGAGGCGGTCGCCACCGGCCTGAACGAGTCGGCGATGAACAAGCTGGGCTCGGGCACGCTCGCGCCGGCCTGCTTCTTCCTGCCACCGGCGGTGCCGGGTCATCCGACCGGGAGCTGCCCGTACGGGAATCCGGCGTCGGGTGGGAACATCGCCAAGGCCAAGGCGTTGATCAAGCAGTCGGGCCTGGCGGGCACCCCGGTGACCGTGTGGTCTGAGACGCGTGACCCGCGTCAGCAGTGGATGACGTACTACACGTCCTTCCTGAACCAGATCGGGCTGAAGGCCACGATCAAGGTGATCGCGGACGCGAACTACTTCACCACGATCGGCACGGTCAAGCTCCAGCCGGAGACGGGCTTTGCCGACTGGAATC
>Ga0302184_10000194_pt1 | contig 41102 bp, 32 predicted proteins | sample I_Palsa_N3_3_FD_200233 | JGI IMG/M metagenome (GOLD analysis project Ga0302184, IMG submission 200233) | Peat permafrost microbial communities from Stordalen Mire near Abisko, Sweden - I_Palsa_N3_3 | ecosystem: Environmental > Terrestrial > Soil > Palsa > Peat permafrost | place: Sweden...
AACCCGGCCTACCGCGCTACCCGACGCCATCCCGCCAGCGGCAGCCTCATCACAAGCCGCAGCTACCACGACATCAACGAGGCGCTTTCGTGGCTCGCAGGGGCCGGACAGGACGCCGAGGCGCTGCTCCTCGAACGCGCGGTCGCTGGCCCGACCTTCAAGGAGCTCGCCGACCAATGGTGGGAGGGCGTCGCGCAAGGACGCATCGGCAAGCGTCGTGGCAACCGGCGCGCCTACGCCGACACGACGCTCGACGGCTACGACCGCTCGCTTCGCAAAGTCCTGATCCCGGAGTTCGGCGCGCGTGCGGCCGGTGAGGTCAGCCCGCGAGAATGGCAGCTCTTCGTCGACCGCCTCTCGCGCGACGGCCTCTCGCGCTCGCGCATCGCCAACCACCTCGCGGTCGCCCGGGCGATCTACGGCTGGGCCGCGCGACCGACCCGACGTCTCGTCGAAACTAACCCCACGGTCGGAGTCGAAATGCCTCCCGTCGATGAGGTACCCCGCGAGCGCGTCGCCACAGCCGAGGAGGCCGAGGCTCTGCTCAACCCGCTCGCTCCATCAGACCGCGTGCCATTCGCACTCGCGTTCTACGCCGGCCTGCGCCGCAGCGAGATGGACCGGCTCCAATGGCAGGACGTCGACCTCGATCAACTCTGGCTGATCGTGCGAAAGTCAAAGAGCCAAGCCGGCACCAACCGCCGGCTGCCGATCGCGGCACCGCTCAAGCCGATCCTCGACAAGGCCGCCGAGCTACAAGGACACCCCGAACACGGCCGCGTGCTCGGCCGCCTCTCGCTGACATCCGGACGCCTGATCCCGCGCGCGACAAAGAAATGGAGCGACGCGGTCATCGCAGCCAAAAAACAGGAGCGCACCCTCACGCTCGAGCCGATCGGTCTACACGAGTGCCGGCACACATACGCCAGCTTCCTGATGGCTGCCGGATACACGCTAAGAGAACTGATGGAGTACATGGGCCACAGCTCACTCCAGGCGACCGAGCGCTACGTGAAACTGCTGCCCCAGCCGGCCGGTCCGGACGGGGCCGCGGATCGGCTGAACGCCTACCTCGCCGCGCGCAAGAGCGCTCAATGAAGGCAACGACGTTATGCACGGCTCGCCGCCACTCGCCGCAGAGAACCGCAGCGGCGTCCCGAAGCGGCAAAAGTGCAAACAAAGTGCAAACAATTGTCAGGATCCGGGCGGTTTGCAGCCGTTCGTGGCGGTCGCTCCAGGTCACCGCCGATCGCCAAAAACGCCAGTAAACACGGGCGATTTCGGCGCTATACGGGAATGCCGGAGGAGGGACTCGAACCCCCGACACGCGGATTATGATTCCGCTGCTCTAACCGACTGAGCTACTCCGGCGGGGGACGGGAAGTCTAGAGCGCGGTGCGGGGCCGTATCGTCACGGCCGTGAATGAGTGGATGCCGCTGGTTGCCGTGCCGAACGTCTCGGAGGGGCGCGACGTTGGTGTGCTCGACTCGATCGGGGCCGCGTTCGCCCGCGACGCGCGGCTGCTCGATCGCCACAACGATCGCGACCACCACCGGGCGGTGTTCACGCTCGCCGGCGAGCCTGGCCGGCTCGCGCAGGCTTTGTTGGGCGGTGCGCGGGAGGCGGTCGCCCGCATTGACCTCGGCCAGCCGCGGGGCGAACATCCCCACGTCGGTGCGCTCGATGTGGCGCCGATCGTCTACTTCGACCTGGCGCTGCGCGGTGCTGCGTGCGCCGAGGCACTGCTAACAGCCGAGCTGATCGGCAGCGAGCTTGGCGTGCCGGTGTTCCTCTACGGCGCGCTTGCGGGCGGGCGCACGCGAGCGGAGCTGCGCCGCGGCGGCCGCGCGGGCCTCGCGGCGCGGGTCGCTGCGGGCGAGTTGAGGCCTGACTTCGGCCCGCTCGAGCTGCACGCTACCGCCGGCGCGACGCTCGTCGCGGCTCGGCCACCGCTCGTCGCGTTCAACATCGAGCTCGCTGCGCCCGCGGATGAGGCGCTCGCAAAGCAGATCGCGGCGAGCGTTCGCGAGCCTGGGGTGATCGCGGCGATCGGGCTCACGCTGCACTCGCGCGGCGGGCTCGCCCAGGTCTCGATGAACGTCGAGGATCCGCTCAGGACCCCTCTCGCTGCGATCGTTGCTCGCGTCGCAGCGCTCGCGCCCGTGAGCGCGGCCGAGATCGTCGGGCTGGTTCCGCAGGCCGCGCTCGATGGATTTCCGGAGGGTCTCGAGCTACGTGGGTTTGACCGCGCCGGCCAGGTAGCCGAGAACGCATTACCCTTCAGCTAGTCATGCCACGCACGACCAAGCGCCGACGCTCGACCAAGCACCGCGGAAACGCCGCGGGCATCGTCGAGGCGCGCGGCCGTACCGGCCGCAAGCCGACCGCGGCCGAGAAGCGCGCGAGCGGCGAGCGGGGTGCGAGCACGGGGCGCAGCGCCAAGGGTTCCAACGCGCCGAAGCAGAAGCGCTACGAGCGGCCACCGACGTGGAAGAGCGCCGGGACCCGCGCGGTTGTCGCTGCGGCCGTCGTCTACGCCGTCTCGACGCTGATCCTCAAGCGCCCGGTCAAGTCGAACCTGATCCTGCTGCCGATCGTGCTCCTGATCTACGCGCCGATGATCTACTACACCGACCTCTGGATGTTCCGGCGCAACGAGCGCAAGAAGGCGGCGAGCCGGTGAGCGAGCTCGACGTCCGCACGCTCACCGTCGGGCCTGTCTCGGAGAACACCTACATCGTTCGCGCCGCCGGATCCGATCGGGCGCTGCTGATTGATCCAGGCGACGAGGCCGCGCGGCTGATCGGGGCGCTCGGGGAACTCGGTGTCAACGTCGAGGCGATCCTCCTCACGCACACCCACTTCGATCACGTCGGCGCGGTCGCGGCGATGGCCCGTCACACCGCTGCCCCGGTCTACTGCCCGGCGCTCGAGCGCCACGTGCTCGCCGACATCAACACCTACATGCGGATGACCGGGTTCGGACCGTTCGAGAGCTACGAGGCCGACGAGGTGCTGTCGGGTGGCGAGCACCTCGAGCTCGCCGGCCTCGATGTCGACGTGCTGTTCACGCCCGGGCACAGTCCGGGCCACCTGACCTACGCGGTTCCCGCCGGCGGCGCGCTGTTCAGCGGCGACGTGCTGTTCGCCGGTTCGGTCGGGCGCGTCGATCTCCCCGGTGGTGACTGGCCGACGCTCGCCGCCTCGATCGCCCAGCTGCTCGACGGCTACCCCGACGAGACGCTCGTCTACGCCGGTCACATGTCACTGACGACGCTGGGGCGGGAGCGCGAGACGAATCCGTTCCTCGCCGAGCTGCGCACCCCAGCCGCGGGGTGAGCGCCAAGCTCACCACTCCCCGCGGCACCTCCGACGTGCTGCCCGAGCAGGCTGCACTGCGCCGCCGGATCGAGGACACCGCCCGCGAGCTGCTCGAGCACGCCGGCTACGCGCGGATCGAGACCCCGACGTTCGAGGCGACCGAGCTGTTCGCCCGCGGCGTCGGCGAGGCCACCGACATCGTCGAGAAGGAGATGTACAGCTTCGATGACGGCAGCGGCCGGTCGCTGACGCTGCGACCAGAGGGCACCGCGCCGGTCTGCCGCGCCTACGTCGAGCACGGCATGCACAAGCTCCCCTCGCCGGTGAAGCTCTACTACTTCGAGAGCTTTTTCCGCGCCGAGCGCCCGCAGGCCGGTCGCTACCGCCAGTTCTGGCAGGTCGGCGCCGAGGTGCTCGGCTCCGATGAGCCCGCCGTCGACGCCGAGCTGATCGTGCTCCTGCACAGCCTGCTCGCGCAACTCGGCGTGAGCGGTCTGCGACTGCGGCTGTCGAGCCTCGGCAGCCCCGCGACGCGCGCTGGGTACCGGGACGAGCTGGCCGAATACCTGCGCGCCAACGAGGCGCTGCTCTCCGAGACGGTTCGCCGGCGCATCGAGCTCAACCCGCTGCGGGCGTTCGATTCCGATGATCCGTCGACGCGCGAGGTGATGGCGGCCGCGCCGCGCCTGCTCGATCGGCTCGCGCCCGAGGACGCCGCGCACTTCGCCGAGGTCCGCGCGCTGCTCGACGCGGCGCAGGTCAGCTACGAGATCGACGCCACGCTCGTCCGCGGCCTCGACTATTACACGCGGACCTTGTTCGAGTTCACCAGCGACGCGCTCGGCGCCCAGTCGGGTGTCGCCGGCGGCGGCCGCTACGACGGGCTCGTCGAGCTGCTCGGCGGCCCGCCGACGCCGGGCATGGGCTGGGCGGCCGGAGTCGAGCGGATCATCATGGCCGCGGGAGCACAGCCGGAGCCGCTGCCGCCACCCGATCTCTACATCGCCCACACGGGCGCCGCGGCCGACGCACTGAGGACGGCGATCGAGGCGTGGAACAGCGGGTTGAGTGCCGAGATCGAGCTGGCCGGACGCTCGCCGAACAGCCAGCTCAAGCATGCGGAGCGACTCGGGGCGCGCTTTGTAGTGCTGCTCGAGCCGGGCTCGGCGAAGCTGCGCGACCGTGCCGGTGGCCACGAGCACGTGCTGTCGCGCGAGCAGATCGTCAAGCAGGTCCGCCAGGAGCTTGCGCCGTGAAGAACGAGCCCTCGCCAAACCAGTACCGCACCAAATGGGCGGGAGACCTGCGCGCGGCCGATGTCGGCGAGGCGGTGCGCGTCGCGGGCTGGGTGCACCGCCGCCGCGATCACGGCGGGCTGATCTTCATTGACCTGCGCGACCGCTCAGGCCTGCTGCAGCTCGTCTTCCACCCCGAGAGCGCGGGCGAGGCGTTCGCTGCGGCGCACGACCTGCGCAGCGAAGCGGTGATCAGCGTCGCCGGCACGATCGTCGCGCGCGCTGCGAATACGGTCAACCCGGCTCTACCGACCGGGAAGATCGAGCTGGCGGTCACCGAGCTGGAGGTGCTTGCGACCTCGCTCACGCCGCCCTTTCCGATTGACGAGGACGTCGAGGTCGACGAGACGCTGCGGCTGCGCCACCGCGCGCTCGACCTGCGTCGCGACCAGATGCGCGACGCGCTCGTGCTCCGCCATGAGATCGTCGCGACGATCCGTGAGCACCTCTACGAGCGCGACTTCCTCGAGATCGAAACGCCGATCCTGACCCGCGCGACGCCCGAGGGCGCGCGCGACTTCCTCGTGCCCGCGCGCACGCAGCGCGGCAGCTTCTACGCGCTGCCGCAGTCGCCGCAGCTCTTCAAGCAGTTGCTGATGATCGCCGGCTACGAGCGCTACTTCCAGATCGCGCGCTGCTTCCGCGATGAGGACAGCCGCGCCGACCGCCAGCCCGAGTTCACGCAGCTCGACATCGAGCTGTCGTTCATCGACGAGGACGACGTGATCGCTGTCACCGAGAGCGTGATGGGCGCCGTGTTCGAGACCGGCTCGCTCGCCGTGGCCGCGCCGCCGTGGCCGCAGCTGGCCTACGCCGATGCGCTGGCGCGCTACGGCAGCGACCGCCCCGATACGCGCTTCGCCCTCGAGATCCATGACGTGTCGGCGCTCGTCGCCGGCAGCGAGTTCAAGGTCTTCGAAGGCGTGCTCGCCGCCGGCGGCGTCGTGCGCGCGATCAACGCCGGGGCCCAGGAGCTCTCGCGCGCCGAACAGGATGGACTCAACGAGATCGTCCAGCGCTTTGGCGCGAAGGCTGTCGCCCCGATCTACGCCGGCGACGGCGGCTGGCGCGGCAACCTGGCGAAGTTCTTCAGCACCGAGGCGATCGCGGCGGTCAACGCCGAGCTGGGCGCCGAGGAGGACGACCTGCTGCTGTTCGTCGCCGATCGCGAAGCGGTTGCCGCGCCGGCGCTCGGCGCGCTGCGGCTCGAGCTCGGCGAGCGCTTCGGGCTGATCGACCACGCCCGCCACGACGTGCTCTGGGTGCGCGACTTCCCGATGTTCGAGTGGAGCGAGACCGACCAGCGCTTCACCGCGATGCACCATCCATTCACCGCCCCGGCGCCGGCGGCCGGTACGAGCGAGCTCGACTTCTCCGATCCCGCCGCGCTGCTCTCGCGCGGCTACGACCTCGTCTGCGACGGCGTCGAGCTCGGCGGCGGATCGATCCGTATCCACACGCCGGAGATCCAGCAGCAGGTCTTCCAGGCGATCGGTCTCGGCGCCGAGGAGGCGCAGGCGCGCTTCGGCTTCCTGCTCGATGCGCTGCGCTATGGCGCACCGCCGCATGGCGGGATCGCCTTCGGGATCGACCGGATCGCCGCGATCTGCGCGGGACGCGACTCGATCCGCGAGGTGATCGCGTTTCCGAAGACCGCGAGCGGGGCGGACCCGATGACCGGAGCGCCGGCGCCGGTCGATGCGGCGGCACTGCGCGAGCTGGGTCTGCGCACGCTCGGCTAGCAGCGCCTCAGTGGTGTGGCAGTGGCTCGACCGTCGTCGCCGTGACCTCGAGCCGCACCGGCGTGGTGCCGGAAGCGTTCGCGTTGTGCACACGGACTGCGTAGGCCGAACCGCCCTGCACCGACCCGGTCCGCAGGACCGTCACCTTGGCGATGCTCGGTGCGCGTCCGCTGTGCGATCGCGGCAGCATGAGCCGCCAGCTGCCCGAGTAGCGAGCGTTCCCGTACTCGAGCGCGTCCGGGTAGGGGACCGTCATTGTTCGCGTCTGCCCAGCCGGGACGATCAACGAGCCCGAGTTGATCTTGGTGATCGCGCCTGCCGCGAACGCGAACGCGACCGCTGCCAGCGCCAGCCCGACCGCGGTCCCGGCCAAGGCCGCCCTGGTCGCGATTCGCATGCGCTCAGACTAGTCGCTGCGCCGAGCGCTCACGCGAGCTGCGACGCCTTGACGGCGAGCAGCACGACCGACAGCAGCAGGTAGGCCCACATCCCGGCGAGCGCGGCACTACGCCCGCGCGAGGCGGCCGGGCGTTGAAGCAGCGCCAGCGGCGGCATCGTCCACTGTTGCTTGGGTACCTGCGGGCCGGTGTCGATCACGGTCACGCGGCCGCTGGAGCGGCGTAGCCGTAGCGCGGCCGCAGCGAAGCCGAGCAGGACGAGCGCCAGCACGGCGCCGCCGATCAGGGCGAAGCGCGCGACGTTGATGTGCGGGAAGACCGTTGTCGCCATCAGGATCAGCGACAGCAGCACCAGCACCGAGACGATGATGCTCGCAAGGACGTTCAGCCAGGTGGAGTTCCGCCACGGGCCGAGCACGTCGCGGTCGTTGCAGAGCAGCAGCAGGAATACCGTCGCGCTCGGCAGCAGCACGCCGGCAAGCGCCTGCACCGCCGTCGTGATCACCCCGAGCGGCGCGCCCGGGATCAGCACGATCGCGCCGGCGCCGGCGACCAGGCAGGCGAAGATCAGGTAGAAGCCCTTCGCATCGTTGACGCTGCGATGCAGCGAGCTGCGCGTGCTGGTGAGGTCGCCGAAGGCGTAGCTGGTCGCGAGCGTGAGCGCGGCCGCGCCGATCAGCGAAGCGTTCAGCAGGACCACGGCGAAGAAGCCGCCGGAGACGGACCCGAGCGTTGACTTCAGCGCCAGCGCGGTGTCGCCGGCGTTGAAGAAGCTGCCGTGATGGGGGGTGCCGCGGAAGGCAAAGGCGCAGATCGCCATCATCGCTGCGGCGCCGATCACGACGATGAACGCACCGATCCAGGTGTCGACCCGCTCGTAGTTGATCCAGCGCGGCGTGATCCGCTTGTCGATCACGTTGGACTGCTGGAAGAACAGCTGCCAGGGGGCGACGGTCGTGCCGACGATCGCGATGATCAGCAGGATCGACGTCGAGTTGGTGCCGCCCTCGATGCCAGGTACGACGAAGTCGTGAGCCATCTGGCCGACATGCGGATGGGCGAGGAAGAACAGCGGGACGACGAGGAAGTTGGCGAACACGAAGACGAACATCGCGCGCTCCCAGGCACGGAAGCTGCCGCTCGCGGTGATCGCGATCAGCAGGACCACGGCGATCGGCACCGAGACGAACTTCGAAACGCCGAAGTAGGAGAGCGCGAAGTTGACGCCGATGAACTCGGTGACGATCGTCAGGAAGTTGAGCACGAAGAGGTCGCCGACCGAGAACCAGGCCCAGAAACGCCCGAAGCGCTCGGCGATCAGGCGGGCGTGCCCGACTCCGGTCACGGCGCCGAGGCGGACCACCATCTCCTGGTTGACGATCAACACGGGGATCAGCAGCAGCAGCACCCACAGCAGGCTCGTACCGTAGTTCTGGCCGGCCTGCGAGTACGTCGAGACGCCGCCGGCGTCGTTGTCGCCGACCATCACGATCAGCCCGGGTCCGACGATCGCGAGCAGCGCGAGCGTCCGCGCACGCCAGCTGCGCCGGCCCTCGGTGTCGTGCTCGCGGATCGTTCCGAACGCACCCTGGATGTCGCCAGCGTGGGCGCTGTCGAGCACCGCGCGCGTGCCTGGCGCGGCGTCGCCGCTCGGTCGCTTCGCCCGCGCCGGCTTCGGGCGTGGCGGCTTGGCTGCCATCTTGGTTCACCTCCTTTCGGACTCCGCTGCGTGGCGATCGCACGGCAGCCCTCCGGAGGTCCCTCAGGCTCGCGTCAGTGAGACGAGCCTGTGGTGAGGACGCCGGAGCAGGCGGCCGAGCGACCGCGACTTCGCGGGGGTTCGCCGTCTTGCAGGGTGCTTGCCTGGTCGTCCATAGCCGGGATGTTACTCACGCGCGAGACCATAGCGGCGCCGCCAATCCTCGGGCAGCATCAGCTCGAGGATGTCGTCGACCGAGACGATTCCGATCGGCCGGTCGTCCGGGTCGACGACCGGCAGCGACACCAGGTTGTAGTCGGTCATCAGGCGCGCGATCTCGGGGACGTCGGCCTCGGCGGTGACCGCCGGTGGGCCGGAAACCGCGAGCTCGAGCACCGGTGTCTTCGGGTCGGCGGCGATCAGGACGCCCGCGCTGACGAGCCCGCAGAGCGTGCCGTCCCTGTCGGTCAGCAGGACCGTGTGCAGTGCCTCGGGCGGCAGGTCGCGCTTGCGCGCCGCAGCCATCGCGTCGGCTGCGGTTGCGTTCTTCGTGACGCTGACGAAGTCGGGGCTCATCACGCCGCCGGCGGTCGACGGGTTGTAGCCGAGCAGCTTGCGGATCTTGCGCTGCTTGGTGGCCGGTAGCAGCTCGAGCACAGGTACGCGCCGTTCCTGCTTGATCTCGAGCAGCAGGTCGGCGGCGTCGTCACTGGCCATCCGGCCCAGCACCGCAGCGACCTCACGATCGGAGCGCGCGTCGAGGAACTCGAGCTGGTGCTCGTCATCGAGCTCCTCGAAGACGTCTGCCTCGAGCTCCTTGTCGTGCCCGACGGCGGCCAGGATCTCCTCGCCTTCGTCGTGGCTTGCTGCCTCGACGAGATCGGCGATCTGCGAGGGGTGGAGGTGGGCGAGTCGGCGGTGGCGGAGGCGAAGGCGGGCGGTCGGGACATGGCCGACGAATGGCTCCAGCTGGTCCCAGGGGATGAACGACTGATCGGCGCCGGACGATGGACGCAGCGCGCGCGGCAGTCGCCGGCGCAGCCGCGCGCCGAGGCTCGTGTCGATCCCTGCAACACGCCAGGCGTCGTCTGAGGACGTCAGCTCGACATCGCCGGCGGTCACCAGGCGCGCGGTGTTGACGTTGATCAGGCTGTGGCCGAGCACGTCGCCTCGCAGCAGGACCTCGTTCGGCCGCCGCTCGAACTGGGCGAGGTTCAGCTTGGTCGTCGAGACGTGCGCGCCGTCGCCGTCGAGCCGCTCGATGTTGCGCGCGGGCACGAACAGGTTGCGCCCACCGACGATCGCGCGCAGACCGACGACCGGCGGTAGCGACTCGCTCTCGTCGAGCCGCGTGACGACATCGTCGACGCGGCCGAGACGCTCGTTGGCGCTATCCAGCAGCGGGCTGCTGATCAGCGAGGAAAGGTGGAGAACGCCCTCGGCCATCGATGTGCTGCGCAACAGCCTAGTGGTTCCGTCCGCAAGTCGCGCGTGGTAGCCGGCGAGTGGCTCGGCGGCTGTGGCTAGGACGGCGGGCGAAGCCTTGGCCGGTGGCCAAGGCGAGCCAGAGGACGCCGCCACGGTCGTCGAGACGCCGCCGGGAACGTGCAGGACTTGCGGACGGGGCCACCAGCGTTCGTGGCGCCCGGCGCAACCGCGAGCCGTGATCGCGCGCTCGGCGGCGAGGTCGCCGAGCCGCGATACTCGTGCCATGAGCCTCGCCCAGCATCTCGAGCATCCGCTCCGCCGCGGCGTTACGCCGGCGGACTCGCACACGGGTGCCGCGGGTGGCGCGGCGTGCGGCGATCTGGTGCGCATCTCGCTCGCTGTCGATGGACAGCGCGTTTCGGCGACCGGCTTCGACGCGTCGGGCTGCGGCAGCGCGCTCGCGGCCGGCAGCGCTGCGATCGCGCTTGTCGATGGCCGGCCGCTGCTGGATGCTGCGCGCGTCGGTCCGGACGAGATCGCGCGCGAATTGGGTGGTCTCTCGCCGGCCAAGCGTCACGCTGCCGAGCTTGCCGCAGACGCGCTGCATCGCGCGCTCGGCGCCGCGGTGCGACTGGACGCCGCGCTCGCGCCAGCCACCGGTCGCGTGCTCGTTGCACTGAGCGGTGGCGTTGACAGCGCGGTCGCGGCGCTGCTCGCTGGATCGCGCGCCGTCGCGGTGACGCTCGAGCTCTGGTCGGACCCACACGGTGACGGCGAGCGCAGCTGTTGCTCGGCCGAGGCGGTTCGCGGTGCAAGAGCACTGGCCCACAGCCTCGGCATGCCGCACCTCTCGCTCGATTTGCGCGACGAGTTCCGCGCCGGCGTCGTCGAGCCGTGGCTCGCCGGCCACGCTGCCGGGCTGACGCCGAACCCGTGCGTGCGCTGCAACGGCGAGGTGCGGCTCGACGCGATGCTCGAGCTCGCCGACCGGCTCGGCGCGGCGGCGCTGGTGACCGGTCACTACGCGCGCGTTCGCCACGGGCTGCTGCGCGTCGCGGCCGACCCGCAGAAGGACCAGAGCTACTCGCTCGCGGCGCTCGCCCCCGAGTCGCTCGCGCGGCTGCGCTTCCCGCTCGGCGAGCTGCACAAGGCTGAGGTCCGCGAGCTCGCGCACCGGCACGCGCTCGCGGTCGCGGGCAAGCCCGACTCGCAGGATCTCTGCTTCCTCGCCGGCAGCGGACGCGACGCGTTCCTCGCACGCCACGGCGGCCTTGGCGAGCGCGAAGGTTCGCTCGTCGACGTGCGCGGGGCGACGCTCGGTCGCCATCGTGGAGCGCACCGCTACACCGTCGGCCAGCGCAGCGGTCTCGGCATCGGCGGCGGCACGCCGCTCTATGTGCTCGCCACCGACGTCGAGCGCAACACGGTTACGGTTGGTCCGCGCGAGCAGCTCGCGCGGAGGACGGTGCCGCTGCGCGACGCGGTCCTCCATCGCCCCGGCTTCGACCGCGTACGCCTCCGCTACCGCCAGCAACCGTTGCTCTGCGCGCCGCTGCGGGCAGCCGACGGCCGCCCGCAGGCACCCGAGGCGCTGGCGCTCGCCCTCGAGGAGCCGGCGTACGGCGTCGCGCCCGGTCAGCTCGCCTGCCTGATGGACGGCGACCTCGTCGTCGGTCACGCGACGATCGCCGCCTGAGCGAGTCGCCGGTCGCGTCTGCAGGCATTCGCGCCCGCGCCGCGTAATCTCCGAGCAGTGAAGTCGATGACCTCAGACGAGATCCGCGAGTGCTACCTCGAGTTCTTCGTCGAGCGTGCCCACCTGCGCGTACCGAGCTACTCGCTCGTGCCGTCGCCCAACGACACCTCGGCGCTGTTGACGGTCGCTGGCATGCACCCGCTGAAGCCGTTCTTCCTCGGCACCGAGCAGCCGCCGGCGAAGCGCCTGACGACCTGTCAGAAGTGCCTGCGCACGATCGACCTCGACATCGTCGGGAGCACCGCGCGCCACCTCACGTTCTTCGAGATGCTCGGCAACTTCTCGTTTGGCGACTACTTCAAGACCGAGGCGATCGAGTTCGCCTGGGCCCTGTCCCGCGAGGGCTTCGGCTTTCCCGCCGAGCGGATCTGGATCACCGTGTTCGAAGGCGACCAACAGCTGGGCCTCGGGCCCGACGAGGAGGCGATCGAGGCCTGGCAGGCGGTCGGCGTCCCGCGCGAGCGGATCGTGCCCTGCAACCGCAAGGAGAACTTCTGGGAGGCCGGCGCGACCGGTCCCTGCGGACCCTGCTCCGAGCTCTACCTCGACCGCGGCGTCGAGTTCGGCAAGCCGGATGACCTTCCGGGCGGCGACAACGAGCGCTTCCTCGAGTACTGGAACCTCGTCTTCATGGCGTTCAACCAGGATCCGCGCGACACGCTGACCCCGCTGCCGGCGCGCAACATCGACACCGGGCTTGGCCTCAACCGGATGGCGGTGATCCTCCAGGACGTTCCGACGATCTTCGATACCGACCAGTTCCGGCCGCTGGTCGAGCTCGGCGAGCAGCTCTCGGGAACGCGCTATGGCAGCGGCGAGGCGACCGACCGCAGCCTGCGAATCCTCGCCGATCATGCCCGCGCGATGTCGTTCCTGATCGCCGACGGGGTGGTCCCCTCGAACGAGGATCGTGGCTACGTCCTGCGCCGGGTCATGCGCCGGGCGATCCAGCAGGGTCGCGGCCTCGGCCTCGCGCCTGGGTTCCTCGTGCGCTACGGCGAGCTCGTTCGCGAGACCATGGGTGCCGGCTACCCGGAGCTCTACAGCCAGCGCGAGGCGATTGACACCTGGCTGGCGACCGAGGAGGAGCACTTCGGACACACGCTCGAGCAGGGTCTGGTGGCGCTCGACGAGCTGATCGAGCGCGCGCGCGACAACGGTGGCAGCGTCAGCGCCGAGGATGCCTTCCGTCTGCACGACACGTTCGGCTTCCCCTTCGAGTTGACGCGTGAGCTGGTGGCCGACGCCAAGCTGACGGTCGACGAGGCAGGCTTCGACGAGCTGATGGACGAGCAGCGCACGCGCAGCCGTGCAGGCGGCGCGAGTGGCGCGGCGAGCGGCGGCGCGAGCGTTCGTGAGGAGGCCGGCAGGTTCGCCAAGAGCGCCGAGGTCAAGACACATTTCGTCGGCTACGAGACGACCGAGCAGGCGACCATGGTCACCGCGGTCGAACCCTACGACGATCCCTCCGCGGCGAGCAGCGGCACGCTGCTCGTCAAGCTCGCTGACTCGCCGTTCTATGCCGTCGGCGGCGGGCAGATCTCGGACGTTGGCGTCATCGAATGCGCGGACGGTGACTGCCGCGTACGCGTCGCCGATGTCGTGCGCCTCGGCGATGACCAGGCGCTGCTGGTGCAGCCGGAGGACGGCGAGCTGCGCCAGGGCGAGCGCGTGTTTGCACGGGTCGAGCCGGCTACTCGTCACGCCACCGAGTGCAACCACACGACGACCCATCTGCTGCACGCGGCGCTGCGACAGCGCCTCGGCCCGCATGTGCGCCAGGCCGGGTCCTACGTCGGCCCTGACAAGCTGCGCTTCGACTTCAGCCACGGCCAGGCGCTGAGTGCCGACGAGTTGCGTGACGTCGAGGACCAGCTGAACGCCTGGATCCTCGCGAACCACCCGGTTCGCGCGATCACGACGACGCTGAGCGAAGCCCGCTCGCTCGGAGCGATGGCCCTGTTCGGCGAGAAGTACGGCGAGGTGGTGCGGATGGTCGAGGTGGGGGATGGGGGCTTCTCACGCGAGCTGTGTGGTGGTACCCACGTCCGCTCGACCGCCGAGATCGGCCTCGCTCGGATCATCAGCGAGACCTCCAGCGCGGCCAACGTGCGGCGGATCGAGGCGCTCAGTGGCCCGGAGGCGGTGCGGTTCGTGCGCGAGCGCGATCGCCTCGTAGAGGACGTCGCGAAGCAGCTGCGCGTCGCACCGCTCGCCGTGCTCGACGCCGTCGATGCCCGCGAGGCTCAGCGCAAGCAGCTCGAGCTCCAACTGCGCAAGGCCTCGGCTGAGACGGCTTTTGACGCCGCGGCGGTCGCTGACACGGCGATCAACGTGGCCGACGTCCCCTTCGTGGCGGCGCAGGTCGATGTCGCCGACGCCAAGGCGCTGCCGGAGGCGGCCGATCGCGTGAAGGGCCAGCTGGGCGGTGACGGCGTCATCGTGCTCGCCACGACGATCGACGGTCGCGCCAGCGTCGTCGTCAGCGTCGCGCCCTCGATCGTTGCGCGCGGCGTTCGCGCCGGCGAGGTGGTCAAAGCCGCGGCCGCGGTGCTTGGCGGCGGCGGTGGCGGGCGCGACACGCTGGCGCAGGCCGGCGGCAGTGATATCGACAGGCTCGACGACGCGCTCGCGGCGGCGCGCGAGGCGGTAACGGTCGCACTCGGTGGCTGACGCCGCCGCGCGCAGGGCGGGGAGCGCGAGCGCGGCTCGACCAGGGCTGATGCTCCAGTTGAGGTCGAGCCTTCCGCAGCCAGCGCTCGGGTCCAGCTCATGAGGGTCCTGGCGCTCGACTACGGCAGCGCTCGCTGCGGCGCTGCGATCAGCGATCCCAGCGGCACGATCGTGACGCCGATCGAGCCGGTGCTGCGCGCCAACACCAGGGCCGGGCTCGGGCGAATCGCGGCGCTCGTGGCGGAGCGGGAGGTGGAGGCGGTCGTCGTCGGTCTGCCGCTCTCGCTCGCCGGCCACGACACGGCTCAGACCAGCGAGACGCGCGCCTTCGTCGAGCGCCTGCGCGCGCGCCTGGGCCAGCCTGTGCCGGTCGAACTGTTCGACGAGCGGTTGACGACACGCCTTGCCGCGCGCGACGTCTCGCGTGAGGCGAGCGAGGATTCGCGGGCCGCTGCGCACCTGCTCGAGAGCTGGCTCGCACGTAAAGCGCGCGATTCCAGCGAACGCGCGCGCTAGATTGACGGCTCGTGTCAATCGCCGTGCAAAGCGTCGGATGAGCCCGCTCTGGGACAGGGGGGCAGGCGGCGGGTCGCCGCCGCCACGCTCGAGCCATCCCGCCGGTGGCGGGAACTGGGCCGAGGATCTCGACTGGGTCGAGCCGCATCCCGACCAGCAGGAGCGGCCTCGCCGCGGCGTCGCCGCGGCGCTCGCCGATTGGGCGGCGCAACGCTCGGCGAAGCGCGGAAGCGGCGGCGCCGGGCCGCCCGGCGCGCCGCGCCGGCGCTACCTGGTCCGCCGCGCGGTCGCGCTCGCCGTGCTGGTCGTCGTCGTCGTCGTGGCCTGGTTCCTGATCGAGCTGTACCAGCCGTTCTACGGCAGCGGTGGGGCGTCGGTGACCGTCAGCATCCCGTCGGGCTACGACGCCAGCCGCGTCGGCACGCTGCTGGCTGAGGACCACGTCGTCTCCTCGAGCTTCTTCTTCCGCCTGCGGGCCTCGCTCGCCGGCGACGGCGACAAGTTCCGTGCCGGCGTCTACACGCTCAGGCGCGGCATGAGCTACGGCGCAGCGCTCAAGGCTCTGACGACGCAGTCCGGCGGCACGGCCGGCGTCTTCGCCTTCACGATCCCCGAAGGCGACACGCGCGCGCAGATCGCGGTGCTCGCGCGCAAGGCCGGCCAGAGCGGCAGCTATCTGAAGGCCGCGACGCCGAAGGCTGCCGGATTCTCACCCCAGGCCTACGGTGCCCACAAGAGCGTCCGCTCGCTCGAGGGGTTCCTCTTCCCGTCGACCTACTTCCTCTACCGCCACGGGACGATGAGCGCGCTCGTCGCCAAGCAGCTCGCCGCGTTCAAGCAGAACATGGCCTCGGTCAACATGAGCTACGCCCGCAGCAAGGACCTGACCGACTATGACGTCGTCACGATCGCCTCGATCATCGAGCGCGAGGCCCAGCTCCCCTCCGACGGCCCGAAGGTCGCGGCGGTCATCTACAACCGCCTGCGCGAGGTGATCCCGCTCGGACTCGACACGACGCTGCTCTATTACCTGCACAACCCGAAGGGCGGGTTGACCGAGAGCGACCTGGCGCTCAACACGCGCTACAACACGCGCAAGTACTACGGCCTGCCGCCGACCCCGATCGCCAATCCGGGCATCCAGGCGCTCAAGGCCGCAGCCCACCCGGCGCACGACAACTACCTGTACTTCGTCGTCAAGCCGAACGCCTGCGGAGCGCTTGCGTTCAGCTCGACGCAAGCCCAGTTCAACGCTGACGTGGACGCCTACAACACCGCGGTCAGAGCGGACCACGGCAAGGTCCCCGACGGCTGCCCGTCGAGCAGCACGAAGACCTCGACGCCGGCGAAGAAGAAGAAGTAGTGGCGCCCGCCGGCGCGAAGGGCGCGCCGCGGCGTCCCGGCCGCCTTGGCGTGCTCGGGTGGCCGGTCGCCCACAGCCGCTCACCGGCGATGCACCGTGCCGCGTTCGCGGCGCTCGCGCTGGAGGGCTGGAGCTATCAGCTGCTGCCGGTTCCGCCCGAGCTCTTCACTGAGACGGTGCGGGCCCTGCCGGCGGCGGGATTCGTCGGCGCCAACGTCACGGTCCCGCACAAGCACGCGGCACTCGCGCTGGCCGACAATGCGAGCGCCGCGGCGCGCGAGATTGGCGCCGCCAATACGCTGACCTTCGAGCCCGACGGCACGATCTCGGCCGAGAACACCGACGCCCCGGGGATGATCGCGGCGCTTGGGTTTGACCCCGCCGGTGCTGATGCCGTGGTGCTCGGCGCCGGCGGCACGGCGCGCTCCGCAGTCTGGGCGCTGCGCGCGGCAGGGGCGCACGTCGCGGTCTGGAATCGGACGCCCGAGCGGGCGCGCTCGCTCGAACAGGCGTTCGGCGCACGGCTAATAGAGCGCCCGGAGCCGGCCGATCTACTGCTTAACTGCACCACCGTCGGGTTGGACGATGGTTTGAGCAAGTCTGAGAACACGCTCCAGTCGCTTGGACTAGATACCGATCTACTAGGCAGCTATGCAACCGTGGTCGACTACGTATACGGGAGTCGCGAGACTCTGCTGCTCGCCGCCGCAAGGGGGCTCGGCGTGAACGTCGTCGACGGCCGCGCGATCCTCGCCGAGCAGGGCGCCCTCAGCTTCGAGCTCTGGACCGGCCTCCCAGCGCCGCGTGCCGTGATGGCGCGTGCGGTCGTGGAGGGGTCGTCATGACGCCCGAGTCACCGATCGTCGAGCAGTTCGGTCCGACCGTCGAGCATGTCGATCCGCCCGTCCAGCAGCTCGGTCCGCCAGCGGCCGTCGAGCCGCCGCTGGAGCACCTCGGTGTGGTGGTGCTCGACGAGCCGGCCGTCGAGCTCGACCCGGCCAGCATGGCCGGGATCCGCGCGCCCTCGCGCCGCGGTGGCGGCCAGCGCTTCCTCACCGATGTCATCGTCGAGCTCGGACTGTGCACTCGCGAGCAGGTCGACAACGCGATCGAGTTGGCGCGCGCCAGCGGGCAGACGCCGGAGGAGGTCCTCAGCCACCAGGGCTCGATCAGCCCGGACGGCCTGGCGCAGGCGCTCGCCGAGCGCTACGGCCTCGACTACGTCGACCTCGCGAGCTTCAACATCGACATGGCGGCTGCGAACCTCGTCTCGAGCCAGGTCGCCAAGCGCTACGACGCGCTGCCGATTGCCTTCATCGACGATCGGACGCTGCTCGTCGCGATGTCGGACCCTGCGAACGTGCTTGCGATCGATGACATCGCGATCCTCACGGGCTTCGAGGTGCGCGCAGCTGTTGCCACTTCCTACGACGTCACGACGGCGATCTCGCGGCTCTCGCGGCTTGGCGACTCGGTGGCCGCGGCGGTCGAGCAGGACGAGGAGGCCGACGCGGAGGTCCTCCAGCTGCACGAATCCGCCGATGATGCGCCGGTCGTCAAGCTGGTCCATCAGCTGGTGGCGCAGGCCGTCGAAGCGCACGCCTCCGACCTGCACATCATGCCCGACGGGGAGGACCTGCGCGTCCGCTTTCGCATCGATGGCGTGCTCCGCGACGTGACCAGCGTGCCGCGACGGATGGCCCGGGGCGTTGTCTCGCGGATCAAGATCATGGCCGAGCTCGACATCGCCGAGCGCCGTGTGCCCCAGGACGGCCGCGTCGGCCTCAGCGTCGACGGCCACCACATCGACCTTCGTGTCGTCAGTGTGCCAACGGTCCGTGGCGAGGGTGTCGTGATGCGCATCCTCGATAAGGAGGCCGTGACGCTCGACCTCGAAAGTCTCGGGATGGCGCCGAGCGAGCTCTCTCGCTTCGATCGCGCCTACAGGCAGGCCTACGGCGCCGTGCTCGTCACCGGACCGACCGGGTCCGGTAAGTCGACGACCCTCTACGCGGCGCTCAACGCCGTCAACACGCCGGAGAAGAACATCATCACGATCGAGGATCCGGTCGAGTATGAGGTCGCCGGCGTAACCCAGATCCAGGTCAATCCAAAGGCCGGTCTGCTGTTCGAGACGGGGCTGCGAGCGATCGTCCGGGCCGACCCCGACATCATCATGGTCGGCGAGATCCGCGATCGTGAGACGGCGAAGATCGCGATCGAGGCCGCGCTCACCGGCCATCTCGTGCTGACGACGCTGCACACCAACGACGCGGCAACGTCCGTCACGCGATTGATCGAGATGGGCGTCGAGCCGTTCCTCGTCGCCTCGGCGATCGATTGCGTCGTCGCCCAACGCCTCGTCCGTACGCTCTGCCAGCAGTGCAAGCGGCGCGTGATCCTGCCGATGGCGACGCTGCGCGAGTACGGCTACGCCGCGAGCTTCGATGTCGAGGGCTATGAGGCCGCCGGCTGCAAGCACTGCAGCGGATCCGGCTACCGTGGCCGCACCGGCATCTACGAGGTGATGACGATCAGCCCCGAGATCCGCACGCTCGCGCTCGAGCGCCGCTCGGCTTCCGAGATGCTCGAGCTCGCGATCAGCCAGGGGATGCGGCGCCTGCGCGATGACGGACTCGAGAAGGTCCAGCAGGGACGCACCTCGATCAGCGAGGTCGCGCGCGTCGTCAACAGTGGCGCAACCACTGAGGTGTAGTCGGGCTGTTTTGCCCCGGCCGGGGCGCCCGCCGGCTGCAGCGAAACGCCCATGCACAGGTTCCTGCGCTATCGCGGGTTCAGGCCTTGGTCTCTAGTGCCGATATCTGCGCTGAACGCAAATGGCGATTGAGTTCTCGGAAATCCTGCTTGAGGTCGTGGCGCGGCGCGCCTCGGACCTGCACCTGACCGCCGGCGCACCGCCGACGCTGCGTGAGCGCGGCTCGCTCACCGCGATCCACGGCTACCCCGCGCTGACGCCCGACGACACGCGCGAGTTCATCTACTCGATCCTCTCGACCGAGCAGCGCCGCCGACTCGAGACCGACCTCCAGATCGACTTCGCCTATCTCGTTCCCGGCAAGGCCCGCTTCCGCGTCAATGCCTTCTTCCAGCGCGGCGCTCTCGCCGCCGCCTTCCGCCTGATCCCGCAGCAGATGGTCGCAATCGACGACCTCGGGTTGCCCGCCGTCGTGCACTCCCTGACGCGCAAGCCGCGCGGCCTGGTGCTTGTCACCGGCCCGACCGGCTCCGGCAAGACGACGACGCTCGCGGCGATGATCGACGAGATCAACTCGACCCGCTCGGAGCACATCATCACGATCGAGGACCCGATCGAGTTCCTGCACACGCACAAGAGCTCGCTGATCAACCAGCGCGAGCTCGGCACCGATGCGATCAGCTTCGGCGCTGCGCTGCGAAGCGCGCTGCGCGAGGACCCCGACGTGATCCTCGTCGGCGAAATGCGAGACCTCGAGACGATCGCCACGGCCCTGACCGCCGCTGAGACCGGCCACCTCGTGTTCGCGACCCTGCACACGCAGGACGCGGCGCAGACGATCGACCGCGTGATCGACGTCTTCCCGCCTGAGCAGCAGAACCAGGTCCGGGTCCAGCTCGCCGTGACGCTCCAGGGCATCATGAGCCAGACGCTGCTGCCGACCGCGGACGGCTCGGGCCGCTGCGTCGCGGTTGAGGTGCTGATCCCGACGCCCGGCGTGCGCAACCTGATCCGCGAGGCGAAGGCGCACCAGATTCCGTCTGCGATCCAGACCGGAGCGGCGGTCGGCATGCAGTCGATGGACAGTTCGCTGGCCACGCTCGTGCGCGCGGGAATGATCACCAGGGAACTCGCACAGGCCCGGTCCTCGACGCCCGAAGAGCTCGGCCGGCTGCTCGGCGAAGTCTCGCTCGCGGCATGAGCACCTACGCCTTCAAGGCGATGGACGTCGGTGGCGCGCAGCTGCGCGGCACCGTCGACGCCGAAACCAAGCAGGCGGTCACCGACCAGCTGAAGGCGCGCGGCCTGATCGTGCTCGAGATCGCCGAGAAGCGCAGCCTCCAGAGCATCAACCTGACGCTCTGGGAGCGCGTGTCGCTGAGCGACCTCGCGATCTTCTCGCGCCAGCTGGCGACGATGGTCTCCTCGGGCATGACGATCCTGCGGGCGCTCTTCGTCCTCGAGGAGCAGGTCGAGTCGAACAAGCTGAAGGAAACGATCGTCGCCGTGCGCCGCGATGTCGAGGCCGGCCTGCCGCTGAGTGACGCGCTCGCCCGCCATCCGAAGATCTTCGGTCCGCTGTTCGTCGCGATGACGCGCGCGGGCGAGATCGGCGGCGTCCTCGAGCAGTCGCTGGTCCGGATCGCCGACCAGCTCGAGAAGGAGGACGCGCTGCGTCGCCAGGTCAAGTCCGCGATGGTCTACCCGGCTGTCGTCAGCGTCGTCGCGCTGCTCGTGATGATCGTCCTCGTCCTCGTCGTCGTGCCGGTGTTCGCCGGCGTGCTCGTGCAATACGGGACGAGCGCCTCGGGCCAGCAGCTCCCGGTCATGACGCAGATCACCGTCGACATATCGCACGCGATGACCAAGTACTTCTATCTCTTCGTCCTCGGCGGCGGCGCGATCGGCTACTCGTTCTACCGCTGGAAGCGCTCCTCGTGGGGGCGCCCGCAGTGGGACGCGATACGCCTGCGGATTCCGTTCAAGATCGGTGACATCGTCGAGAAGATCTCGATCGCTCGCTGGGCGCGCACGCTCTCCTCGCTGATGTCCGCCGGCGTGCCGCTGCTCGAAGCGCTCGACATCACCGGCAAGACCGCCGGCAACATGGTCGTGCAGCGGGCGATGGGCGATGTCATCAGCTCGGTCAAGGCTGGTGGTTCGATCTCCGAGCCGCTGGCCCGCTCGCCGGTCTTCCCGTCGATGGTCAGCCACATGGTCTCGGTCGGCGAGTCCACGGGCGAGCTCGACTTCATGCTTTCGAAGATCGCCGACTTTTACGAGGAGCGCGTCAACGCGGCGGTCAAGGCGCTGACCTCGATCCTCGAGCCGGTGATGATCTGTTTCATCGGCGGCATGGTCGGTTTCATCGTGATCGCGATGTACCTGCCGCTGTTCAAGGTCTACAACCAGGTCCAATAGGGCTCGCTCCTCGCCGCGCTTCGCGCGGCTGCGGGGCTCGGAGTGCTGGCACTCGTAGTGAGACGCTAGGTCGCGTACTCTCGGCGTGTGAGGTTCTGGGGGCTTGGGTTGGCTTGCCTGGCGCTGGCTGGGGCCGGGGCGTCGGTCGTGCCCGCTGCGGACGCGAGTAACGCCACAACGGTCGGAGCGCCCACGCCGGCTCAGCGCGCCGCGGTCGCGGCTGATGTCGAGTCGGTCTGGAAGTACGAGTCCCGCTCGATCGCGCCGGGCGTGCCGGCTTTGACCGAGCGGCCGCATGTGGTCAGCGTGCGGGTGTCGCGCACCGATCCGGTGTTTGCGAGCGCTGCGGTCGAGCTGCTTGGGCCCGCTGGCCAGCACGAGCCTGGCACCGAGGTAGTCGTCTTCGAGCAGATCCGCGGGTCGTGGCAGCAATACGGCCAGGCAAACGAGGTCGCCGGGCCCGCGACCAGCTTCGCGGCCGTCTGCACCGAAGCGACTCCCGTGGGCGTGCGAGACCTGCTCTGCCCCGATCCGTGGGCCGTCCTCGACTACCCCCAGCCGGCCAGCCCGAGTGTCGCGAGCTACGCGATCCCGGTCGGGACCAACGACCTGCACAAGGTCGCCTGGGACGACATCGCGCTGCCGGGAGCGGTCTGCGGCGCCAACCACCCGATCCAGCTCCACAAGGGCTACGCGACCGTCCTGGGGCCCGCTGAGGGCTGGTGGTCGGGCGTCGTCGCGGAGTTGTCCGGCGAGTCCTATGGCGAGCTCGCGCCAGGTCTCGACGTGGCATCCGTCGCCGTCGGCTGCAACAACGGCGGCGGCACGGCCGACGGCCAGCTCGCGTTCCTCGACCTCGTAGTCAGCGCGAGCAACGACTCGCTGCACATCCTCGCCGACCTCACGGCGCAGCAGCCACTGATCGTTCCGGCCTCGCACGTGCCGATCATCGGTGTCGGCCGGATCAGCCGCGGCGAGATCGTCGTGCCCGAGTACTGGTACGGACCCTACGATCCGACCTGCTGCTCAACCGGACGCGCAAAGACGATCTGGGTCTACTCTGGCGGGAAGCTGCGCGTGAAACAGACGATCGTGCTGCACCAGGCCGCCACGAAGCCGCCAAGCAGCTAGCCGGAACGTCCCACTAGCATCCGCGGATCGCCAGCGTCGCCACCAGCGCCACGGTCGAGCGGAGCCGTCCCGCACGTCTCGACCGCCTGATCGCGCCGGCGCTGGCCGCGCTGCTGGCGCTCGTCGCGCAGCTGACCGGTGCGAGCGGGACGGACGTCGCGGCGGCCGAGTACCGCGTCGAGCTGTTCCGCCGCGTCGGCTTCACGCTCTGGGACTTCGGCTGGTACGGCGGCCACTGGACGCTCGACTACTCGGTGATCTTCCCGCCGATCGGTGCGGCGCTCGGCATCGGCGTGACCGACGTGCTGTGCGCTGCGGTGTCGGCGTGGGCGTTCGACCTCCTCGTCTGCCCGCGCTTCGCACGCGGGGGACGCATCGGCTCGCTCGCGTTCGCCGTCGGGACGCTCGTCCAGGTCGCCGTCGGCCGCGTCCCGTTCCTGCTCGGGCAATCGCTCGCGCTCCTGGCGCTGCTCGCACTCCGCCGCCGCGGCCCGGCGTGGGGTCTCCTCGGCGTGGCGCTCGCCCTCGCCGCGACGCTCGCCAGCCCGCTCGCCGGCCTGTTCTTCGCCCTCGCCGCGCTCGCCTGGTTCCTCGGTGAGCTGCCACGGTGGAGCTTTTGGGTCGGCGCGAGTGTCGTTGTCGCGTCACTTCCCGTAGCCGCGCTCGAGCTGCTGTTTCCCGGCCAGGGCCGGATGCCGTTCGCCGTGCTCGACTTCGCCGGCACACTGATCCCGCTCGCTGCGCTCATCGTGTTGCTCCGCCACAGGGAGCGCACGCTGCGGATCGGCCTCGCCCTTTACGCACTGTTGACGATCGGCTCCTACGCCATCCCGACGGCGCTCGGTGTCAACGTGACCCGCCTCGCCACGAGCGTCGGAGTCGGGCTCGCGCTCTGCCTCGCGGCGCGCTCGCTGCGCTCGAGGCTGTTGCTCGCGCTCGCGCTTGTGCCGCTCGTTCTCGGACAGTGGGTCCCGTCGCGCAGCGCGCTGCTCGCCGTCGCCAACCCCGCGCGCTCCGCTGCCTACTTCGAGCCGCTGCTCGCTTACCTCGTGCCGCACGATCATCCGCTCGGCCGGATCGAGGTCGTGCCGCTGTCGACGCACTGGGAATCGGATTACGTCGCGCTGCGTCTGCCGCTCGCCCGCGGCTGGGAGCGCCAGCTCGATACGGCGGATAACCCGATCTTCTACGACGCCGGGCGACTGTTCGCGGGCAGCTACCGCCGCTGGCTCGCGCACAACGGTGTCCGCTTCGTCGCACTCGCCGACGCCCCGCTCGACTACGGCGGGATCGCCGAAGCTCGGCTCGTCAGCGCCGGCGTTCCCGGTCTGAAGCTCGTCTGGCGGAGCGCTCACTGGCGCGTCTACGAGGTCCTCGGGGCGCCGGGCATCGTCAGCGGCGCGGGCAGCCTCGTCAGCGAACGTGGTGACAGCGTCGTGCTGCGCGCACAGCATCCTGGTCGGCTGCTCGTCCGCATCCGCTACTTGTCGTCCTGGCGCGTCGCCTCCGGCGACGCGTCCCTGCGCGCGAGCAGCGGCGGCTGGCTCGCGGTTGGCGCGCGCCGCGCGGGCCGGATCGTGCTGTCGCTCAGCTGGTGAGGGGCGCCGGCGCGATCTCGAGCCGCCCGCCGGGGCCGACGCTGAGCAGGCGCTCGCCGCGCAGCGTGGCGAGCAGCTCCTCACCGACGAGTGCCCGGCGCCAGCCGCTGAGCGTGCGCACGTCCGGCTCCGGCTTTGCCAGGCGGACGCTCGAGACGATCGCGCCGAGGTCGGCGCGCGCCGCGATCAGCTCGTAGGCGAGCCCAGCTTCGAGTGCGCGGGCGCGTACCAGTGCCTCGGCCAGCGCGATCTGCGGCGCATCGACCGGCGAGCTCGGGTCATGCGAGCGTTCCTCGACGGCGATCGCCGCGCGCCGCGAGCCGTCGGCGATCACGCTCAGCAGGTCGACGCCGCGGCGCCTCAGGCTGCCCGGATTGACACCGCGGATCTGCTCGAGCTGCTCGGGCGTACGCGGCGCCCGTTTGGCGAGCTCGACGATCGCGACGTCGCTGAGGACGGTGCCCGCGGGGCGGTTCTGCTGCTCGGCGAGCGCCTCGCGGAAGACGATCAGCTCATAGGCGACCGCTCGTTGGCTCGGGTTGAGCGAGTTGATCCGCGGCAGCCGCGCGAACAGCTGCTCCGGCTCGCGCAGGTCGCTCGCCGCCTCGAGCGCACGGCACTCCTCGAGCGCCCACTCCAGGCGTCCTGACTCGCTCAGCCTCCGCTCGAGCTCGACGGCCATCTCGAGCAGATGCAGGACGTCCTCTCGCGCGTAGGCGAGCTGCTCCGCATTCAGCGGCCGGCGATCCCAGCGTGTGTAGCTGGCGCTCTTCTGCACCCGTATGCCGAGCAGTTCGCGCAGCAGCGTGTCGTAACCGGCCTGCGCGCTGAGCCCGGCGAAGCCGGCGGCGAGCTGGGTGTCGAAGATCGCCGTGACCTCGGTCTGCGCGTAGCGGCGCAGCAGCGCGACGTCCTGGCGGCCGGCGTGGACGACGACCGTCACCTGCGGGTCGGCGAGCAGTCCGGCGAGCGGAGCGAGGTCGAGGTCCTCCTCCAGCGTGTCGAGCACGAGCACGTCGAGGCCGTCGGCGTCGCTGACGACCAGCTGGATCAGGCAGAGCAGCGTGCGGTAGCGGCCCTCGCCCACGAACTCGGTATCGATACCGAAGCGTGCGACGGAGCGGGCGCGCTCAGCGAACCGCTCGAGCGATGCGGAGCTCATTCGACCTGCGCACCGGTCCGGACGCCCGTCAGGCGCATGCGGAAGGTCGCGCCCGGCGGTCCGTCGATCAGCTCGAGCGTGCCATTCATACGCGCTGCGAGCTCGCGGCCGATCGCCAGGCCGAGGCCAAAGCCGGCCTCAGCACTGCGTCCGCGTTTGAAGCGTTCGAAGATCAACTCTGTCTCCTCGGGTGGCACTCCGGGGCCATTGTCGGATACCTCGAGCGTTGGCGTCAGCTCGGGGCCGCCGACCGTCACCGTCACGGTCGACTCGCTTGGTGCGATCCGCAGCGCGTTGTCGAGCAGGATCCGCACGATCCGGGCGATGCTGCTGGGATCGCCCTCGGCCCAGCATTGCCCGCCGGACCCCTCGACCGAGATCATCTGGCCTCGCTCGAGGGCGCGCAACTCGAACTCGGCGCTCACGGCGCGTGCGATCTCGCCGAGCTCGACCGGCTCGCTGCGCAACTCGAGCGCAGCGTCGATCCGGCTCAGATCGAGCAGGTCCGAAGCGAGGCTCGACAGCCGGCGCGTCTGCTCCTGGGCGCTCGCCACGCGCTCGCGTGCGTCCTCGATGTCGAGCCGTTCGCTGTCGAGATCGTCGGCCAGCAGCTCGAGCATCCCGTCGAGCGAGGTCAGCGGCGTGCGCAGCTCGTGCGAGGCGGTCGCGACAAACGCACGGCGGGCGTCCTCCTGCTGACTGAGGCGTTCGCGCATCTGCGTAAACGCCTGCGCGAGCTCGCCGATCTCGTCACGGCTGTCGGCATCGGCGACCGTGAGGTCCTGCAGTCCGTGGTCGTCGAGGCCGATCGTGGCGTCGCGCAGCATTCGCAGCCGGCGGACCAGCCGGGACGAGAGCGCCGCGCCGAGCAGCAGCGCGACGAGCAGGCCGGCGCCGGCCGCCTCGAGGAAGGCTAGGCTGACGACATCGGTTGCCTGGTCGGCGTAGTTCAGCTTGGCGAAGAGCTCGAGCACGAATTTGTGCTGCTGCGTCTCATACAGCGACGCGACCAGCAGCAGGCCGCCCTCCTCGGCGTGGACAGGATGCGCCCTCGTGCTCTCGTGCGTTGCGGCAATTCGCGCGAGAGCGCGCGCTCCGAGCAGGTCTTCGTCGGGGTCCGTGTCCTCGAGCGGACGTCGCGCCTCGGTGGTCCAGATGATCACGCGCTCCTCGCCGGTGCTCTGCTTGAGGCGCACCGCCTGGGCTCGCAGCTGGTGTCGCAGCGGCAGTCCGCCGAGCAGCGGGATCGAGCCGAGGCCCGGCTTGGCAGCCTCGATCGCCGATACGGTCTGGCTGATTGCGGCGTTGCGCAAGCGCGATTTCAGCGGTGGCAGCAGCGCCAGCGCGGCGACCGCGAGGGTGACCGCGCTCGTCAGCAGGAGCGCTGCGAGCAGGCGCGGGCGGAGCCCGAAGCCGGTCGCGCGCCGGGCGCCTTCGCTAGACCTCGGCAAAGCGGTAGCCGGCGCCGCGCACCGTGAGGATCAGCCGTGGCGTCTCGGGCGCGACTTCGAGCTTTTCGCGCAGGTGGCGAATATGCACGTCGATCGCCCGCGGATCGCGGAACGCCGAGTCCCCCCAGATCGTCCGCAGCAGCTCCTGGCGGTTGAACAGATGTCCCGGCTCGGACATCAGGCACGAGAGCAGCTCGAATTCGGAGAACGTCAGGCGGACCGTCTCGCCGCGGACCGTCACCTCGCGCTGCACGCGGTCGAGCGTCACGCCGCCGGCCCCCAGTACCTCCCCGCCCACGCCGCGGGGGCCCGAACGGCGGAGCACCGCACGGATCCGGCTGCGCAGCTCGGCGAGCCCGAACGGCTTCGTCACATAGTCGTCGGCTCCGGCCTCGAGTCCCTGGACCGCATCCGCCTCGCTGTCGAGGGCGGTCAGCATGATGATCGGCACGACGTTGCGCTGAGCGCGCAGTGTGCGGCAGACCTCGTAGCCGTTCGGTCCGGCGCCGAGCGCGACATCGAGCAGGATCACGTCGTAGGGCTCCTCCGAGGCGCGCTCGATCGCTGCCGCGCCATCGGCGACAGCCGTCACCTCGTGGCCCTCGCGCGTGAACGAGCGTGTCAGCGTGTCGCGCAGCGAGGCCTCGTCGTCAACGACGAGAATCGACAGCGTGGGTGTTGCGTGCGCCTGCACCGTGCTGACGGTAGCGCCTCGGCAGGAAGTAGAGGACGTCGGGCCGCGTCAGGCCGATCGTCTGCGAGACATCGATGCCGTGGGCGCGCACCCAGCGCGCTCCCGGCGAGCAGCGAGGCAGCTCGAGCTTGTCGCTCGCCACGCACGGGCCGCCGATGTAGGCGAAGCGCACGGCGCCGGTGCGGACCAGCGTCGCCAGGCGCGAGATCGGCAGCAGCTCGTGCTGGTTGTAGGAGGTCAGCGACAGGATCGGCTGCAGCTCGTGAATGATCAGGTCGCCGACGGAGCTCGGATCGGCGACGACGAACTCGTAGCGCGCGCCGTCACGGTGAGCGCGGATGTAGTCGCTGATCGCCGCGACCTCGCCGCTGGCGATGATGCCGGTATTGCCACTGTCGTACTCGTGATCGGAGACCAGGCCGACGGCGATCCGCAGCGGCAGCGCAATTGCCGCCACGCTCAGCGCGGCGCCGACCAGCCAGGTCCGCGCGGGCAGGCGCTGGAGCGCCAGCGCGGCGACCGCGCCGATCGCCGCGAGCACCGTGAGCACGGCCGCCGGGCTCGACGCTCCGAGCAGGTAGACGGCGTAGAGCGCGAACGCCGCCGCGGCGATCGGTATCGCGATTCGCGGGCCGGTTAGCCGCCAGCCGGGCGATCGCTCGGCGCTGAGTGCCCACGCCAGGCCGATCCCGGCCGCGCCGGCAACCGCCGGGGTGAACGCCTCTGCGTAGCGCGGGTGCAGGCGCGCCATCGCACTGAACAGGACGAAGCCGGTGGCCAGCCAGGCGAGCATCGCCGCGGCGAACGCCCGGCGTGCGCGCTCGTCGGGCGCGCGTGCGCGCATGAGCTGCTCGCGTAGCGCGGGGAGACCGAGCAGCAGCGCGGCGAGCAGCACGAAGCCGATCCGCAGGCCTGAAAGCGGATCGTCGTGCTCGAACAGGCGCAGTGGCGAGGGCGCCGCGATCGCGACCTCAGCCCGGGCCGCCTCGCTGTTGTTGGCCGGCTTCAGCACCGCGGCGCCCTGGGCGTTCAGCAGTGTCTGCGTCGCGGCTCCGAACAGGCGGTCGTAGCCGTTGTAGACGAAGGTCGCGTTCCAGGCGCTGCCGTTGGTCGAACCGATCGCATACGGTCGCTGTGAGGCGGGAAAGGCGAGCGTTACGGTCAGCCAGGAGAGCGCGACGACGATGAAGACGAGGCTCGCCACGAGCAGCCGGCGCAGGCGCCGGTTGCGGCCTGCCATGAGCATGAACAGCGCCAGCGCCGGCAGGCAGACCAGGCCCTGGAACACCTTGACGTTGAAGGCGAGGCCCATCGCCGCCGCCGCGAGGTAGCACCAGCGCGCACGGTCGCTCTCGGCGTAGCGGACGAGCAGCCACAGCGCGACCACGTTCAGGACCATCGCGACGCTGTCCATCGTGTCGCTGCGCGCGCTGAGGACTGCGATCGGCAGCACCGCCATCATCAACGCGGCGGCGAGCGCCGGCAGCGGCCCGAGCATCCGCCGCACGGCGTCGTAGAGGACGGGTACCGCGAGCGTGCCGCACAGCGCCGGCGGCAGCTTCAGCGCGACCGAGTTGAAGCCGAAGATCTGCGTCGAGATCACCTGCAGCCAGACGTCGAGCGGCGGCTTGTCGATCGCGATCGTCCCGCCCGGCTCGTACGCGCCGAAGAAGAAGTTGTGCAGCGAGAGGCTCATGCTGCGCACCGCGGCGTCGTAGAACGGGTCGTCCGGAACGGCCCTCAGCGACCACAGCCGCAGCGCCGCGGCGAGCAGTGTGATCAGAGCAACCGCCGCGAGCTCACGCGTCGCCCGCGGCGGTTGCGCGAGCCCCGCGCGCTCCTCTGTCTGCGTGGCCGCCACGAGCGCGCGCATCATTGCACGCACGCAGCCGAGCCGAGCGCCCTCTACGCTCTAGTGCGTTGATGGTCGAAAGCACCGAACCGCCAGAGCCCCCGGCACCCTGCACGGCGTGCCGCGGCACCGGCAGCGTCGTATCGAACCTCGGGGGCAACGCACACACCGTCGCCTGCCCGTGGTGCGACGGTGGCGGGGTCTGGTTGGGCGAGCACGACGCGCAGGCGCACTGGCGCGAAGCGGGTGACTCGACGGGCGCCTGAGCGCCCTGCAACCCCCGCTGCGACGTGTCCAGCCAGCGCGTGGACACTCAAGGTTCCCCGCCCCACGCCGATACGGAGCATAGGAAAGCCAGCAGTGTGCTGGCGCCGCACATCAACTAGATCCTTAGGAGGATCAATGCTGCAAAAGCTGCGCCAGCGCGCACAAGACGAGAAAGGGTTCACACTGATTGAACTCCTCGTCGTAATCCTGATCATCGGCATTCTTGCCGCGATTGCTATTCCGTCGTTCCTCAGTCAGACCGGTAAGGCTTATGACGCGTCAGCGAAGGAGCTTGCGCGCACGGCAGAGACCACCGCGATCACGTGGGGAACCGACAACGGTGGCGTCTACACAGGCATCACCGCTGCAAACCTGGTCGCCTACGAGGCGACGATCGTTACGTCGTCCAACGGCGGTGCCAACAACGCGTGGCTCGTCGGTACATTTGGCAGTGGTAACTCATTCACTGTCCAGACGGAATCTGCGACCAGCCCGAACCATTACTTCCAGCTCACCTACACCGGCGGTATCGTGACTCGCACATGCGGGACCACTGCGCCAACCGCGGGCTCGGCCTTGACACCGAGCACTGGTGCTCTGGGTGGCTGCGTGAACGGCAGCTGGTAAGCACACCTGCCGACCGAAGAATTCTGCAGTGAAGGTAATGGGGCGGCTCTCGGGCCGCCCCATTCACGTTCGGGCGACAGCTGGCCGATTTGCGTCTCAACCACGGTGCGCATCTTCACGCCGACTGCCCGGAGCACAAGTGCTGCGCTAACTGCGTCGGGTAGGAAGCACCGGGCGGCCAGCGAACCTCTATCCACAGCGCTGGCCCGTGCTCGTGGACCAGCGCCAGGCGCAGTGGCGATCAATGAATGACACAGTCGGATACGCGGTTCTCGCAGGCGTCCTCGGGGCGGTGGTCGGTTCGTTCCTCAACGTCGTCGCCTACCGCCTGCCGCGGCACGAGTCACTGATCACCCCCGGCTCGCACTGCCCGTCGTGCGGCGTTGCGATCAAGCCCTACGACAACGTGCCCGTGCTCGGCTGGCTGGCGCTCCGCGGCCGCTGCCGCGCCTGCCACGCCGCGATCTCGGTGCGTTACCCGTTGGTCGAGGCCGCGACCGCCGCGCTCTGTGTCGGCGTGGTGCTCTACGCCGACACAGCGGTCGAGCTCGTCCTGGGCCTAACCCTCGTCCTCACGTTGATACCCATCGCGCTGATCGACCTCGACCACCACTTGATCCCCAACGTGATCGTCGGCCCTGCCGCGCTGGTGGCGATCGTGCTCGGGTCGGCGCTCGACCCGTCAGGCGAGCCCGAGCGACTGATCGCCGGCGCCGCCGCGGGCGGGCTGCTGCTGCTGGCCGCACTGGCCTACCCGCGCGGGATGGGCATGGGCGACGTGAAGCTTGCAGGGACGATCGGGCTGCTACTCGGACGTGAGGTCGCGCCGGCGATGTTCGTCGCCCTGATTGTCGGCGTGCTCGCCGGCATCGTGGTCATCGCGACGACCGAGCCCGCGCGACGACGCCAGGCCGGGATCCCCTTCGGCCCCTGCCTGGCGCTCGGCGCAGTCGTCGGACTGTTTGCCGGCCACGCCCTGCTTGGTGCCTATTTGCACCATCTCACCTGACCATTCCCACCACGTCGAAGTGACGTAGGCGCCTTACCCTGGCCGTGCAGGAGAGACCTACAGGCCAGGGAGTGAGCGATGCTTGCCCGAGCGCGTCAGCGTGCACAAGAGGAGCGTGGAGTAACCCTCACCGAGCTGCTGGTCGTGATCCTGATCCTGGGAATCCTCTTTGCGATCGCGCTGCCATCGTTCCTCAGCCAGACGAACAGCGCATACGACGCTGGTGCAGAGGCGCTCGCCAGCACCGCCGAGATCACCGCCGACTCGATCGCTGCCGGCAACGGCGGGAACTACACGTCGATTACCGGCCCGAGTGTGCTCGCCGCATCCGAGGCTTCGATCCAGACCGCCAGCGGCGTGGGCAGCGATGCCTGGCTCGTCGCCGCGAGCGGCAGCTCGACCGGCTTCACGATCGACGTGGAGGCGGCTGACGGCTACATCTTCCAGGTCGCGCAGCAGGCAGACGGCAGCGTCGAGCGCAGCTGCGGCACCACGCTTGGTGCCGCAGGGGTGCTAGACAGCGGCCAAAGCGCCGGCGGCTGCGTCGACGGCAGCTGGTAGACGGCCTTCGAGAGACGCTGCCGGGGCGGTGGCGGTCCGCCCGGGTACGGCCAGCCTGACCAGGGCTGGAGCAGAGCAGATTGCAACGCTAAGGTCGAGCGGACAGATGGTCGATGACTGGGGGGCAGGGCGACGCGCGTACGTCGACGCCACTGCCCGCCACATGTTCGACATTCTGCGACAGCCGATCACCTTCAAGCGCTCACGCCCTGCTGCCCCGCCGCAGGCGCCGGTCGAGCCCACAGCGGCCGTCGAGCAGCCGCCAGCCGCTGCGCCTGTTCCGGCGACCGGGTACGAGCCGGTTCCTGTGGAGCCGGTGGTTGCGCCGTACGTCGAGCAGCCGCCAACCGCCGCGCCTGTTCCGGCGAGTGCGTACGAGCGGGTTCCTGTAGCGCCGGTGGTTGCGCCGTATGTCGAGCAGCCGCCAACCGCCGCGCCTGTTCCGGCGACCGGGTACGAGCCGCGTGCGGTGCCTGTGGTTGCGCCGTGTGTCGAGCCGCCAGTCGCTGCTCCGGCCTCTGCGTACGAGCCGGTTCCTGTGGAGGTGGTCGCGCCGTACATTGAGCAGCCGCCGGCGCCTGCGCCTGTTCCGGCGTCTGCGTATGAGCCGCCTGCAGTGCCGGTGGTTGCGCCGTACGTCGAGCAGCCGCCAGCCGTTGCGCCGGTTCCGGCCTCTGCGTACGAGCCGGTTCCTGTGGAGCCGGTGGTTGCGCCGTATGTCGAGCAGCCGCCAGCGTCTGCGTATGAGCCGCCTGTGGTGCCGGTGGTTGCGCCGTATGTCGAGCAGCCGCCTGCGCCTGTTCCGGCGTCTGCGTATGAGCCGCCTGTGGTGCCGGTGGTTGCGCCGTACGTCGAGCAGCCGGCTGCGCCTGCGCCTGTTCCGGCGTCTGCGTATGAGCCGCCTGTAGTGCCGGTGGTTGCGCCGTACGTCGAGCAGCCGCCAGTCGCTGCGCCTGTTCCGGCGTCCGCGTACGAGGGGGTTCCTGCAGCACCTGTGGTTGCGCCACATGTCGAGCAGCCGCCAGCCGGTGAGGTCAAGGACGTTCCGGCACCCGGGCAGAGCGTCACTCCACGCAAGCGGTTCGACGTTCTGCGCCAGCCGATCAGCTTCAAGCGCTCACGTCCTGCTGCCCAGCCGCAGGCACCGGTCGAGACCGCTGCGGCCGTCGAGCCGGCGACGGCGCCTCCAGCTGTTCCGGCCATCGAGTACGTCGCGGTCCCTGAAGAGTCTGTGGCTGCGCCACATGTCGAGCAGGCGCCGGCTGCTGAGACCCACGTCCCGGCACCCAGGCAGAGCGTCACTCCTCGCAAGCGGTTCGACGTTCTGCGCCAGCCGATCAGCTTCAAGCGCTCACGGCCTGCCGTACCGCAGGCGCCCGCGGCTGGACCAGTCGTCGAGTACGCGCCGGTCCCTGCAGTGCCTGTGTTGGCTGCGCCGGGCGGCGAGGAGCCGGTAGTCGCTCAGCTCCAGGAGGTCCCGGCATCCCGGCAAAGCCGCCGCAGTGCACCGCGCCGGGTGCGCGGTGTCCGTCGGCGCGAGCCCGCGGTCACGGGCCTGTCGATTGAGCCGGGGCTGCTTGTCGCCGCGATGTCCCACGTCAACGGACACGTCGCGGTTGAGCGTGCGGCGTACGCCCCGATCGCAATCGACGTCGTGCGCGACGGCGAGGTGAATGAGATTCCGGCTCTCGCCGAGGCGCTGACCGAGCTGTTCAAGTCGGGCGGGCTCGAGCGGCGCGTGCGGATCGGCATCGCCAATCAGCGGATCATGATGCGCCGGATCGAGCTGCCGCCCCTCACAGATGCGACCGAGATCGCACAGGCCGTCCAATTTCAGGCGCAGGACGAGATCCCGATGCCACTCGAGAGCGTCGTGCTCGACTATCACTCGCTTGGCATCACCGAGGGTGAGGCCGGACCGCGGCTGCATGTCCTGATCGTTGCAGCGCGTCGTGACATGATCGAGCGGATCTTGCAGGCCGCGCGGCTTGCCGGTCTCCAGCCTGTCGGCATCGATCTCGCCGCGTTCGGCATGATGCGGGCGCTGCGCCCGGCTGACGCCGGCCAGGACGAGCAGATCCTTTATCTCTCGATCGGTGGACTCACGAACCTGGCGATCGGCCAGGGCTCGACCTGCGAGTTCACGCGTGTGATCGGCTGGGGCGTGGAGCAGATTGCTGGAGCTGTCGCCTCGCGTGCCGCCATCACACTTGCCGAGGCCCGACGGCTACTCGTGGCGGCTACCGTGCCTGCGCCCGCACTGGGCGGGCAAGTGCCGGACATCGGCGCCGGTCTGGCCCCTGACCCGATCTCCACCGGGTCGGTGACGCAGGGGTCAACGGCCCCGGGGGCCGGGACCCCGGAGTCCTTGCCGCCCGCGTACGCGTCTCCCGCGTCGGTTCCGGCGGGCGGTCTCGATCCGCTGGTCCAGTCCGGGCCGATCGCCGGCGGCGAGTTCCTCGGCTCCTCTGGCTCGCTCACCCCGGATCACGCACAGGTTGCTGCCACCACGCTCAACGAGGGTATCCGCCGGATCGCCTCCGAGATCCGCAACTCACTTGACTTCTACGCGTCGGCCCAATCCGGCAGCGCTGTACGGCGCGCCGTGCTCTGCGGTCCCGCACTGGAGATTCCGGCCTTCGCCGACGCGCTCTCACGCGAGCTCGGCATGCCGGTCGAGCGTGGCGACGTCTCGCTTGATTCGGCTGAAGCCGGCGGCGATGTCCCGCGCAGCCTGCTGGCGGTCGCGGCAGGCCTATCCGTGGCGGAGGGACCGGCATGAGAGCGATCAACCTGATTCCCGCCGAGCAGCGGCGAGGCGCCGGTGGGGTTGCCGGACGCACGGGCGGCGTTGTCTACGTCATCATCGGCGGGCTCGTCGCCGTCGTAGCCGTCGGCGTCATCTACGTCTCGGCAGTGCACCAGGTCGCCACGCGCCAGACTGCGCTCGCCAAGGTCACGGCGCAGGACGCGCTGATCAAGGGCGACATTGGGGCGCTGCAGGAGTTCATCGCATTTGACTCGCTCAGCGAGCAGCGCGTGTCAGACGTCGTCGCGCTTGCGGTGCAGCGCTTCAACTGGCCGCTCGCTATGCAGCAGCTCGCACTTGCTCTTCCGTCCAATGTGACCCTGACATCGCTCACGGGCAGCGCAACGGCACCGGTGTCGTCGACCGCGGTGACCACCGGTACCACCGGTACAACCGTCGCCACCACCGCGACGGGGTCCAGCGGAACGACCAGTACCAGCGCCAACTCGGTGACCGCGCCGACGCTATCGATGAGCGGCTGCGCGCCCGGGACCGGACGCTCTGTCGGCACGGACGCTCAGGACGAGGTCGCCGACGTGCTCGCTCGGATGCGCCAGCTCCGTGGCGTCACGAACGCCACGCTGTCGACGTACGCGAAAGGCGGCTGCTCCGGCGTCGACTTCAACATGACCGTCACCTACGGCAACGACTACGGGATCATCTCGCCGACGCTCCACGCCGGCGCGAACACGACGGTCGGAGGCTGACGTGCTGGGCGCTCGCGAACGTTTGATCATCGGCATCGTCGCGGCAATCGTCGTGGTCGGTCTGGTGTGGGTTGCGGTCGTCTCACCGGAGCGCAGCACGGCCAACGGCCTGTCAGGACAGATCGTCGCTGAACAACAGACGCTCGCCCAGGACCAGTCCCAGTTGGCGCTTGCCGAACAGTCACGAACGTCCTACAAGTCGGCCGTGCACGCAATCGCCGTGCTCAACACGGCGGTTCCGCTGAGCGATGAGGTGCCAGCGCTGATCAGGCTCGTCAACGCACTCGAGGCCGGTCACTCCGTGAGCTGGTCGACCACCTCCCTTTCCTCAGCAAGCACCGCCGACTTCCCGGCGATCAACCTCACCTTCAGCTTCAGAGCTGGCTACGTGAATCTGCAGCACTTCATCGCGGCGATCGATTCGCTGACGAGCACCGACGGACTTAACGTCGCTGCCCGTGGACGCCTTGTAACGGTGAACTCGCTGGGGCTCTCTCCAGTGGGTGGCGGCGCCACCGCCGCGAGCGTGACGATGACCGTGTACCAGGAGGGCCTGGGCGATGGCGCCACGGGCACCTCGGGTCCGACCGATGCAACGGCTACGACGGCGGCCGCCGGATGAGCTTCCTGCGCTCCCTATACGCGGACCTGCGCGAGCGGCAGATGCTGCCGGCCGTCGTGCTGCTCCTGATTCTCGCGATCGCCATCCCGGTCGTCGGCGGCGCGGTGTTCTCGAAGAGTGCTGCTCCCGGTCCCGTGAGTGAGCCGCCGGTGGCGACGACGACGCCGCCCGGTACGCCAGCTCCCGACCAGGCGCTCGCCGCGGTCAACACAGCGCCCTCGCAGACTTCTGAGGTGTTCAAGGGACAGGAGCCCAACCCGTTCCGCGCGGCGCGGAAGTCGACGACTTCGACCGCGACGACGACGCCTGCCGTCACGACGACGACGCCTGCCGTCACGACGACGACCCCGACGACGACCCCGACGACCACGGTCCATTCGACGACCCCCAGCACGACGACGACCAAGCCGGCACCGAAGGAGATCTGGCTGCCGAAGGCTCCTTCGTCACTGGCGGACGACCAGGCCTACGTCGCCGACGTGGTCACGACCTATGCCGGCAAGACCCACACGTCCGACGATCTGCAGCGCCTTGCCCCGCTGCCGGCAAACGCGACGTCAGAGGTCGTGTTTCTCGGTGTGATGAAGGGCGGCAAGCGAGCCGCGTTCCTGCTGACCGGTGCTGTGCCGGCTGCGCTTGCATCATTCGCCACGGACCCCTGCATTCCCAGCCCCACGGCCTGCCAGGTGATCGAGGTCGGCGTTGGACACTCCTTCTCGCTGACACCGCCGAAGCGTGACGGCCAGGCGTCGAAGCTCACGATCGCGCTCCACGCGCTCCACGCGTTCAGGTTCTCGTCGAGCGCCGAGGCTGCGGGGACCCGCGATGCCGCGTCAGCCGCCGGCGAGCAGCTCATCTCGAGCTCGAGCTCGACGGCACTCGCAGACTTCTTCTTCGACCGCAGCATCGGAGCCCTGATCTACGAAGCACCGACCACAGCCGGCTCAACCGGCTCAAGTGGCGCGACCGGCTGACGTATCGGAAAGCCGCAAGCGGTCCGTCGAGCGTGGCCTCCTCGCGCTCGGCACCTTCGGCTCACACTAGCCCGCAGCTAGCTGTCGGCGAGGCTCGGCCGGTCGTGCGCGTACGCCCGGCCGAGACGTGCGCCGACGGCGTCTGCCGCTGCGAGCGAGCGTGCGGACGGCGCCTGCGCTGACGGGCTCCGTAAGCTTCGCCGTCCAATGGCATCGCTGCGAATGATCACGGCAGGTGAGTCCCATGGACCGGGTCTCACCTGCATCCTCGAGGGCCTACCCGCCGGCGTCGAGCTGGATCAGGCGCTCGTCAACCGCGACATGGCACGGCGCCAGCTCGGCCACGGCCGGGGTGGGCGGATGAAGATCGAGCGCGACAGCGCTGTCGCGACCGGCGGCGTGCGCCACGGCCGGACCCTCGGCGGCCCGGTTGCGCTCTGGGTCGAGAACCGCGATTTCGCGAACTGGGAAGAACGGATGAGCCCGTGGCCCGTCGATGCGCCGGTCGAGGAGGTGCATCTGCCGCGCCCAGGACACGCCGACCTCGCCGGCGTCCAGAAGTACGGCCTCAGCGACGTGCGTGACGTGCTCGAGCGGGCGAGCGCACGGGAGACCGCGGCGCGCGTTGCCGGCGGCGCGATCTGCAAGGCGTTCCTGCGGGCGCTCGGCGTGGAGGTCGTCTCGCACGTCATCCGCATCGGCACCGTGCCGGCGCCCGAGTACGGTGAGCCGCTCGAACTCGAGCGCTTTGCGAACGTCGACGAGTCGCCGGTGCGCTGCCTCGACGAGGCGGCTTCGCGTGCGATGGTCGAGCACATCGACCTCCAACGTAAGGCGAACGAGTCGCTCGGCGGTGTCTTCGAGGTGCGCGTGTTCGGTCTCGTTCCCGGGCTCGGCTCACACGTCTCCTGGGAGGAGCGCCTCGACGGGCGTCTGGCGAGCGCGATCTGCTCGATCCAGGCGGTCAAGGGCTTCGAGCTAGGCGACGGCTTCGCGCTCGCGGCGCGGCCTGGATCCGAGGCCCACGACGAGATCTTCCACTCGCCCGCGCGCGGTTACTACCGCGAGACCAACCGTGCCGGTGGCGTCGAGGGCGGGATGACAGACGGCGAGACGCTGATCGTGCGTGGCGCGATGAAGCCGCTGCCGACGCTGACCAAGCCGCTGCGTTCGGTCGACATCGCGACCCTCGCGCCGGCCGAGGCGCTGCGTGAGCGGACCGACTCGTGCACGGTGCCGGCGGCGGGAGTCGTCGCCGAGGCGATGGTCGCGCTCGTCATGGCAACGGCCTACCGCGAGAAGTTTGGCGGCGATCATCTGGAAGACGTTCGTGGTGCGCTGGGCTCCTACCGTGAGCGGATCGACTGGCGCGGCCCGTGAACGTGGGCGGGGCGATCGTGATTGTTGGCTCGACCGGCGCCGGCAGGACCGCCGCCGCGCGCGCGCTTGCTGCGGCCGGCGCTCACGAAGCGGTCGACGCCGACGGCCTGATCGAGGAGCGGCTGGGGCACACGATCGACGAGGCATTCGAGCACGACGGCGAGCGCGCGTTTCGTGCTTTCGAGGAAGCTGTGGTGCTCGAGTTGCTCGAGCACGCGGGCGCCGGACAGGTGATCTCGATCGGCGACGGCGCGATCGCCTCGGAGGGCGTGCGCTCTGCACTGGCGCGCCACCTCGTCGTTTGGCTCGACGTCGCGCCGGCGCTCGCCGCGGGGCGAAGCGGCGCCGGCGAGCTCCAGCCCGCGCACGAGCGCAAGGCGTTCGCTGAGCTGCATGGCGGGCTCCGGGCGCTGTACGAGTCGGTGGCCGACGCGATCGTGCCGACGAGCGACGGGCAGACCGTGGTCGCGGCGCTGGGAGCGATCGAGGCGCTGCGCTCGGCACCGGCCGGAACGCGGATGCTCTGGGCGCAGGCGGCTTCGCGTGACTATCCGGTCTGGGTCGGGCGCGGGCTCGTCGGAGCCGGCATCTGGCCGATCGAGCGCCCGCCCTCGAAGCGCTTCCTTGTAACCGACGCTCACGTCGCGCCGCTCTGGGCCGCCCCGCTCGGAGACTTCGACGGCCAGCTGGCGATCGCCCCCGGCGAGGCGCAGAAGACGCTGGCGAGCGCCGAGTCGGTCTGGCACGCGCTGGTGGCGGCCGCGATCGGGCGCAGTGACCACGTCGTCGCGCTCGGCGGCGGTGTCGTCGGCGACATCGCCGGCTTCTGCGCGGCGACCTACCAGCGCGGCGTTCCGGTGGTCCAGGTGCCGACCACGCTCGTCGCCCAGGTCGACTCGGCCTACGGCGGCAAGACCGGGGTCGACCTGCCGGAGGCGAAGAACTACGTCGGCGCCTTTCACCAGCCCGCGGGGGTCCTGGTTGACCCGGACACGCTCGAAACATTGCCCGCAGCCGAGTTGAGCGCCGGTTACGCGGAGGTCCTGAAGACGGCGTTGATCGCGGGCGGGTCGCTCTGGGGGCGCGTTGGCGGCGATGCCCCGCTCGATGAGCAGGTGATCTTCGACTGCATCCGCTGCAAGCTCGCGGTGGTCGCCGAAGACGAGCACGACAGCGGCGCGCGCCAGGTGCTGAACCTCGGTCACACCGTCGGCCACGCAATCGAGGCGGCGACCGGCTACGGTCGCTACCGCCACGGCGAAGCGGTCGCCCTCGGCCTGCTCGTCGCGCTCCGCCTCTCCGGACAGGCGGCGCTACGCGAGCAGGTCACGCAATTGCTCGAGGCGCACGATCTCCCCACGAGCGCGAGCGGCGTCGATGCGGCTGCGGTCCTCGCCGCGACCAAGCTCGACAAGAAGCGCGGGCCGAGCGGGGTGCCGATGGTCCTCGTCGAGGAGCCGGGTAGGGTGCGTCACGGAGCGGCGATCGCGGACGGCGAGCTCGAGCGCGCCGTGCTGGAGCTGGTCGGATGAGCGCGGAGCAGGATCGATGACGCAGTCACGCAGCCGGGTCGAGCTGATGCACGGGGTGAACCTCGACATGCTCGGTCGTCGCGATCCGGCGCACTACGGGACGCTTACGCTGGCTGAGCTGGAGCGGCAGGTCCGTGGGTTTGCGCAGGCGCTGGGGCTCGAACTGGCCTGCTTCCAGACGAACTCCGAAGCCGAGTTCGTCGAGCATCTGCACGGCCTATCCGGTTCTGCTGACGGGCTCCTGCTGAACCCGGGGGCATGGACCCACTATGCCTGGTCGATCCACGACGCATTGGAGATCGCGGCGCTGCCGGCGGTCGAGGTGCACCTCTCGGCGATCGATGCGCGCGAGGAGTGGCGACGGGTCTCCGTGATCCGCGACCTCTGTCTCGCGACGGTGAGCGGGCAGGGGCTCGAGGGCTACCGCGAGGCGCTCGTGCGCCTCAGCAAGGAGCTCGACGGGTGAGCGCGCGCGTCGAACGCCTGCGGGAACTGCTACTGGCACAGGAGCTCGCAGCGGTGGTCGTCGCTGGGGGCGCGAACCTGCGCTACCTGACCGGCTTCACCGGTAGCAGCGGCGCGGCGGTCGTCACAGCCGGCGGCGAGGCGCGCTTCCTCACCGACTTCCGCTACGAGGAGCAATCCCAACACGAGGTCGACGCGGCATTCGCGCGGGCGATCGTCAGCGGCGACCTGCTCAAGGCTCTGGCCGGCGACCTGCCGCCGGGCCGGGTCGGCTTCGAGGAGGCGACGACGACGGTCGCCGAGCTCGCGCGGCTCGAGCAGGACGCGGCGGGCGAGGTCGAGCTCGTCAGCGCGGGCAAGCTTGTGGAGCAACTGCGGGCCGTCAAGGACGACGAGGAGATCGAGCGGATCGCCGCCGCCGCGCTGCTGGTCGATGAGATCTACGCCTGGCTTCTCGCTCGCGGGCTCGGCGGGCGGCGCGAACGCGACGTCGCGGTCGAGCTGGAGCACGAGATGCGCCTGCGCGGTGCCAGCGGTCCGAGCTTCGACTCGATCGTCGCCAGCGGGGCGCACGCCGCGCTCCCGCACGCGCAGCCGCGCGACGTCGCGATCGAGTCGGGGTGCCTCGTCACGATCGATATCGGGGCGCTGCTCGACGGCTACTGCTCGGACTGCACGCGGACCTTCGCGGTCGGCGAGCCGGGCCCGCAGGCACGCGAGATCTACCAGCTGGTGCTGGCCGCACAGATCGACGGGCTCGATGCGCTGACACCCGGGCGCAACGGCCGTGAGGTCGACGCCGTCTCACGCCAGGTGATCGACGAGGCCGGCTACGGCGAGCAGTTCGGCCACGGTCTCGGCCACGGCGTCGGCCTCGAGATCCACGAGCCGCCCCGCCTCTCGCCTCATGCCCCTGAGGATCCGCTGGTGAG
>Ga0302184_10000196_pt1 | contig 40834 bp, 45 predicted proteins | sample I_Palsa_N3_3_FD_200233 | JGI IMG/M metagenome (GOLD analysis project Ga0302184, IMG submission 200233) | Peat permafrost microbial communities from Stordalen Mire near Abisko, Sweden - I_Palsa_N3_3 | ecosystem: Environmental > Terrestrial > Soil > Palsa > Peat permafrost | place: Sweden...
CGCTTCCTCGAGCGCTACAACTACCGGCGACCCCACAGCTCACTCAGCCACAAACCACCCGCATCACGACTGACCAACCTCACTAGGAACTACACCTAGCCCGCTTGCCTGTAACGCCTTTCGCTGCCTGAATTGTCTGCAAGACTCCGCCTGTGGCGGAGATCGAGCTGGTCTGGTTTCCGGGGACATGCTCCCGCGTGACGCTCGTCGCACTCGAGGAGATCGGCGAGCCGTTCTCCCTGCGCCTGAGCCCGGTCGCTCGCGGGAGCGATGCCGAGTTCCTCTCGATCAACCGGAAGGGCAAGGTTCCGGTACTGCTGATCGACGGCGCCGTGCTGACCGAGACACCGGCGATCGTGACTCACCTCGCCGGCCTGTATCCGACCGCGGAGCTGCTGCCGACCGATGACCCGCTCACGATGATCGATGCGCTCGCAACGATGTCGTGGATCGCCGGCGCGATCCATCCCGCGATCACGCGGCTGCGCTACCCGCTGCGATTCTGCGACGCGCCGGAGAGCGCGGAACGCACACGCGCGCTTGCAGCACAGGCGCTACGCGACTGCTTCATGGTCGCCGAAGAGCGCCTCGGCAACCGCGAATGGTTCTATGAGGACTGGTCGGTCGTCGACGCCTATCTCCTTTGGGCGTGGTTTCGCGCAGTCGGCTCGGGGATGGGGTCCGACGGGCTCCCCCACTGTGCCGAGCATGCGGCGCGCTGTGAGCTGCGCCCGAGCGTCGTACGCACACTCGACCGCGAGGAATCGACCTACGTCGAGCTGCTCGCGTCTGGGGCCCTCCCGGTGGAGCTCCCGCCGAACCAGGTCGGCCGGACCGCGGCTATCGCGTAGCGGCGTACGATCGACGGCATGAGCGATGACGACGCGGCTCGGCTGGAAGAGCTTCGCGGGCAGCATCAGGACGCGTTCGACGCGGGCAAGCCGCTGGAGGCCCTGGTTGATGGTCCCGACCACGCCCTGCTGGCGCGACAGATCGCCGGCAATCTGCGCGAGTTGACGAAGGCCGCGACCAACCTCGCGGATCTCGTGAACTCATGGCAATACCTGGCTGGCATGTGCGGCCTGTTCGATGAGCTCGACGAATTCGAGCGCCCGGACAGCGACTGGCGCCAGCAGATCGAGGAGGCACTCGCGCTCGTCGAGGAGGCCACCGCCTGAGCGCGTGTGGCGGCCGCGCCTCGCTGCCGTCGATGCGGGAGACGACGCCGTTCGCCGCGAGCGGCGCCCCTCCCACACCCAACGCGCCGCGCGCGAGGAGGCGATCAAGCCCCCTGCGGCGCGTCTTGAACGAGGCCGGCCGGTGTCGCCGGCGGCTGTGGCCGGGCCAGCATGAAGATGCCAATGACCATGCCGATCAGTCCCAGGATCTCGCCCACGCGAGCCAGCGCTCCAGTCGCGATGTGCTCGCTGAACATCAACTCGCCGATCGCGATCGCGACCAGCGGCTCGAGGATCGTGATGACCGGGAGCGACCACCGCAGCGCGCCGGCCTGGAACGCGCTCTGGTTGAGCAGCAGACCGCCGACCCCGACCACGACCACGGCGTAGGGAGGCCAGTGCGTGAAGACCTGGCCGATCCCATGGTTGAGGAGGTGCCCCGTCGCCTCGGTCACGGCGCCGGTGACACCGAACAGCAGCCCCGCGCCTGCGCCCAGCAGCAGAGCGCGGCGCGCACCGCTGGGCCCCGCATTGAGCACGCACGCCGCAACAGCGATCAACGTCAGCAGCCCGAGCACCGCCCAGGCGGTGTCGCTTGCGCGAGGAGCGCCACGGCCCGGCCGGGCCGCGATCAGGAAGAGCGCCAACGAGCTGATGATCAACAGACCCGGCAACCACTCCAGCCGCGAGAGGCGCCGATGCTCCATGACGGCGCTCAGCGGTAGCGCGATGACGAGGCTGGCGACGAGGAGCGGCTGGACAAGCGCGAGCGCGCCGCGGCGAAGCGCCACGAACTGGAAGGCGTAGCCGGCGACACCCGCGACGATTCCCAGCAGCCAGCGGCGGCGGCGCAGCAGCAGGAACAGCAGTCCCGGACGCAGCGAGAGCTCAGGATCCTGTTCGGCGGCCGCCGACTGCTGCAGCACAGCTGACAGCGCGTAGCACGCTGCAGCGGCGAGCGATGCGAGCACGACACCGGGAGGCGCATATGTCCGGTCGAGCGCGCGTAACCGGTCATAGAGATGGCCGACATCGAGCAGCGCGACGCCATGCCCGATCAGCGAATGCACACTCATGACGACCGCGGTCGAAGGATCATTCTCGCGAGCCTAGAGTGCCTGGCGGCTCGAGCGGGCGGATCTGCGTGACAGCGCGATCCGGCTGGGCCGCCGACACCGGGTCGTGGCCTCCTCTGCAGCGATGGCGAGCGGGTCGCTCGTCGGGCCATCGTCGCTCGCGAGCCAGCTCACATGGCCGATAATTCGGGCGTGGCGGCTCTACCCGAGCTCACGGACGACGACCTCGCCGGCATCACGGATCCGGCGGCGTTGCTCGAGCGGGCGTGGCAGCTCGAGCCGTGGGGCCACTACGTGGAGCGGGCGGCGACACTCGACGCGCTGGAGCGGCTGCTCGCCGACGGCGGAGTCGATCCGCCACCGTCGGGCCGTGACTGGCACTCCGAGCTATTGGCCGAACGCGCGATCGACTACGGCCGGCAACGCCGCATCGATCAGGCCCTCGCGCTTGTCGAACAGGTGACAAGCAGGGCCGGTCCCGAGCATCAGATCGCGCTGGCCCGCGCGATGCTCGCCAGCGGGCAGGCCCTGGCGTGGATTGGTACGGATGAGGCGACGCGCCAGGCCCACCACGCGTTCGCCGAGGCCGCCGAGCGATTTGCGGCGCTCGGCCAGCGCGACTGGCAAGGATCGGCGCTGCTGCGCCGCGGCTACTCCGCCTGCTACCAGCACGGCGACCTGCTCGGGGCCGAGCGGCTGATTCGCGAGGCCTTGGACACGTACCCGCCGGACAGCATGCGCCTCGCCGGCGCACTCGGCTCCTACACCGATGTGCTGATCGAGCTCGGCGAGTTCGATCAGGCCGAGGCCGTCATCGATCGAGCGTTTGCGCTTGCCGAGCGCGACGCGGTCGCGAAGTCCCGCGTCGAGCTGACCTGGGCGCGGGCGCATGTGGCGGCCGCTCGTGGTGACGCGCGCGCGGCCGAGCGGCTGCTCCACGAGGTGGAGCGTGGTTCCGCCGGCATGGACTGGTTCGGAACGCACATCGGCATGTCGTTCCTACTCGACGCCGCTGAACTGCTCGATCTGGTCGGCGTCAGCGACCAGGCGCAACGCTACTTCGAACGTGGCCTGGATCTCGGTGGCGAGGCCAACGAGGAGGTCATGCAGACCGCAGCGGTGCTCCGCGCCCGCTCCGGCGACCCGGTGCTGGCACTCGAGGGACTCCAGGAGCTCGCGCGCGGCGACTGGCTCGAGAAGCGCGTGATCTGGCGGCACACACTGCTGACGGCGTGGGCGACCTTTCGCGCCGGCCGCGACGGTGCCGGTGAACTCGCCGCGCTGGCACTCGGACAGGCCGTCGCATGCGGCAGTATTCGCGTCGCGCAGGCCGGAGAACCGGACATCGTCGCGGCGCTCGCACCGCTCGCCGAGCATGCGGGCTCAGCGATCGCCCGCGACCTGCTGCTCGCCGACCGCAGACTGATCGTCCGCCTGTTCGGAACACCCGCGGTCGTCGCGGCCGACGGCTCGACGGTCCGCCTGCCGCAGGGCATGCCGGGAGCGCTCGTCCGCCTACTGGCGCTGCACGAGCACGGCGTGGCCGTCGATGTCGTGCTCGAAGAGTTCTTCCCAGACACCCCCCCGGCCGTCGCGCGCCACCGGCTTCGACAGGTCCTCATGCGCCTGCGGACGGCCGCCGGCGAGATCGTCATCCGTGACGGCGAAACCCTGCGGCTCGTTCCGGCCTGGGTCGATGTGCGCGAGTTCCTGGCCGCCGGCAACCGCGTCCGCGGAGCACGGGGCGCCCGCGCCATTCGACTCGCCTACGCCGCGCTGGCACTCAGCAGCGGTCCGCTACTGCCGTCGGACGCCTACGCCCCGTGGGCCGAGGAGACCCGTGGACAGGTCCGCTACCGCCACCTCGCGCTACTCGATCTCGTCGCCGCCGACGCCGCCGCCCGCGGATCGCACCAGGAGGCGCTGACCGCGCTGGAGGCCGCGCTCGAAGAGGACCCCGACGCCGAAGACCGCCGCGCCGCGGTGACCCGGCATCTCCAAGCGCTACGCGCGCAACGCACGGCGAGCTGACGCGTCGGTCGGCGCGTTCGCCTCGGGTAGGCTGCGTCACAACTGGACGCCTCGGGACGATTGTGAAGGTGGGTGCCACCCTTTGCACGGTTATCGGACGCGCAGCTCCTTGCGGCGGCGCGAGCGGGCGACGGCGAAGCGTTCAGCGCGTTCTACCGCCGACATAATCTCGCAGTCCTTCGCTACATCCGCCGACGTGTCGGGAGTGCACACGACGCGGCTGATCTGACAGCTGAGACGTTCGCGGCCGCCGTCGTTTCGCTGCGTCGTGGTCACGCCAGCGAGATTCCCGACGGTGCCGCCTGGCTGTGCGGAATCGCACGCCATAAGATCATCGACAGTTACCGTGCCGGCCGTTTGGAAGAGGCGGCACGCAGTGAACTTCGGCTTGAGAGGATCGATCCGGACGACGCCGATATCGACGCGATCAACGAGCTCGATGCTGGCGATTCTCCCGTGCAGCGAGCGCTGGACCTACTGAGCGAGCCGGAGCGGCAGGCGGTGATCGAGCGGGTCGTGCTCGAACGCGAATACGGCGACATCGCAGAACGTACTAACAGTTCGGAAACCGCTATCCGCAAGCGTGTCAGTCGCGCCCTCGCACGACTGCGACAAGAAATCGGTGAGTCCGAATGAGATTTCTGGACCTGCTGGAGGCACAACTCGCCGACGCCCTCCGCCAGCCGGCTGAGAAGCACGAAGGTTTCGTAGATCTGCTCGAGGGACAGCTGGCTGACGCCCTCCACCAACCGGCCGAGCATCAGGTCGTTGGCCGCATCAGGGTGCGGCAGCGACTTCGTGCTCTGGCCTTCGGCCGCGCACGCGGAAAGACGCTTATCGCCCTTGTCACGGTCACCGTCGCGTCCGGGGCGTTGGCCGATGCGTCCGGCGTGTTTGGTCCGGACAGGAACCTCAGCACTCCATCGCCGCTGGGGACGGCGAGGTCAATCCCGCCCGCCCTGGCCTCATCGTTCGCGGTGATGCGCCGCGCGCCCCAGCCGGGCGATGCGCTTCCGGCGGGCACGGCGCTCGGTGCCGTCGCTGGCGGTCTGGGCCCGCACTACGGGATCAACCCCAGTCTTTCGCGGTTCGTTGGCACGATCAACGGCACCTCGTTCTGGCTCGTCGCCGGCAGCACGGGGGCCTGTCTGTACACGAGCAATCTGGGCTCGATCTGCGCCCGAGACGACTACGCCACCACGGTGGGACTCGACGGTAACGTCGGCAGGGACCTCGGCATCCTGCCCGACGGTGCGTCGATCACCGCAACCAAGCCTGATGGATCGACAGCGCCAATCGCACGGTCCGGCGCCGCCTATGAAGTGCTCGGCAACGCAAATCTTGCGACCGCGACGATCCATGAGAACGACGGAAACGAGCTGACGCTCCCGGGGCCGGCCAGTCTCGGCGCAGGGCCGAGCGGACGCAGCGGGCCAACGCGCCAGGAACCACAACGCCAGAAGCGGTGAGCGAGCGAATCGCCAGCCGGCACGTCGGCCGGCCCGTGACCGCGGGGCTAGTCCTCGGCCGCCGGCGGGACCGTCGCGCGCGAGCTGCGCTTCAACGGCCTGGATTGCGGCGCGGCGGGTAGTTTGACTGTGACGCGGAGCCCGCCGGCGGCTCGAGGGGTGAGGGTGAGGGCTCCGTCGTGCGCTTGGGTGATGCTTTTGACGATCGCCAGGCCGAGGCCGTCACCTGCGTGGTCAGTGCGTAGGCGTTCGGTGCCGCGCTGAAAGGGCTCGGCGAGCGTGGCGACCAGCTGGGGACTGAGCTTGTCGCCGGTGTTCTCGATGGTGAGCTCCACGCCCTCGGGGTGCACGCTGGTCGTAACCCAGACGGTGCCGTGCTCAGCCAGGTTATGGACGACCGCGTTGTGCACGAGGTTCGTAGCCAGCTGCAGCAGGAGAGCGGGTGAGCCGATGGTGGCGGTCGCGTCGCCGAAGGTCTCGATCGTGACGCCGCGTATTTCTGCGAACGGGAGGAGTGTCTCGGCGGCTTGTTCCGCGATGAGCGACAGGTCGGCGTGTTCACGAGCGAAGGACCGCTGGTCAGCGCGGCTGAGCAGGAGCAATGCCTCGGTGAGATCGATGGCTTGGGCATTGACGGCGCGGAGGCGGTCAACGAGCTCGTCGTTGTCTCGGTTCTGATCGTTGCGGGCGACGTCGAGCAGTGTCTTTGTGATCGCCAGCGGGGTGCGCAGTTCGTGGGACGCGTTCGCTGCGAATCTCTGCTGTTCGGCGACGTGTGCTTCGAGCCGCGCGAGCATTGCGTCGAAGGCGTCGGCGAGCTCGCGGAACTCGTCTTTGCGGCCCGGTAGCTGGATGCGCTGCGAGAGCGATCCAGTCGCAGCCGTGCGTGTGGCCTCGGTGATGCGGGCCAGGGGGGCGAGCATCCGGCCGGCGAGAAGCCACCCGCCGAGGAGGCCGAAGAGCAGCAGGAACACGAGCAAGATGGCCGCGATCGGAGCGAAATCGCGCCGAAAGATGGCGTGGATGGGCACGATTCCGCCGGCGCTGACCGCGACATCTGGCAGGTCGTGCAGGAGGAACAGCCATACAGCGGCGAGCAGCACGGCACCGGCGAGCATGACGAAGCCGGCGTAGCTGAGGGTGAGCTTGAGGCGGACGCTCGGGCCTGGGGCTCTAGCCATGGTCCCCCACCTCACATCCCGTGCTCGGTGCTGTGTCGATGCGGTACCCGACGCCGGCCACGGTGGCGATGATCCAGGGTTCGCCGAGCCGCTTGCGCAGTGCCGAGACGGTGATCCGAACGGCGTTGGTGAACGGGTCCGCGTTCTCATCCCACGCCCGCTTGAGGAGTTCTTCGGCGCTGACGACACCGCCTTCGGCACCGACGAGAACTTCGAGCACTGCGAACTGCTTTCGCGTCAGTGCGACGTAGCTGCCGTTGCGGTAGACCTCGCGGCGGAACGGATCCAGCCGCACACCGGCGATCTCGCGCACCGGTGGCCTGCTGTGGACCCTCCTGCGGTCGAGCGCCCGGAGACGGAGCACGAGCTCCTGGAGCTCGAACGGTTTGGTGAGGTAGTCGTCGGCACCGAGTCCGAAACCTGAGGCCTTGTCGTCGAGCCGGTCGGCGGCGGTGAGCATCAGAATCGGCATGCCGCTGCCCGAGGCCACGATCCGCTCGGCGATCTCGTCACCAGTCGGCCCGGGAATGTCGCGGTCCAGGACGGCAATGTCATATGCGTTGGCGCCCAGCAGCGCCAGAGCACTGTCGCCGTCACCGGCGATGTCCGCCGCGATCGCCTCCAGCCGCAGGCCATCGCGGATGGCGTGCGCCATATAGGGCTCGTCCTCAACGATCAAGACGCGCATGCGCTCGATGATCGCAGCCGCCACATATCGTCGACGTATCGAAAATCGCATACGTGCTGGCAACACGCCGGCCTCTTGACTTGGAGGTATGCCCACCCGCAAGCGAGCACGAACATCACCCCGGGGTACCCGCATGACCGTGTACCGGCGGCGTCACCGCCGCGTGCTGCTCGGGGCGGTGCTCTCGCTATGTCTCGCCGCCGCGGGGCTCGCGGCATTTGGCCAGCTGCTCAACGGCAAGGATCGCGCGCTCGACCACGACCGCAGGGACGGCACGCCCAACGAGGACCGCGCCTACCTGTCGGTAGTCGGTTGGCCGCTGCAGGGGCAGGCGGCGTTCGTGCTCGGCAACGGCGCGCCGGCCGCGAGCCCGAACGAGCAGCCGGCACCGATCGCCAGCCTGGCGAAGGTGATGACCGCCTACCTCACCCTCGAGCGCTACCCGCTGAGCGGTGCGCAGGAGGGGTTCACGATCACCGTCACGCCGTCCCAGGCACAGGCCGAGACCAGGGACGCCGCCCAGGACGAGTCGGACGTGGCAGTGCAGGTTGGCGAGCAGCTGACCGAGCGCCAGCTGCTCGAGGCGCTGCTGATCCCCTCCGGCAACAACATTGCCCAGATGCTCGCCGCCCAGGTGGCGGGCAGCGAAACGCGTTTCATCGAGGAGATGAACGCCGAGGCACGCGCGCTCGGGATGGATCAGACGATCTACACCGATCCCAGCGGGTTCGATCCGAGCACGGTCTCCACCGCCGCCGACCAACTCCGTGTCTTCCGGCGTGCGATGCGATTCCCGGTCTTCCGCCAGATCGTCTCGATGGCGGGCGTGACGCTGCCGGTCGCCGGCACGCTCACCAACTACGACCCCCTGATCGCCGAGGGCTACGCCGGCAAGACCGGATCCGACGCCGCGGCAGGTGGATGCCTGGCCTTCTTCACGCACCTGACGGTCAGCGGGCGCCGGCTGACCGCGATCGGCGTCGTGATGGGACAAGGGCGGGGCAGCGAAACATCCATGCTCCTCGCAGCAGCCGGGCAGGCCGCCCAGCAACTTGTCCAAGCCGTCGCGCCGGCGACCAGCGTACGCACGATACGTGCGCCTGGCGGGTCCGGCGCACCTGGCACGCGTGGCGGCCGCCTCCCCCCACGCGCTCATGGTCGCGTCCCGGCACAGCCTTGACGTCAACGCAGCCAACCGCCCGCAGGAGGACACATGATGAGTAGACAAAGACGACCCCTGGTCGCCCTTGGCCTGACCGCGAGCGTGGTTCTGATCAGCGCATGCGGTTCAAGCGCACCTACCGGCACCAGCGGCAACAACACCGCCGCCACTATTCAGAAGGGGGTGAAATTCGCGGAGTGCATGCGCAGCAACGGTGTCCCCAAGTTCCCGGATCCGAGCGCGTCGGGGCAGTTCACCATCGATGAAGTCGCGAACGGCACGTCACTGGACACGAGCAGCCCGACGTTCACGCAGGCCCTCGGCGCGTGTAAGACCCTGGCGCCAGCGGGGTTCGTGGGCAGCCCGCGGAGCACCAAACAGCAGGCGGCCGCGCTCAAGTTCGCGCAGTGCATCCGCGCCAATGGCGTGAGCGATTTTCCGGATCCCGCCAATGGTCAGCCGCTCGTCGACACGAATCGAATCCCGTCCGCGTCAACGAGCAGTGGTAGGAGCGTCCTCAATGCCGCGATGCAGAAGTGCAGTGCCTTCGGCGCGGCAGCGGGAGCCCACCGGTGAGGCGGAGAAGCTGGGCGCTTGGCGCAGCGACGGTCGTGGCCGGCGCAGTCGTCGCCGGCGGCGCGGTCGTCATGTCCGGCGCGAACCAGGCTCTGGCCGCGCAGCAGTCGTCGGTGAACACCGTGAAGCTGGAACGGCGGGAGCTTGTGGCGATGGTGTCCGAGGCGGGGATCCTGACCTATCGGGCGCAATCGGACGGGTCACCGTACTCGGTGATCAACCAAGCCCGCGGGATATACACAGAGCTGCCCGCTGTCGGCGAGGTGATCCCTCGGGGTCACGTGCTCTACCGCGTGAACGATCGCCCGGTGGTCTTGCTGTATGGCGCGACACCTGCCTACCGGACTCTTTCGGCCGGCGCGGCCGGTCCCGACGTGGCCGAGCTCAACGCCGACCTGGTCGCGCTCGGCTACGCCACCTCGTCTCAGCTCAGCCCGAGTTCCTCGTCGTTCGGGTCAGCCACGGGCACGGCCTTGGACAAACTGCAGGCCGCCCTGGGGATAACGCAGGACGGCACGCTGACTCTTGGACAGGCGGTGTTCGAACCCACCGCCCTGCGGGTGAGCACCCTGTCAGCCCAGCTAGGCGGCAGCAGCCAGACCGGGCAGATGGTGATGCAGGGTACCTCGACCACTCGCCAGGTGCAGGTGGCGTTGGACGCCTCGCAACAGACCGCTGTGGCGGTCGGGGACAAGGTGACCATCAGCCTGCCAAACAACCAGACCACCCCAGGTGTCATCTCCTCGGTCGGCGCGGTCGCCACCTGCCCAGCGAGCTCCGGTCCCGGCGGGTCGAGCTCCGCCGCGCCGGGAACGGACACCTGCTCCTCGGGGAGCACTCCGACCGTCACCGTCGGCATCACCCCCTCTGACCCAGCCGCTACGGGCACGTGGGATCAGGCCCCGGTGCAGATCGGCATCACCACCGCCAGCGTGCCCAATGCCCTGGTCGTGCCGGTGACCGCGCTGCTGACCCGGTCCAGCGGCGGCTACGCGATCGAGGTCATCGGCGCCGCGCGGACCAACCATCTCGTACCGGTCTCGCTCGGACTGTTCGACGACGCCGAAGGGCTGGTGCAGGTCACCGGCCCGGGGCTGGCCGCCGGCCAAAAAGTAGTGGTCCCGGCGACATGACCGACACGCTGCCACCTGCACCCGACAACAGCCCGGTCGCGGACGGCAACGGCGCCGCGACCTGCGATGCGGTGGTGCCTGTACTCGACGTGGACGGCGTGACCAAGAGCTACCCCGGAGAGCCGCCCGTCCAGGCCCTGAGCGAGGTGAATCTCAGCATTGGCCAGGGGGAGCTGGTCGGGATCGTCGGCCCCTCGGGCTCGGGCAAGACCACGCTGCTGCAACTGATGGGAACCCTCGACCGGCCCACCAGCGGCCGGATGCGGATCACAGGGCTGGACGTCGCCACGATGGCCGACGACGACGTGGCCTACCTGAGGGCCACCCGGATCGGGTTCATCTTCCAACAGTTCTTCCTCGCTGAGCACACCACCGTGTTGGACAACGTGGCCGACGGGCTCCTCTACGCCGGCATTCCCCTGAAACAGCGTCGCCAGCGCGCACTTGACGCCCTGGACCTGGTCGGCCTGGCCCAACGCCCCCAGGCCCGCCCCACCCAGCTCTCCGGCGGGCAACGCCAACGAGTCGCGATCGCTCGCGCCCTCGTCGGCCAGCCCGCCATCATGCTCGCCGACGAGCCGACCGGGAACCTCGACCAGGCGACCGGGCAGTCCATCCTGGCCCTGATCGACCAGCTCCACCGGGCCGGCTCCACCATCGTGGTCATCACCCACGACCACGCGATCGCCGAGCGCATGACCCGCAAAGTCGAGATCCTCGACGGCCAGATCCGGGCCGACACCGGCCCCGCCGCGGGCGCCGAGCGACGGCTCCGCCCACTCACCCCGTCTGCCCAACCTCCTTCCTCCCGGACCCGGCCGGAGCCGTCCGCCGGCGAGGACCCGTCATGACCGCCGTCGCGACCCCGGGGCGGAGACGGCTGCAGCTCTCCGACCTGGCCCGGCTCTCGAGCGTGGGCCTGCGCACCCGGAAGTTACGGGCCGGGTTGTCCGCCCTCGGTATCGCGATCGGTGTGGCCGCGATCGTCGCCGTGCTCGGCCTGTCCGCCTCCTCCCAGGCCGGTCTGCTCAACGAGATCAACCAGCTCGGCACCAACCTGCTCACCGTCAGCAACGGCCAGAGCCTCACCGGCGGCACCGCCGAACTGCCCACCAGCGCGCCGCCGATGATCGGCCGCATCAGCGGTGTCCAACAGACGCAGAGCACCGGGGCGGTCAGCGGCGCCAACGCCTACCGCACCCCCTACATCCCCTCGGTCGACACCAACGGCCTGAGCGTCCAAGCCGCCAGCCTCAGTCTTCTCCCCGTGGTCGCCACCAGCGTCGCGCAGGGCCACTACCTCAACACTGCCACCGCCCAAGAACCCGTCGCCGATCTCGGTGCCGTCGCCGCGCAACTGCTCGGCATCTACCGCATCTACCGTGGCGAACGCATCTGGGTGGATGGCCAATGGTTCTACCTCGCCGGCATCCTCAAACCCGCCGTGCTCGCCCCTGACATCGACTCCTCCGTCCTCGTCGGCTACCCCGCGGCACAGAAATACCTGGGCTTCGACGGGCACCCCTCCACCATCTACCTGCGCGCCCAGAACGACCGGGTCAACGCGGTCGACGACCTCCTCGCCGCCACCGCCAATCCCGAGAACCCCAGCGAGGTCAACGTCAGCCAACCCTCCGACGCCCTCGTCGCTCAAGCCGATGCCAAAAGCGCTCTCAACGGTCTCTTCCTCGGCCTCGGCGCCGTCGCCCTCCTGGTCGGCGCAGTCGGCGTCGCCAACATCATGATCATCTCGGTCCTCGAACGCCGCTCCGAGATCGGACTGCGCCGCGCCCTCGGCGCCACCAAAGGTCACATCCGCACCCAGTTCCTCTCCGAAGCCATCCTGCTCGGACTGCTCGGCGGAGCCGTCGGCGTCGCACTCGGCGCCGCATCCACAGCCGTCTACGCCCACACCAAACACTGGGCCACGATCCTTCCCACCGAAGCCTGGACCGGCGGCATCGCCGCCTCACTGATCATCGGCGCCCTCGCCGGCCTCATCCCCGCGATACGCGCCGCGCGCCTCTCGCCCACCCAAGCCCTGTGGGCCGTGTAGCCCACAGCCCAACGTTGCGCAAGAGCGACGCGCGCCGCGCCTGGATACGGCGTCTTGATGAACGCCCGCCCGCGTCAGGCGCTCAAGGCGGATCAGTCAACGACCCGTTGCGCCATGAGCCTCATGCGGTCCGCAGCGCCTCGGTTGGGGAGAGGCGTGCGGCGCGAATCGCCGGCACGATGCCGGCGACAGCACCGATCAGTATCGCAGCGCCGACGCCGCCACCCCACGCGAGCGCAGGGATCACGGTCGTCCAGTGCTTGGTGTGGGCGTAGATCGCGGTAGCGAGGGCGCCGGCGCCGACGCCGACGGCACCGCCGATCAGCGCCAGCACGATCGCCTCGCTGAGGAACTGGGTACGGATCTGCGCCTTGGTCGCGCCGAGTGCGCGGCGCAGGCCGATTTCCGAGCGGCGCTCGAGCACGCTGATGATCATGATGTTGGCAACGCCGATCGCGCCGACCAGCAGCGCGATCGCGCCGAGCCCGAGGAACAAGCCGTTGAAGGCGCCCTTGGTTTCGGCCTCGGCGGTGAGCGCGGATGAGGGCTGGGTGACGTCGACCTCGCTCGGGTTCTCCGGGTTGGCGGTGGTGGCGAGCACGTTGTAGACGGCGTTGACCTGACTGGTGTCGGCGCGGACATAGATCTCGGTCGGGTTTCCGATCGCGGGACGGCCGTCGACGACGCTCCGGTAGCCGAGGTAGATCTTCGCGGCCGGGAAGCCGATCAGCACGGAGTCGTCGATCTCGGGGGCCAACGCGGCCGGCTTGAGAATGCCCGCGACGTAGAACCACATCCCGCCGACCCAGATCCGCTCGCCGGCGAACAGCTGGCCGATGCCGAGCCGCCGCGCCGCAGCTGCGCCGAGTACGCAGACCGGCTGCGTCGCGGTCGCGGAGTTGAGGAAGCGGCCCTGCGCGACGGTCGTGCCGACAGTCCCGGGCAGGTTGAGGTTGGTGGCAGCGACACTCAGCGAGTTGGTCTCGACCGATGGGACCAGCGGGGTGCGGTAGGCGTTGGCGTTGGCGAGCGTGCCGATGGCGGCGACGTCGTAGACGGGAGCGATGCGTCCGATCATGCCGGGCGCGGCGAGCGGCAGCGGCACCGATTGGCCGCTGAAGTTCTGTCCGGTCGTGACGTCGAGCAGATTGGTGCCGAGCTGGTTGATCTCGTTCAACAGGCCAGCCTGGCTCGAGGAGGAGAGGCCGAGCACGGCGACGATCGCGGCGACGCCGATCGCGATCCCGAGCGCCGAGAGCGCCGACCGCAACCGGCGCGTGCGTACACCGATGCTCGCGAGCTGCGCGAAGTCGCCGAATCGCAGCCGCGGCGGCGTGAGGCTGCCGGCGGGCGCGCTCATGGTGTCTCGTTGACGAGCGCGAACGCGGTCCTCGGGCCGTGCGGGATCCGTGCGATCACGATGTAGCCGCCCGGTTGCGTGTTCGCGATGAACGGCGGTGCGACCGCGACGCCGCGCCCGTCTGTTCGGACCGAGACGGTGCGCGCGCGGGTGCGGGTTGCAAACCTGCCGCTCGCACCCCTGGCGGGCGCGGTGAATGTCACGCGCACGCCGGGGACGTTGTTGCCGAGCGCGTCGGTGACGGTGACGGCGAGCCGGATCGCAAAGCGGGTTCCCGTCCGGGTCGCTTCGCTGGCGGCGACGCCGGCGGTGATCGAAGCCGGCTTGCCGCCGGCGCTGTTCGTCATCGAGAAGGAGATCGACCCGGCGGCGCTGGTTGCGCTCACCGTGTAGCTGCCCTCTACGTCGTTGGCGGTGAACGCCGGCGCCGAGGCATCCCCGGAGATGTCTGCACCGACCGTGACCGTGTTCGTGCCGCTTGTGGCAAAGCTGCCGCTGGCGGAGCTAGGGGGCGCGGTGAAGGTAATCGGCGTACCCACGACGGAGGTCACGGGGCAGCCGTTGCTGTTCGCCAGCGTTACCTGCAGCGGATCCTCGAACGCCGTGCCGAGCTGCGCGGTCTGCGGGGTCCCGCCGCCGAGCATCAGCTCGTTCGGCGGATTTGACGTCGGGCACGAGGTTGGCTGGTCGGGAGTGTCCGCTGCGGCGCGCGAGCTGACGAGTGTGCCAGCGCCCGGAATAGCGATAAGGCCCACGACGAGCGCCGCGAGCCGCAGGCTCCGTCCGAGTTTCGGGTCGCGTCTGCGCATCTAGCTGTCCTCCCCGCTGGGCAGGGCTGCGCCATCGACGCCCATGCCTGCCGGGGCCGCGCCGGTAGTCGGGCGACTGTCTGAGACGAGCTCCCCGTCGCGCATCTCGATCTGGCGCGGCAGACGCGCGGCGAGCTCGCGGTCGTGCGTGATCACCACAATCGTCGCCCCTTCCGCGTGCAGCTCCTCCAGCAGCGCGAAGATCGCAGCGCCGGTAGCGGTGTCGAGATTCCCAGTCGGCTCGTCGGCCAGCACAATCGCGGGTGCGCCGACCAGTGCGCGCGCTATCGCGACGCGCTGGCGCTCCCCGCCCGACAGCTTCGTCGGCCGGAAGTTGGCGCGAGGCGCGAGCCCGACCCGCTCGAGCGCGCGCGCCGCCAGCACACGGCGCTCGGACCCCGGGACGCCGGCGTACAGCAGCCCGTTGGCGACATTGTCGAGCACGCTCTGGTACTCAGCCAGGAAGAACAACTGGAACACGAAGCCGATCCGCATCGCCCGCACCACCGACAGCGCGCGATCGTCGAGGCCGGCGACGTCCAGGCCAGCGATCCGCACCGCCCCGGAACTCGGCCGCTCGAGCGTCCCCATCACGTGTAGCAGCGTCGACTTGCCCGACCCCGACGGCCCGACGATCGCGACCAGCTCGCCGCGGCGCACAGTGAAGCTGACACCCCGGAGCGCGACGACAGGGGGCTCGGCGGGATAGACCTTCGTCACCGCCTCGAGCTCGAGCACGACGTCGCCGCCGCCCTCGATCGGCGCCGGCGGCCCGGCGACGACGGCGCCCGGCGCGGTCTGCGGCGTGCCCGCGGCGAGGCTCATACGCCGGGCACCACCACGCGCTGACCGGCCGCAATCCCCGGCCCACTGACCTGGACCAGGCCGTCGGCGTCGTCGAACAGTCCAGTCGTGACAGCCACCAGGTGATGCACGCCGTCGGCGGGGACCTCCTCGACCGCGTAACCGCCCTGCTCAAGCGAGAGCAGCGCGTCGACGGGCACGACGAGCGCGTTGCTCACCCCGCCGTTCGTAATCGACACGTTGACGGGCGCCTGGTCGAGGTGGCCGATCGTCTCCGGATCGGTCGGGACGGCGTCGACTGCGATCGTCGCCGGACTCCCATTCTGGCCGGGGGTCGCGACCGAGCTCACGTATGTGATCCGTCCGGGCGTCGTCCGGTCGTTCGGCAGCGTGATCGTGACCGGGTCACCGGCCCTGACCTGCCCCTGCAGCGCCGGATCGAGCTGGATCTGGACCTGCAACGCGGTCCCGCTGCCCGACAGCACAGGCCCAGCCGTGACCGCCGCACCGACCGCGACGGTCGACTCCACTGACGTGACACGGATCGGTCCCGGCGCGAACACGACCGAGCCGACCAGCAGCTGCCCAGACGCGTACTCGCTATGCGCGAGCTGTAGCCGCCGGATTGCGGCCGCGGTCGCCGGCGTGAACGCGTCGCCCGTCAAGCCCTGCCCGTATCCGAGCGCGTCGAGATTCGCGTTCAGCTCAGCCACGTCCGCGCCCGGCGACATCCCGACCGTGAACGCCCGCGTCGCGTCAGTCGAGCCGTACAGCACAAGCGCCGGCTCGCCGTCGATCGCGAACAGAGCCTGGCCACGGCGCACGATCTCCCCCACCGACGGGACGCTCGAAAACGCCGAACTCGGGCCGTACACGCTCGCCTGCGCACTGGCGCTCGCCAGCGCCGCGATGTCGGTCGCAAGCGCGTGCTCAGCGGACGACAAGGACACCTTGTCGGCAGCCACCCTGGCCGCGTCGGCGATCCCCGACTGCTGCCCGGAGGCGACCAGCTGGGCGTCGGTCGCGCACAAGCTCGAGCCACCGCCCGACCCGGCGCCCGACACGGCGCCCGACCCCGCACCACCAGCCCCCGCATTGTCACCGGCGCACTCGACGCCCTCCTGCTCCTGGTCGGCTACCAGCGTCGCGCGCGCTTGCGTGAGCGCGGCGGTATCACTGGTCAGCGTCGACCGCGCGCTCGCCAGAGTCCCCTGATCGGTCGTGACCGCCTGCCGCGCCTGTGTCACCGCCGCCGGCGCACTGCCCGCAGGCAGGTCGACCGTCACATCACCGGAGTAGCCAAGCGTGCCACTGACCAAACTCAGTGAGGTCAACGACCGCCGCGTCACCGTCGCCAACGAGCTTGGGTACGCGTTGTCGCGCACCCCGCCCGCGGAACCACCGCCGAACGCGTTGGTCACCGCCAACGCCACACCCGCCACAGCAACCAGCAGCACGATCATCCCCAGCACGCGCCGGTGGCGCCGCCACCACGCGTCCGGAGCGGCGGCCGACGCCAGCGCCTCCCCGCCGCCTGAGCCCGGGGTCGCGCCGCTCATCGGAGCCCACCGCGCCGACGGATCAAGACCGAGATACAGCGTCGCTGCGCTACGCGGAAAAGCGGCGCGGCGGGGTCAATTCCGCCCGCCCCAAAAGCGAACCCGATCCCGCCACCCGAAGCCGCCGGCGGGTCGGGGAAATCGGGAACACCATGCGAACGCATGCACCTCGCGAACAACAGCCCCGCCACCTCATTCGCAGCCCGTTGCGCCGGGCTCGGCGCAACGCCGACGAATCCCACGCCGCCGCCGCCAAGCCTCGATGACGGCAAGTGGCGGCCCGATCTACTCAATCCCGCTCTGCTCGAGCCCGAGATGCTCGCGACGCTGAGGCTCGAGCCGCCGCCGCAGCCGGCGATGAGGGCCGCCACGCCGACGAACACAACGAGAGCCGCGAGGTCTCGCGAGCCCCCGCGCAGGCCGTGGCGCGCTCTCACGGCATCGGCGCGGCGCATGATAAAGGTGAACGGCTCACTCGCATCGACGTTCTCGAACTATATTCGCGGCAGGCGCACCATTTGTGACCGCGAACCACTCGAATCACCGATCGCCGCTCAAGCGCCGAGACGCCGCGCGACGGCAGTCATACGACCGCTCCCGCGTGCTCAACGAGTGTCTCCAAACGACGACCGCCGCTACCGCGAAAAGTCTCACCGGCATTGAGCGTCGCTAACGCCCCTGTGCGGAGCAAGAGCCCTCAACCGTAGTGAGCGCTCGCGCTCCAAGGGTCATCGATAGACAGACGGACTATCGACTGGGCGGCGTCACCTTCACCCCGCGCACCGCCGTTGGCATCGACGCCCACGGCAACGTGATGTTCGTCGTCGCGTCGGAGGCGACGGTGATCTCGCTCGCTCAGATCCTTCAGCACATTGGGGCGGTTCGCGGGATGGAGTTCGACATCAACCCCGAATGGCACACACTGATCACCTACTCCCACAAGAACGGCCTCGGCCCGACGATGGTCGAGCCCCAGACCCAGCAGTCCCCCGACCGCTACCTCACCCCCGACGATCGCGACTTCATGGCGGTGTTCTCCAAGGTATCCGGGCCCGTCACCGTCCCCTTCAAATAGGCAGTACGCCGGGCCGGCTGCGTCACGTCGGGCGACCCTGTCCTGACGCTCCTTCTCCCACGGGAATGGCCCAGCCTGAATAGCGCCGGCGATCGCCCCAGGCCGTGCATGCCACGCCATGGTCGTTAGACGTTCGCGTCGTGCTGCGGTTCGAGCATGAAGAGTTCGATTTCGATGTCGGGTCCGACGTGGTGGCTGGAGATGAACTCGAGCACTTCGCGTCCGGAGAGCTGTTCGACGGCGGTGATGAACTTGTGCTGCATCGCGTCTTGGAAGGCGTTGCGCGTGTCGTGCACGATCGGTGAGCGCTGCAGCTCGATCATTGTCTGCTCGACGGTCGTGTAGATCCCGCCGAGCACGCAGGCGAGGAGGTCGTCGCCGAGGAGCAGTGTCTTTGCGGTCACCGGAGCACGATGGTGATAGCGCTGGTGCAGCTCGATCATCGCCTCGGTTACGGCCGAGAGCAGGGCATCGCCTGTCAGCGGCGCATTGGGGGCCGGCATAGCCAACTTCTCTCCCGTCCCCCAGTGCAAGGTCGCGCGCGAGGCGAAGGGCGAAGGACCGGGCGAGCGATGCTCCTCAACACCATAGCGTCCCGCTTGTGCGAGACGAGTTCGCCGGACACTGGGACGACACCGCGCGCACATCGAGAGGAACTGGCCGCGGTCTCGGTCGGGCTCGACGGGCTGGTCTCGCTCCTAAAAAGTTCTACCTAGGTCCCGCAAGGACCGGGCGAGGGTGGTTACGCCCCGTTGCTCTTGACGAAGTGGTCGTGGATTGCTTCGGTCAGCTCGGTGTTCTCGACGACCAGCTTGTGCGTCGTGACGCCGAGCTGATGTAGGTGTTCGACTTGTTTGTCTTGGACGTTGCCTTGGGCGTTTTGCGCGACGAGAATGGCAATCATGGCGAGCCATTGCATGATGCCGCCGACGGCGAGCAGCATCAGGTCGAAGGGGTAATGGTCGCCGGCGACGATCGCTCCGAGCCCTGCCATCCAGACGGCGAAGCCGATGATGCTTGCGTAGAACATCCACATCGAGCCGACCGTCTTCGCGATGACGTTCGCAACCCTGTCGTTGAGGCCCGTCCGTTCGCTGGCCAATTGCGGCGGCTTGGAATGCCTGACCGCTTTGCGATGTTCGCGCGGCTCGGTCGCTGTGGACAGCGTCATTTGGATTCGGCGAGGTCGATCGGCGGGAGGCCTTGCGCCCGGTCCTTCGTGAGCGTGCGTCGGACACCGTCGCTGACCTCCGTTACCGCTCTGATCGGAGTGGCGCCAGTGAACGTAGAGACTCGCCGAGGGCGCTGCGTTCGAGTCGCAGTACCAGCCCGTGCGTCGAGGCCGCCGGCCCGTACTGCGCCTCTGAACACGGCTACGACCGCGTTCATCCTGCGCGCCGTTAGATCAGAACAACTCAGGGCTTGGGGCACGATGACCTCCGGGCTCGGGAACGCATAACCTCGGAAAGTCAGACCGTGCTGCCGTGACCCGCCTACGCGGGCGACCCCACAGTGATGCCCTTCGCCACCGATTCTACTGCGGGTACCGGAAGTTTGCGTGGAAGCCGGAGCCGGTCCGCGGAGGATGTTTACGGCTCCTGCGGCGACCAGCAGCACTGTCGTTGCCGAGATCGCAGACTCGGCGGCACCAGCATTCGCGCGTCGTGGGAACGGCATCGCGTCAGTTGGGCTGAACGCGATTGCGTTGGTGAACGAGACGTAGACGTAGTCGGCAAGTCGTGCGCCCACTGCCAATCGCCGTGAGATTAACGAACCGGCCCTACAACGCTTGAGCCATGGACGAGCTTCAGGAGCGATCGCAAGACACGAGAGAGCAATGCCCGCTCGATGCGGTCGGCCGACGGCCCGCAGCGGATCGCCGGGTCTGCGGATTCGGCGCTCCTCCACGAGCGCGGCGTGACTACGATTTGGCTGGCCTAAGGTTCATTCGGTTCTGCTGTGAGCCCACCAGACGCCCCGCACACCCACCTCTCGCACGGCGATGTGCTGACTGCGATCTCCGACGGGATGGTCGCGCTGCTGAAGGAGTTCTACGGCCGCGGGCCGACGCGGGCGAAGTCCTACTACGCGGACGATCTTGTCGTGTGCGTACTGCGCGGTGGTTTTTCCCGCGTCGAGCAGACGCTGCTCGAGGGTGGGCGCGGTCCGGCGGTGATTCAGCAGAGGATGGAGTTTCAGGAACTGATGCGTGAGCGTTTCGAGGAGGTGATCGAGGATGCGACCGGGCGCCCGGTGATCGGCTTCATGAGCGGCAATCAGCAGCATCCGGACATGATGTGCGAGGTGTTCATCCTCGCGCCGACTGATCTGGTCGATGCCGACGAGATCATGGCGACCACACCGCCGTCGCTCTGTGACTAGCGCGGCGCGGGCAGCCACGCGATCGCGCCCAGGAAGTTGATCGCGTGGTGGTCGCGTCGGCGTAGTACGCTGATTGCTGGAGGGCATCATTGTGAGGTCAGCCCAAAGCGGGCGGGCAGCACCACCTGACTTCCGAGGTCACCACTACCCCGGAGGTCGCAATGTCCGAAGCACTTGCTTTTCCCGACCCGGGCACGGGCTTCACGCCTAGCGCGGCCGGGAACCGACCGTCGATGACCGGCGAGGTGATGCGCTATCTGGGCTGCCCTCGTTGCGGGCTCAGTGTGCCGCTGCGCACGCAATGGCTGGTGGCAGACCACTGTCCGCAGTGCGCTGCCCATACATGCACGCTCGTGGACCTCGTTGTCTCAGCGGAAGCCCTCGGAGGTGGCGATGCGTCGCACGGCAGTCGTTTCTGATTCGACCGCAAACCCCGTGAGCCGCGTTGAGCCGGCCGTTGGCTCCGGCGACCTACAGAGGAGGTTGACAGCGACGGAGTCCTTTTCTGTGCGAAGCGTGCACGAAGGACGGCTGTGTCGCCTGACGCCGACAGGCGAACTCGATATCGCGACCGCGCCGATCCTTCGAGCCGTGTTCGAGACTGTCAGCAGCGCGGGCGCTGCCGAGACGATCGTCGTTGATCTCACCGAACTCAGTTTTATGGACTGTTCCGGAATCAGTCTGCTGTTGCAGCTGAACGCCGGCTGCGGACCAGCCGGCCAACTTCGCATCGTCAACGCCTCGCGGCCGGTGGAGCGAGTGCTCGACCTCGCCGGGGTGCGTTCGCTGCTGCCGATCATCTCGCCCAATGAAGATCCGCTCGCACTCCTTCCAGCGCCGGTTTAGTGGCGATCACGTGACCCCTACGGCTCGCAGGCAGACGGCCCAGGACCACGCCCTTACGCGACACCCTCCCAGGTGAAAGCAGTCACGGACCGGTCCGGCTGCGGTTGTGTGTGCGCGCGCGGTGAGCTTCCTGCTGGCGAGCGGGACGGCACTTGGAGTCGTATGCGGCATCGTCGCGTTGGGCGGCGACGTAGCCTTGCTGGCAAACTGGAACCGCAACAGAAGCCAGTTGGCGGCCGCGCTGTCGGAGTGGTACGGCGTCCCGATTAAGTCGAGGGAGTTGCCGGCGATTCGTGCGAGGGCGTTCGAGGCGTGGGTTGAGAAGCGCGGGCTCGTCGCGCCGAGCGAGCGGGATCCCCCAGGAGACCTTGAAGCGAGTCCGGCGGGCTGAGCGCGCGGGCCGGTCGAGACGCTCGCATTCGCCGGACAAAGCAGTCACGCGAACCCACGGACCACCCGCTTCTGCTTCCGCGTGCACCCGAGCGGCGAGGCCGTTACCGCTTTCGCTTCGGGGCGAGCGCGCGGTTCGCTATCGCTTTCACGACGAGTAACGGCACAGGCGCGTCCCCGACCACGGCATGGGGAGCCGGGTCACGTCGCCAGCTGACGACGTGACCGTCGGTCTGGACCTATCGCTCGAGAGTGCCGGTCGCCGGTGCTAAGCGCTGATGCGGGCGGAGGGACTTGAACCCCCATGGGCTTTCGCCCACCGGCTCCTAAGGCCGGCGTGTCTACCAATTCCACCACGCCCGCGCGTGGATCTGCGAGACGCCGGATACTACGATCTCGCGAGCACCGGCCCGGGTGCCCAAATTGGTAAAGGGAGCGGTCTCAAGAACCGCCGCTGGTAACAGCTTGTGGGTTCGAGTCCCACCCCGGGTATCGCCTGACGGCGCTCAGCCCACCGGGTGGCGCGTCGTCGCCGCCGGCGCCGGCGCCTTGCTGGACCACTGCAGCGTGTAGCTGGTGACCGTCGTGGCCGGGTCGCAGAGCCCTGCCGTGATCGTGCCGGAAACGGCGGGCGTCTTGTGCAGGACATACTTCGCGGCCTTGAACCTGCCGTTGACCGTGAGCGAGCTCGTCACGGTCGAGCCGTTGCCGGTCTCGTCCGGGCCGAGCGTGACCGTGCCGGTGAAGGAGAACGCGCGGCCCTTCACCGGCAGCGCGCCGGTCTCCTCGACGACGATCTGGGTGCCGGGAGCGAGGCCCTGCTCGGTCGCGTTCGCCGGCGTGTCGCACTGCGCGCCGATGTTGTCGACCTTCTTTCCGTGATCGATGACGTTGAGGTTGACGGTCGCACTGGTGCCCGCCTTGACCTGTGCCAGGCTCGGTGCGTAGAACCCCACGGGAATCGCCGGACCACTCGCGGCCTGTGCCGTTACGCCCATCGCCAGCAGGGCCGCCGGCGTGACGATCGCAATGATCTGACTGGAATGCACGGCGCGAATGGTGACGACACGTCGCGACCCGTCGTGTGGCCTGTGGTGCATCCGTGCTCTCATCAAAGCCTCCGCTCGAGTTCCGGCCGAACCCTACGCGGCGGGCGTTAGATCAACGTCACACCACATCGAGGCGAGCGTGTGCCCGTTCTCGATTGCCTAGTCGTCATCGGGCCAGCGGCCGGTTCGGTCGAAGATCTCGCGTGCCTCGACCTCGCGTTCGCGGTCGTGCCCGCTACCCGGTCTGAGCAGCGCCACGGTCAGCCCGAGCATCGCCAGCACCGAGACCGTCAGCAGGGCGGTGCCGACATCCGCGATCGGCGCGCTGGTCGGTATCGACAGCATCATGAAGCCGGCGAGGAAGGCGAAGCCGATCACCACGTATGCCACGCGTCGCCACACCGTGGTCAGGCTAGGTCAACGGCGGCAGGCTTGGCGCACCAGGCGAGGGGAATCAGCCGATGAGCTCCAGGAGTTGCCCGGCGAGCTCGGGCGTCGCTGCGAGGATGCCGGCCGGCAGGCCGGGCCGGTCGGGCAGCTCGTGGACCTCGAGCCCGGCGCATTCACAGAGCAGCGCGCCGGCCGCGGTGTCCCAGACCTTGACCGTTCGCTCGAAGAAGGCATCGAAGCGTCCGGCCGCGGTCCAGGCGAGGTCGAGCGCGGCGGCGCCGCAGCGGCGGATGTCGCGGATGCTGCCGATCAGCTCGCGGACGACCTCGGCCTGGTTGGCGCGGACAGCTGCGTCGTAGGCGAATCCGGTCGCCACGAGCGCCTGCGCGAGCGACTCGGCGCGCCGCTTGGCTGGCACGATCGCCTCGCCGTTGAGCTGCGGCGCGTCGTCGCCGCGAACCGCTGTGAAGGTCTCGCCGACGAGCGGGCAGTGGATTACTCCCGCGAGCGTGGCGTCCGCGTCGCGGACGGCGATGCTGACGCACCACAGCGGGATGCCGAAGACGAAGTTGATCGTGCCGTCGAGCGGATCGACGACCCACTGGAGGCCGGTCGTGCCGGCGGTGTCGGCGCCCTCCTCCTCGGCGAGGAAGCTGTCATCGGGGCGTCGCGCGGAGATCAGCTCGCGGATCGCCCGCTGCGAGGCGAGGTCGGCCTCGCTGACGAGGTCGGTCGGTGTGCTCTTTGACGAGACGCCGAGCTTGCCGCCGGCCTCGAAGCGCTCGCTCAGCAGGGCGCCGGCGGCCTGCGCCGCCTCGCTCGCGATTGCGAGCAGCTGTTGGCGATCAGCACCCTCCACGCTGTCGGCTAGCGGCGGAGCCGTCGGGGATCGGGCGCGCCAGCCATCTGCACTCAGAGTAACCGCCCGGCGGGAGCGGCGCCGGGGCGGGGCTGCGACGCCTGTAAGGATTGCCGGCGCATGTCCTGGCTCTCGCGGATCGCGCTCGACACGACGGCTCTGCGTCGCTCGCGCCCGTATCGCGTGCTCGCGATCAGCACGATCGTCGGCGGTCTCGGACAGCAGGCGGCGCTCGTCGCGGTGCCCTATCAGGTCTACATCCTGACCCGCTCAACAGCGCTGGTCGGTTTGATCAGCGCCGTCGAGCTTGGACCGACGATCGTCGTCGGGCTCTATGGCGGCGCGGTCGCCGACCGCCTGGATCGCCGGCTGCTGCTGGTGGCATCGCAGGCCGCAATCGCAGTCTCGGCGGGACTTCTGACGGCGCTAGCATTCTTCGGCCATCCCCCGGTCTGGCTGATCTTCGTGCTGGCGGCGACACTCGCCGCGAGCACATCGCTCGACTGGCTCTCGCGCACCGCGATGGTCCCGTCGCTGACCGGCGAATGGGTGCGCTCGGCGATCGCGTTCAACTTCGGAACCTCCCAGCTCACCGCGATCGCCGGTCCCGGACTCGCCGGGATCCTGATCGGTGTCGGCGGCGTCGGCTACGCCTACCTGATCGATGTCGTCAGCGTCCTTGCCACGGTCGCCGCCGTGTTCGTGATCGGCCCGCAACGACCACCCGGTCATGCCGACGAGCACGAGCCGATCCTCGCGTCAGTCGTGGCGGGTCTCCGCTTCATCCGCTCGAGCAGGGCGCTGCTCGGAAGCTATGTGATCGACATCTTCGCGATGACGTTCGGGATGCCGCGCGTGCTGTTCGTCGTCCTCTCGCTGCGGATCTACCATGCTGGAGCCGCCGGCACCGGCCTGCTCTACGCTGCCGTCGCGGCTGGCGCCGCGGTCTCGGCGCTGACCACCGGCTGGCTTGCGCACGCGCGCTGGATCGGGCGGATCACGATCGGGATGGTCTTGATCTGGGGTGTGACGATTGCCGCCGCGGGCCTCACCTCGAGCCTGCTCGTCGCGGCGCTGCTATTCGCAATCGCCGGCGGCGCCGACTCGATCAGCGCGATCTGCCGCGGCACGATCAGCCAGCTGATCAGCACGGAGGCGATGCGCGGGCGGATGTCAGCCGCCTACGGGATCGTCGTCACCGGTGGCGCGCGGCTCGGCGACATCGAGGCCGGCGAGGTTGCGGCACTGACCTCGCCGCGCTTCTCGGTTGTCAGCGGAGGCCTTGCCTGCGTGCTCAGCATCGGCGCGGTTCTGCTGCTGTTCCCGCAGCTCGCGCGCTTCGACGCGCACGCCGAGCATCCGGGCGCCATGCCCGCCGGCAGCTGACGGCGCCTATACTCGCCGCCGTGCCACCTGGAGACGAAGCGGTGACGATCGTGGGTGCGAGTGGCGCGCTCGGCTTCGGCCTCGCGGTTCGCCTCGCGCTTGCCGGAGTCGAGGTCACGATCGGCTCACGCGACGCGGAGCGCGCCGAGGAGGCCGCGCAGCGCGCGCGTGTGGTCGTGCCGGACGGTCACTTCAGCGGGCTCGAGAACGCCGCCGCCGCGGCGGCGAACGAACTCGTGATCCTGAGCGTGCCGTTCCGCAGCCACTCGGAGACGCTGACGAATCTCAAGGGCTCGCTCCAGCCGGGCCAGCTGCTGCTCGACGCGACGGTGCCGCTGGCGGCAGCGGTCAGCGGCAAGGCGACACGGATGCTCGGGGTCTGGCAGGGCTCGGCGGCGCAGCAAGCACAGGAGATGGTTCCCGACGGCGTCACCGTCGTCGCCGGCCTGCACACGGTGAGCGCCTCGCTGCTGAGCGATCTCGAGCACGAGCTCGACGAAGACGTCCTGCTGTGCGGCGACCGCCGTGAGGACAAGGCTCGTGTCGCCGCGCTGATCGGACGAATCGACGGTCTGCGCGCGGTCGACGCCGGACGGCTCGAGATGGCACGAATTGTGGAGTCGCTGACCGCGCTACTGATCTCGGTCAACGTGCGTTACAAGGCGCAGGCCGGCTTCCACATCACGGGTCTGCCCGACTCGCTCTGGTGAGCGTCGTCCTGCTGTCGGGCGGCACCGGCGGGGCGAAGCTGGCCCGCGGGCTGTATGACCTGGTCGGCGAGGAGCTCGTCGTGATCGCCAATACCGGGGACGATGTCGAGATCTACGGGGCCCACGTCTCCCCCGACCCCGATCTGATCACCTACTGGCTCGCCGACCGGATCGATGATCGCGGCTGGGGGCTCGCGGGCGACACGTTCGCGGCGATGGCGATGCTGCGCGAGCTCGGCGTCGACGTCTGGTTCAACCTCGGCGACCGCGACCTCGCGCTCGGCCTCGAACGGCGCCGGCTGCTCGACGATGGTCTCAGCGCGACCGCCACGCACGCCCGGCTGGCCGCCGCGCTTGGCGTGCGTGCCCAGGTGCTGCCGATGAGCGAGCAGCCGGTCGCGACGCGGATTCGCACCGCCGGGAGCTGGGTTGGCCTGCAGGAATTCATGATCCGGCTGGCCGGCAGCGCACCGATCGAGGACATCGAGTTCGCTGGTGCCGGCGTCGCAGCGCCTTCGCCGGAGTCGCTAGCCGCGATCAGCACCGCGCGGGCGATCATCGTCGGACCGTCCAACCCGGTGCTGTCGATCGGACCGATCCTCGCGCTGCAAGGGATGCGTGAGGCGCTGCGCGCCGCGCCGGCACCGGTTGTCGCGGTCAGCCCGATCGTTGCCGGAGCGGTGCTCAAGGGACCGACCGCGGCGTGCCTTGAATGGGCGGGACAGACGGTCGACGCAGCAGGCGTGCTCGAGGCCTACGACGGTTTGATCGACGCGATCGTCAGCGACGAGCCGGTTGCGAGCGTCCCCTCGCTACGCTCGGACACGCTGATGTCGACCCCCGAGCAGCGACGATCCGTGGCGCAGAGGGCGATCGAGCTGAGCGAGTCGCTGGCCGGCAGCAGATGAAGACGCTCGCGGTCCTGCCGGTGAAGCGCTTCCCGCTCGCCAAACAGAGGCTCGGCGAGCGGCTCAACCCGCAGCAGCGCGAGGCGCTTGCCGAGGCGATGGTCACCGACGTGCTGGGAGCGCTGGTGCTCGCGCGGGCGCTGAGCGGCGTGCTGGTGATCACGAGCGAGCCGGCGGCGAGCGCCGTGGCGAAGCGGCTCGGTGCGCGCGTCGAGCCGGATTCCCGCGAGGGTGGTCAGAGCGCTGCGGTCGCGTCTGGAATCGCCCTGGCGCTACAGGAGGGAATCGAGCGAGTGCTGCTCGTTCCGGGCGACTGTCCCGCGCTGGATCGCGACGAGCTCGACCAGCTGCTCGGCGAACACAACGACGCGCCGTCGGTCGTCATCGTGCCCGACCGGCACGGCACCGGCACGAACGCTCTGCTGCTGGCGCCGCCAGACGTGATCGCGCCGGCCTTCGGCCCGGGCAGCTTCGAGCGCCACCGCGAGCTCGCGGCGGCGGCGGGCGTTGCCTGCGCCGTCGCGCGGCCGGAGACGCTGTTGCTCGACATCGACACCCCGGCCGATCTCGCAGCGCTGCTCGCCGGGCCGCGCAGCCGCGCGCCGCGCACGCGAGCGGCCTACGCCGCGGCGACCGCTGTCCGCTGATGGCGACGATCTCGATCCGCTCGATCAGCGGCCTGCCAGAGATCACAGAGGGCACCGACCTGGCCGCGCTGATCCTCGCCAGCGGTGGCGAGCCGACCGACGACGACGTGGTCGTGGTCGCGCACAAGGCGATCTCGAAGGCAGAGGGTCGCCTGCGCGCGCTGGATACGATCGAGCCGACGCAGCGTGCGATCGAACTCGCCAGCGCAAACGCCAAGGACCCGCGGCACGTACAGGCGATCCTCGACGAGTCGACAGAACTGGTGCGGGCCGATCACGGCGTGCTGATCGTCCGCACTCACCACGGCTTCGTCTGCGCGAACGCCGGCATCGACGAGTCCAACGCACCGAGCGACGGCGTGCTGATCCTGCTGCCACTCGACCCGGACGCGTCCGCGCGAGCGCTGCGGGCGCGGCTGCTCGAGCTCTCGGGACGCGCCCCGGCCGTACTGATCAGCGACAGCTTCGGACGCGCATGGCGTCTGGGGCAGGTCGACACGGCCGTCGGTGCTGCCGGTCTGCGCCCGCTCGAGGACTGGCGCGGGCGCAGCGACCGGCGCGGTCGGGTACTGCAGGCCAGCGTGATCGCTGTCGCCGACGCGATCGCCGGCGCCGCGGATCTCGCGCGGGCAAAGGACTCGGGGGAGCCGGTCGTGATCGTCAGCGGCCTCGGCCACCATGTCGAGGAAGCCGACGGCCCTGGCGCCGGCGCCCTGATCCGCCCGCTCGAGGAGGATCTGTTCGGCTGAGCCAGCGCCCCAGGGCTCGACTGGGCTCGACCGTTGCGACGGCCGAGCCCAGACGGGTCGCTGCTAGGCGCGCGCTGCGTTCGTCGTGGCCGAGGCGCCGTTTGTCGCGACGCCGCTGAGACCGAGGCCGGCCGCTAGGTTGGCACCGAGCTCGGCGTCGACCTTGTACCAGTGCTCGACCGCGCGGACCTGGACGTCGTGCTCGACGCCGTCGGAGAGGTGGTCGACCAGGTTCGACGCAAGGTTCTTGCGGTCGGTCTCGGCCATCACCTCGCGGTAGAGCGTGCCCGGTTGGCCGTAGTCGTCATCCTCGCTGTGGAGCGACTGGGCGGTGCGGACGATGTCTCCCGTCGCATCCCATGACGGCTCGATGAAGCGCTGCGGATCGGCCGCCGGCCCGCCGTAGCTGTTCGGGGCGTAGACCGGCGCACCGCCGTTGTGCTCGTAGCGCATCGCGCCGTCCTTGTTGAAGCTGTGAACCTCGTTCTTGGGACGGTTGATCGGCAGCTGGAGGTAGTTGGCGCCGATCCGGTAGCGGTGCGTGTCGGGGTAGCTGAAGAGGCGACCGAGCAACATCCGGTCCGGGCTCGGGCCGATCCCGGGAACCATGTTCGCCGGCTCGAATGCCGCCTGTTCGACCTCGGCGAAGAAGTTCTCCGGGTTGCGGTCGAGGACCATTCGACCGATCGTGATCGGCGGGTAGTCCGAGTGCGGCCAGACCTTCGTCAGGTCAAACGGGTTGAAGCGGTAGTCGGCGGCGTCCGCGAACGGCATGATCTGCATCTCGAGGGTCCAGGACGGCGCGTCGCCCTTGGCGATCGACTCCCACAGATCGCGGCGGTGGAAATCGACGTCCTCGCCGACCTTCGCCGCGGCCTCCTCGCGAGTGAAGTTCTCGGCGCCCTGATCAGTCTTGAAGTGGTACTTGACCCAGAAGCGCTCGCCGCCCTTGTTGATCCACATGAAGGTGTGGCTGCCGTAGCCGTTCATGTTGCGCAGCGTGCGCGGCGTGCCACGGTCACTCATCAGGATCAGAACCTGGTGGTAGGACTCCGGCGAGAGCGACCAGAAGTCCCACTGCGCGTTGTTCGAGCGCAGCCCGTTATCCCCCATCCGCTTCTGCGAATGGATGAAGTCCTGGAACTTCTGCGGGTCCTTGACGAAGAAGACCGGCGTGTTGTTGCCGACCAGGTCGTAGTTGCCTTCCTCGGTGTAGAACTTCAGCGCGAAGCCGCGCGGGTCGCGGACCGTGTCGGCCGAGCCGAGCTCGCCGGCGACGGTCGAGAAGCGCGCGAAAACATCGGTCTTCTTGCCGACCTGCGAGAGGAATGCGGCGCTCGTGTACTGGGTGACGTCCTCGGTCACCTCAAAGAAGCCGTGGGCACCGTAGCCGCGGGCGTGGACGACGCGCTCGGGCACGCGCTCGCGGTTGAACTGGGCCATCTTCTGGATCAGGTAGTGATCCTGCAGCAGCAGCGGGCCATCGGCGCCAGCGCTCAGAGAATGCTCGTCGCTGGGCGCCGGAATGCCGGCGTCAGTGGTCGTATGTGGTGGGCGCAGATCGCTCAATGCGTCGCTCCTTCGAGGGTGGGTTGGCAGTCTGGGCAGATACCCCAGCGGCTGACTACAGCCTGGTCGATCGCGTAGCCATGGCCCGCGGTGGGCTCGTGACACGCCACAGGTTCAAGCTATCACCGTTCTGGAATCGCTCAAGTTACGGTCGGGTGTCCCTATGCTGTCGCCGATGGCACGCCTGCACGTCCTGACGGACGACCTGCTGTTCGGCTCGAGGTTGCAGGCGGAGCTCACGGGCGCGGGTCACGAGACGAGCCTTGGCCCGACGCTCGACCCCCAGGCCGACGCGATCGTCGCGGACCTCACGCACGATGCGAGCTCGCGACTCGATCTCCTGCGCGGCGCGAGCCAACCGGTGCTCGCGTTCTATTCGCACGTCGAGGTCGACGTCAAGCAGCGCGCAGAGGCGGCGGGCATCGAGCTTGTCGTGCCACGCTCGCGGATCGCCCGCGAAGGCCCGACCCTGGTCGATGCGCTGCTCGCTACTGAGAGTTGATCTGGCGCAACTCGTCGCGTAGCGACTGCGGCCGACCCCAGACGGGCTCGATCGGCGCGCGACCCTCGCGCACCTCGCGCACGACGATCTCGCCGGCGATGTCGTTGTCATCGAGCAGGGTCAGCGACGTGCGAACCGCCGGCACGGCGGCCGCGTGGCCAAAGCGGTGGGCGACGAGAATGTGCCAATGCCACTCGTGCGCGGAATAGGGCTGGGCATTGCAGGCGACGAGCGCGACGGCGGCGTCTACGTAGCGCGTCTCGTCGGCGATCCGAAGATCAAGCTCGAGATCGGTCCAGTCGCTCGGCAGCGAATCGACGATCGCCTGAAAGGTGTCGGTGAGCCCCATCGAGCCACAGCCTAGACGAGCCGGCCGCCGAGCGACGCGACCCGGCCGATGAGTCCCTCAGCCCCAGACGGGCGCACCTACGCGCGGTTCGCCCGGGTCTACGACGCCGTGATGGACGACCCGCGACCGAAAATCGCGAGGCTGCTGGCGCTCGTCGAGCGGTATCACCCCAGCGCCGCGAGCCTCCTCGAACTGGGCTGCGGCACGGGCACGATGCTCGACGGTCTCGCGTCGGTCGGGCGACTGACCGGGATCGATCGCTCGCCGGAGATGCTCGCGAGCGCCGCCAGCAAGATCCCGGCGGCCAGGCTGATCGAGGCGGACATCACGACCTTCGATCTCGGCGAGCGATTCGACGTCGTGATCTGCGTCTTCGACACGCTGAACCACGTGACGAGCTTCGCCGGCTGGGAGGCGCTGTTCGAGCGCGTTCACGCCCACCTCACAAATCGCGGCCTGTTCATATTCGACGTCAATACCGTCGCGAAGCTGCGCGGGCTGGCCGCCTTCGAACCGTGGTTCCTCGAGGCTCCCGGCGCAACGGTCGTGCAGAACGTGGACGAACCGGTCGACGGACTCTCGACCTGGAACGTCTGGATCGTCGAGCACTGCGAAGGAGGGGAGTACGCCGGCCACCACGAGCCGATCGGTGAGCTCGCCGTCTCGCTCGAGCAGATCGAGGCGGCGCTCACCGTCGAGTTCATCCTGCTGGAGACGCACGATGAGCTGGGTGGGCCACCGGATGAGCACTCCGAGCGCGTCCATTACGCGTGGCGGCGGCGCTAGCGTCCTTCAATTGCGACGAACGGTCAGTGCAGCTGGTCGACGAAGGTGTAGATCACCATCAGGCTGACGACGATCACGAAGATCCGGAGTGCCCAGAGTCCCGTGATCGTGCGCGCGCTCAGCGCCGCTCGCTCGACTGGCCGCGAGGTTACGGCGACGAACTGGTCGCGCTCGAGATGCTCGACGAGATCGTCCTCGAAGTGCTTCCGATCGCGGCCGCTCGCGTGGATCGTCGAGCCGTTGCGGAGACCGGCGATATCGGCAGGATCGCTGTTCATGATCCGACGAGGTGGACGGTCTGCAGGAACGAGTCGATGCCGTAGGCGGCTCCGCAAATGCCGACGAAAGCGATCACCGCGATCCCGATCACGTTGGTGGAGCGCTTGTTCGCCCAAGGCCCCATCAGCCCCTTGTCGTTGGCCAGCATGACCATCAGGACCAGGCTGACGGGCAGCAGCACCGTGGCGAGGACATTCGCGTTGAGCGCGATCGACAGCAGCGGGACACCCGGGATCAGGATCACAGCCGCGGCGACGAGCGCCACGCCGAAGTTCGCAGCATAAAAAAGCGCCGCGTTGCGCGGTGAGCTGTTGAAGCTATGCGAGACCCCGATGCATTCGCCCGCGGCATAGGCGGTGCTGGCAGAGATCGTCAGGATTGCCACAGCACCGGCCTCGATCAGCCCGAGCGCGAACACGGTTCCCGCGGCGCCGCCGGCAACGCGCCTGAGCGCCTCAGGGAAGCCGGCGCCGGCGAACCCCTGAATGCCGGAGCCGCCGTGGGTCAGCAGCGCCGCCCCGGCGATCAGCGCGCCGATGCCGAAGATCGCGGCCAGCACGGCGCCGACCGCGGTGTCATAGCGGCCGTGGTTGATATCGCGCGGCGTCATCCCCTTGTCGGCCGATGCGCTCTGCTGGAAGAAGATCATCCAGGGCGTCACGGTTGCACCGATCGTGGAAGCCAGCAGGAGCAGCAGCGTGTTGAAGCTGCCGCCGGGGAACGGGCTGAAGTCGAGCGAGCGCGCAACCGCAGAGATGTCGGGCTTGACGAGGATCGCGGCGAGCAGGAACAGCCCGTTGAACAGCGCCATCCCGAGGACGATGCGCTCCCAGCGCCAGTAACGCCCGCCACTGAGCGTGAACAGCACGAGCACCAGGCCGAGCGCGACAGCGATGCCGACGCCGAGATGGAAATAGGCAAGCCCGACACGGATCGAGACGAACTCCGCGATCAGCGTGACGAGGTTTGTCAGCGTCAGATCGCCGGCACCGAACCAGCCCCACACTCTGCCGAAGCGCTGCAGGACAAGCTCGCCATAGCCACGATGCGTGACCGCGCCGACGCGCATGCACATCTCCTGGCAGACGTAGGCCATCAAGAACAGCAACGGGATGAACGGAACGAAGAAGCCGATCCCGTATTGCGCGCCGTCGGAGGCGTAGGCGATCATGCTCGGCCCGTCGTTCTCGCCGAGCATCGCCAGGATCCCCGGACCGACCAGTAGCCACAGCAGCCGCCAACGCTTCCTGCCCTCGCGAGCGCTCTGCACCTGCAAGCGATCACGCGAGCGCGCAGCGTCCTCACCGGTCAGCGGCGCGTCGAGAGCCTGAGGGGTATCCGCCCCGGTCGTCGCCATCGACCTACGTGCTCGCCGCTTGCGAATTGTCGTCTTCGATCTCGACGCGCATTGCGCGTGCGAGCTCGCCGCCGATCGTCTGGTCGCGCTCGCCGAAGGTGAGGAACAGCGGGCCGCCGAACGGCTGGCGCGAGCGAACGACGAAGCGGTCGCCTGGGGCGATCCCGCAACCGGCGAGGTAGCGGAGCATCTCCGGGTCGGAGTCGGAGACGCGGACGAAGGTGCCCCGATCACCCGGCGCGAGCGCTTCGAGGCTGTGCGTCGGGCGCTCATCGAGCTCGAGCTCCGCGGTCGGGATCGGATCGCCGTGCGGATCGATCGTGGGGTGCCCGAGCTTCTCCGAGATCAGCGCCTCGAGGTCCTCGGACAGGACGTGCTCGAGCACCTCAGCCTCGGCGTGCACGCGGTCCCAGGACATCTCGAGCGCCTCGGCCAGGAACAGCTCGAGCAGGCGATGGTGGCGCACCATTTCGAGCGCCAGGCGCCGGCCGGCGGCGGTCAGCCGCACACCGCGGTAGGGCTCGTGCGTGATCAGCCCGAGCTCATCGAGCTTGCGCAGCATCGCCGAGACCGAGCCGGGCGTGATGCCCAGGCGCGCCGCCAACGCGGTCGTGCTGACCGGTTCCGCGCTGCGCCCCTCCAGCGCGAAGATCGCTTTCGCGTAATCCTCGACCGCCTGTGAGCGCACGACATCTTTTGCGGCCATATTGAAAATAGATTATGGCATGCCAAACTTCTGATCAAGCCGTTCGAACAAATGTTCAGGCTGGGTATCCTCGAAGGAGTGGCAGGCACGCTCCAAACCGCTCAGCCCGACGCCGCCGAGTACGCGGCGGCGACAGACGGCGCCGGCATGATCGATCGCAGCGAACGCGGCAAGCTTGCGCTCAGCGGTCCTGAGGCTGTCGCATTCCTGGATTCGGTCGTCTCGAACGACATCGCGGCGATCGCTCCCGGGAGCGGCGCCGACGCCACGCTGCTGACGCACAAGGGCCGGATGCTCGCCGAGTTGAGGGTCCTGCGAACTGAAGACGAGCTGCTGCTCGACAGCGAGCGGATCGCGCTGCAGGCGCTGTTCGACGCGCTGCGCCAGTTCGCGATCGGCTACCAGGCGGAGCTGCACAAGCGCACGCTCGAGACCGGGCTCGTGTCACTGCTGGGGCGCGGCGTCGACGCGATCCTCGAGCAGCCGCCGCCTGCCGAGGAGCACACGCACGTCCTTGGCGCGTTCGCGGCCGTCCCGGTGCGAGCGGTTCGCACGCGCCTCGGCATCGACCTGCTGTTCGAGTCCGGCGAGCATCAGCATGTCTGTGCCGCGCTGGAGGCTGCCGGCGTGCTCCCGCTCAGTCCGGCGACGACGGAATGCGTACGGATCGAGGCGGGCATACCGCGCTTCGGCATCGAGTTGGACGAGACGACGATGCCACAGGAGGCGGGGATCCACGAGCGCGCCGTCTCCTACAGCAAGGGCTGCTACATCGGCCAGGAAACCGTCGCGCGGCTCTACTGGAAGGGCAAGCCGAACCGCGAGCTGCGGGGACTGCGCCTCAGCGAGCCGGTCGAACCCGGGACGGCGTTGCGTCAGGGCGAGCGGGAGGTCGGGGCGCTCGGCAGCGTCACCGTCTCACCACGACTCGGCGTGATCGGGCTCGCGCTCGTGCGTCGCGAGGCCGAGGTCGGCGACATCCTGGCCGCCGGCGATGGCGGCGCGGCGGCGACCGTCGTCGCGTTGCCGTTCGGCCACGACGCTGACGAAGGCAGGTAGGATTGGCGGTCCGCGTGGCCGTCGAGATCGCCGACATCACGACCCTGAGCGTGCCGCCCGGCGAGCTGCCGGCGAGCATGCCGGCCTGGGTCATCCGCAAGGAGCGCGAAGGCGAGCCGATCGACGCGTTCCAGCTCGAGCAGGTCGAGGTGCCCGAGCCGGGACCGTTCGAGGTCACGGTGCGCGTGATGGCCGCGGGCGTCAACTACAACAACGTCTGGGCGGCGATGGGCAAGCCGGTGTCGGTGTTCGGCTACGGCGACCATCCCGAGTTCGGCCACCACATCGGTGGCTCGGACGCCTCCGGGATCGTCTGGAAGGTCGGAGCCGGCGTGACGCGCTGGGGGCCCGGCGACGAAGTGGTGATCCACTGCAACCAGGCGTCCTACGAGGATGTCGAAGTGCACGGCCTCGACCCGCTCGCCGCACCCTCGCAGAGGATCTGGGGCTATGAGACGACCTGGGGATCGTTTGCCCAGTTCACGAAGGTGCAGGCCCAGCAGCTGCTGCGAAAGCCCGCCTCGCTGACCTGGGAAGAGGCCGCCTCATACGGACTCGTCTACTTCACGGCCTACCGCATGCTGATCGACCGCTGCGCGCTGAAGGCCGGTGACCGGGTGCTGATCTGGGGCGCGGCCGGCGGTCTCGGCGTGTTCGCGACGCAGCTCTGCGCCGCCGCCGGCGCGCAGTGCGTCGGCGTCGTCTCATCACCCGAGAAGGGCGCACTCGTCGAGCAGCTCGGTGCCACCGGCTGGATCGATCGGGGCGAGTTTGCAGGAATGATGCGCGTCGGCGGCGAGACGCCGGAACAGGAGAAGGCGCGCCAGGACGAGGCGCGCCGGTTCTCCAAGCGGGTCCGCGAGATCCTCGGCGCTGCGCCGGACATCGTCTTCGAGCACGTCGGCAAAGCGACGTTCCCGACCTCGGTGTTCGTCGTGAAGCCGTTCGGCAAGGTCGTGATCTGCGCCGGAACGACCGGCTACGACCTCGACTTCGACGTTCGCTACCTGTGGATGCGCCAGAAGGAGATCATCGGCTCGCACTTCGCCAACGCCTACGAATGTCAGCGCGCGAACGAGCTGATCGAGCAACACCTGATCCGACCTGTACTGTGGCGTACGTTCGGCTTTGAAGGCGTCGGTGAAGCACACCAGTTGATGAAGAACAACGAACATCTCGGAAAGATCGCGATCCTGGTCGGCGCCGCGCGTGAGGGCGAGGGCAAGACCGCTGAAGGTCCGGGAGCAATCCGCGCGGAGGTGGGTATCTGATGTCAGGCGTCGTTCACATCCCGTGGTACGCGACCGGCTTTCGCGGCGGCCAGCTCGAGCATGAGCTGATCCGCGTCTCAGCGCTGGCCACGCAGTACGGGGCCACCGGCTACGCGGTACATCGCAACCGTGACGACCGCTACAAGCTGCTACAGATGCTCGAGTTCGACGAGCACGCCGACTTCGAGCGCTACTGGTACGGGCCCGAGATGATCGACTTCCGCACCTACTGCCAGGGCTGGTTCCAGGTGCCGATCCAGTACAGCTGGGCCGACATCGTCACCGAGGGCAGCCGACCGCACCGCAACGGATCCCACCCCGAGCCGGTCGAGATTTAGGCGATGGCCAGCACGACACGCAGCGGGCTGCTAGCGATCGCGGCGGCCAGCATCACCCTCGGCGCCGCCAGCGCGACCGCGATGGCCACGGGCGCGAGTGGCCCGAGCGGCACGAGCGGCACGACGGGCAGTACCGGTGCGAGCGCGACGACCGGGACCACCGGCGCCACGCCGAAGCCCTCGATCGTCGCCTGCCCGGCCAGCGTCGCGTCCAGCCCGATCGGGGCGGTGCAGTGGCTCTGGAGTGCCTACGGGAAGCCGAACAAGAGCGACGCGACCGTCAGCTACACGCAGACCGTCGGCAGCGGCAGCTGGAGCAACGGCAGCGCGAAGGGGACGATCTGCAGTCAGGACCAGGGCGGCGGGGCGCCCAAGCGCAGCATCGTGCTGAAGGTGACCGGTTCGTCCAAGCTCTCGCCGGACACGACGCAGCTCGGACTCGTCGGGATCGGGCTCGTCCTGCACGTCAGCGTCAGCGCCAGCGGCGACAAGGCGGTCTGCCCGGTCGGCTCGACCGGCACGGTGTCACTGTTCGCGAGCTACTACTCGGTGCACGAGGATCACGCCAGCATGCGGTTCGCCGGTACGTGCGCCGCCTGGGATCAGACCCTGTCCGGCTCGATCCTGCACGTCAAGATCTCGCACAACGGCGCGATGATCCGGTAGCGATCCGCCGGGCCGGCGCTGCGCTAGTCCTGCTCGAGCGGGGCCATCGTCAGGCCGGCGGCGCGGAGCTGCTCCCAGTAGTGCTCGGCCGGCTCGCGCTGGCCGGTCCAGACGATCGCGAGGCCGCGATTGTGGATCTGCTCGGCGAACGCGTAGCCGCCCTGGAGGCTGACGCCGGGGATCACGCGCGCGAGCGTGGCGGCGACATGGTCGAACGTGTTGTGGTTGTCGTTGCGGACGATCACCTTCCAGGCGCCGCCGACGCCGTCGCCGGGGCCGGCAGTGCGCGGGCGCTCGATCGTCTGGCTCACGCGCCGGGCTGGTCCCGGGATTCGCGCTTTGCCCAGTAGCGCGCGAGCCCGTCGTAGATGTGCTCGTAGGGCGCGCCCTGGCGGTAGCTGGCGGCGTCCTGCGCGCCGCACTGGCGCTCGAGGTCGGCGCGAAGCTCGGCGACGAACTGCCGGCGGTCGACCTCGCGGGCGCGCGCCGCCCAGCGATCGAGCTGGAGGTCGAGCGCGTCGAGGTGGTCCGCTGGCTCGGCCACCGCACCGAAGTGGGTGATCGCCAGGCGCTGCGGCTGCCATGCGCGAATCGTCGCGATCGAGGTGTGCCAGGCCTCGATGTCGATGTCGGGCGGTGGTGTCGGGGTGAGGATGTAGTCGAGCGGCTCGATCCGTACGCCCGCGACGTCGCCGGCGAACGCGGTGCCGGATGCGGCGTCCCAGTAGCTGACGTGGTGCGAGGCGTGTCCCGGCGTGTAGGCGACCTCGAACTGCTCGAGTCGCTCGCCACCGTGCAGAACGGTGACGCGCTCGGCGGGCACCGGCAGAACCTCGCCCCAGAGGCGCTCCATCTGATCGCCGTAGAGGCGCGTCGCGCTCTCGAGCAGGCGCGACGGATCGACCATGTGGCGCGCGCCACGCTCGTGCACCCAGACCTCGACGTCGGGCCAGAGCGCGACCAGTGAACCAGTCGCGCCGGCGTGGTCGAGGTGGATGTGGGTCAGCGCGATCACGCGCGGGCGCGCGCCCGCGAGACCGTCGAGCAGCGCCCGAATCGTCGAGGCCGGACCCGGGTCGATCAACACGTCGCCGGCGAGCCAGGCGCAAATCACGCTCGAACGCCCGAGATGGCGAACATCGATCGGACGTATCTCCGCGCGAGCCATCGGCTCACGAACCCTACAATCCAGCGTCCATGAGCGGCAAGCGTGCGCCTCACCGCCTTGCCGAGCCCGATCCACCGTGGCTCATGCGTACATACGCGGGGCACTCGACGGCGCAGGCCTCGAACGAGCTCTACCGCGCGAACCTCGCGAAGGGGCAGACCGGGCTGTCGGTCGCGTTCGACCTGCCGACGCAGACCGGCTACGACCCGGACGATGAGCTCGCGCGCGGCGAGGTCGGCAAGGTCGGCGTGCCGGTCACGCACCTCGGCGACATGCGGGCGCTGTTCGACGGGATCGACCTCGCGCAAATGAACACGTCGATGACGATCAACGCGACCGCGGCGTGGCTGCTGGCGCTCTACGTCGTCGTCGCAGAGGAGCGCGGGATCGATCCGGCGCTGCTCCAGGGGACGACGCAGAACGACATCCTCAAGGAGTTCCTGGCGCGCGGAACCTACGCCTTTCCCCCTGGGCCGTCGATGCGCCTCAGCGCCGACATGATCGCCTACACCGTCGAGCACGTCCCGCAGTGGAACCCGGTCAACATCTGCTCCTACCACCTGCAGGAGGCGGGCGCGACGCCGGTGCAGGAGATCGCGTTCGCGATCGCCAACGCCACGGCGGTCCTCGACGCGGTCCGCGCGCGCGTCCCGGCGGCGATGATCGACGCGGTGTTCGGGCGAATCTCGTTCTTCGTCAACGCCGGCGTTCGCTTCATCGAGGAGCACGCGAAGCTGCGCGCGCTCGCCGCCCTCTGGGAGGAGCTCGGGCGCGAGCGCTACGGCGTCAGCCAGCCGTCGCTGCTGCGGCTGCGCTACGGCGTCCAGGTCAACTCGCTCGGCTTGACGGAGGCCCAGCCCGAGAACAACGTGCAACGAATCGTGCTCGAGGCGCTGGCGGTGACGCTCGGGCGCAACGCCCGTGCACGGGCGGTCCAGCTGCCGGCCTGGAACGAGGCTCTCGGCCTGCCACGACAGTGGGACCAGCAGTGGTCGCTGCGGATCCAGCAGGTCCTCGCCTTCGAGACCGACCTGCTCGAGTATCCCGACATCTTCGAGGGCTCGCAGGTGATGGACGGCCTGGTCGCGGAGCTGATCGACGGCGCCCGTCAGGAGATCGCGCGTGTTGCCGAGCATGGCGGCGCCGTCGAGGCCGTCCCCTACATGAAGGGAGCGCTGGTCGAGTCGGGCCGCGAGCGGCTGCACCGGATCGAGACCGGCGAGCACGTCGTGGTCGGCGTCAATCGCTACAGCGAGACCGAGCGCTCACCGCTGACAGCCGACGAGGCGAGCGCATTCCTCACCGTCGACCCTGCCCACGAGCAGGCGCAGGTCGACGCGCTCGTGCAGTGGCGCGCCGGACGCGACGCCGCAGCCGTGCAGGCAGCGCTCGAGGAGCTCGCGCGCGTGGCGCGCAGCGACGAGAACATCATGCACGCGACGATCGCCGCGGCGCGCGCCGGAGCGACGACGGGCGAGTGGGCCGGCACGCTGCGGCAGGCGTTCGGCTCCTACCGCGCGCCGACCGGCGTCGGCGGTGCACGCGCCGCCGGCGCCGACAGCGAGCTCGAGCTGCTGCGCGAGTCGGTCGCCCAGGCGTCGGTCCAGCTCGGGCGGCGGGTCAAGCTGCTGGTCGGCAAGCCTGGGCTCGACGGTCACTCCAATGGCGCCGAGCAGATCGCGCTCTACGCGCGCGACGCCGGCATCGACGTCGTCTACGAGGGGATCCGCCTGACGCCGGAACAGATAGCGACCTCGGCGCTCGAGGAGGGAGTCCACGTCGTCGGCCTCTCGATCCTCTCCGGCTCGCACCTCGAGCTCGTCCCCCAGGTCGTCGGCGCGCTGCGCGCGCTGGGCGTACAGGCGCCCGTCGTCGTCGGCGGGATCATCCCGCAGGCCGACGTAGCCAAGCTGCTGAGGAGCGGCGTCGCCGCCGTCTACACGCCGAAGGACTTCGAGCTCGGGCGGATCATCGCCGACATCGTGCGGCTCGCGCAAGACGGCGCCGCAGCGACGTGAGCAAGGTTCCGGCGAGCGGCGCGGAGCTGGCCGCGCGCCTGCGGGCGCGCGATGTGGGCGCCGCGCCGGCGGTCCTCAACCTGCTCGAGGACGGCACGCTGGGTGCGCAGGCGCGCGAGCTGATGGCAGCGCTCGCGCCGCGTGCGCTCGGCGGCGAGGCGCCGGGCGCGATCATCGGCTTGACCGGACCGCCCGGTGCCGGCAAGTCGACGCTGCTGGGAGCACTCGTCAGCGCCTGGCGCGCGGCCGGGAGGACCGTCGCCGTGCTCGCCGTCGACCCGTCCTCGAAGCGC
>Ga0302184_10000197_pt1 | contig 40808 bp, 36 predicted proteins | sample I_Palsa_N3_3_FD_200233 | JGI IMG/M metagenome (GOLD analysis project Ga0302184, IMG submission 200233) | Peat permafrost microbial communities from Stordalen Mire near Abisko, Sweden - I_Palsa_N3_3 | ecosystem: Environmental > Terrestrial > Soil > Palsa > Peat permafrost | place: Sweden...
AGACCATCCTGCTGCGCATGTACGGCCCGCTCGGCGAGCATGCGGACTCGGTGGTCGCGCCGCTGCTCGCGCCGGACGTGCCGGTGGTGACCTGGTGGCCGGACGAGGCGCCGCGCTCGCCAGGTAGTGACCGGCTCGGGGCGGTGGCCCAGCGCCGGGTGACGGACGCGGCGGCGGCCGACGCACCCAGGGACATGCTGCTGACCCTGGCCAAGTCCTATCAGCCGGGCGACACCGACCTCAGCTGGACCCGGTCGACACCCTGGCGTTCCCTGCTCGCCGCGACCTTGGACCAGCCCTATCCCGAGCTCCTCAGCGGCGAGGTGCTGGCCGAGCCGACCAACCCGACCGCGGACCTGATCGCCGCCTGGCTCGGGACGCGGCTGGGCATCGAGGTGCGGCGCGGCGAGTCAGCGGGTCCTGGGGTCACCGAGGTCAGCTTCGCCACGCAGGACGGGCAGGTCACCATCTCTCGGCCCGACGGCCGGACGGCCACCCTATCCTGGCCCGGCCGGCCGGAACGCCGGGTAGCGCTGCACCGTCGTGACACCGACGACCTGGTCGCCGAGGAGTTGCGCAGGCTCGAGCCGGACGAGGTCTACGCCGAGACTCTCCGCGCGCTGGCCAGGGGTTCCTCATGAAACGCTTCATGAGCGCTTCATGAGCGTGCCCGAGATCATTGTCCACCGGGATGAGCAGCTGCTGGCCCGGGCGGTCGCCGCGCGCCTGGTCACCAGGCTGGTCGATTCGGTGGCCGCGGCAGGGACCGCCTCGGTGGTGCTGACCGGGGGCGGCATCGGCACCGCGGTGCTGGCCGAGCTGGCCGCCGCCCCGGCCCGGGACGCGATCGACTGGCGGCACCTGGACATCTGGTGGGGCGACGAGCGGTTTGCGCCGACCGGCGACCCGGAGCGGAACGATACCGGAGCTCGCGCGGCGCTGCTGGACCACGTGGACATCGATCCGGCCCGGGTGTACCCGATGCCCGGACCGGACGGGCCGGACGGCGACGATCCGGAGGCCGCGGCGGCCAGGTACGCCTCCTGGCTGGAGGCCGCGGCCAAGCCCGAAGACCACGGCCAGGTCCCGGAGTTCGACATCCTCATGCTCGGCATCGGCCCGGAGGCGCATGTCGCGTCACTGTTCCCCGGCATGCCCGCGCTCTATGACGAGCGGCCGGTGGTAGCGGTGCGGGGGTCGCCCAAGCCGCCGCCCACCCGGTTGTCTCTCACGCTGCCGTCCATCCAGGCGGCACGGGAAGTCTGGATCCTGGCCTCGGGCCCGGAGAAAGCCGACGCGATCGCGATGGCCCTGTCCGACGCCGGGCCGGTGCAGGTTCCCGCCGCGGGTGCGCGCGGCAGGCAGCGGACGCTATTCCTGATCGACAGTGCCGCCGCGGCCAAGATTCCGCCGCAGATCGGCCGCCAGGGCGCGCACTGACTTGCCGCCTGGTCTGCGGGTGAACGCCAGCCCGGCGGCCAGGCAGGCCACCGGCGCCGCGGCGAGCACGTACCGGTAGCTGAACCCGGAGGTCATCGGCGGCACCACGATCAGCACCACCCCGACCAGCCAGGGCAGCAGGCCCACCCCGCCCCAGCGGCGCCAGCGGGACAGCACCCCCGCGGCGCCGATCAGCACGATGAGGCCAAGCAGCGTGCCGCGCAGGTAGATGTACTTTTGGTAGGTCTCAAGCAGATGAGCCCAGGGCTGAACCTCCGCGGTGAACCCGAGGCCCTGGCCCTGGCCGGCGAAGTCTCGCTCGGCCGCCATGATGAGGACCGCCTGCGGGTCACCCTTCTGACAGCTCGCGTTGCACCAGGTCGGGGTGTCACTAGGCAGCTGGGTGGCATCGCCCGACTGCGTATCTGGGTTGCCAGGTATGTGATCCGGGGTGGCGTACCAGGGTATCTGCAGGTTCATCGCGTGGGCGCTGACGAACTGGAAGTTCGGGCCGTTCCCGTAATAGTCGAACGGGTCGGGCTGCCGGTTCCAGCCGAAGGTGTGCAGCGTGTCGTCGATCACCACGCGCGCGTAGGCCCTCGGCTGGTCTTCGATGGCGAGCTTGGCGAACTCGCCCGTCTGGGCGCTAACGATGGGCGTGAACCGTATCGAGGTATCGGAGCCGAAGGCGAGGTACAGCGGCGTGTTGACGCGCCGGTAGGGATACAGTTCGTTGTCCGCCCAGACGTACTCCCCCGCCACCGGGCGGTACTTCAGCTTGGTCGGGTCACACAGGTAGGCCAGGGTGGCGGGTAGGTTCGTCATCTTCGAGCATTGGGCGAACGTGCTGACCCGGCTGTACAGGAAGGCCGACGATTCGCTCAGCGCGTACTTGCCGGTCGACTGGTGGAACCAGACCATGTACAGACCGATCGGCACGATACCCGCCACCGCGAGGGTAACCAGACGCCGCCATCCGACCCGCCGGGCCAGCATGCCGACCAGGGCCACGACGAGCAGTGGCTCACCGACCGACCGCACCAGGGTCGCGTACCCGATCAGCAGCCCGGCGACGGCCATGGCCAGGATCGAAGGCCGATCACTCCAGCACAGGACGATCACCGCGACGGTGACCAGGAAGATGAACAGCGGGTCGGCGGTGACCATGTGTTCCAGGTGCAGCTCGTAGGCATCGAACAGCACCGGCAGCGCGGGCAGCGTCGCGCCCCACCAGGGCAGCCCGCGACGGCGCAGCAGCGCGTAGATGGCCACGCCGGCCACGACCCCCATCGCCGCCTGGAGCAGCCCGATCGCGTAGTCGCTGTGCAGCGGGAGCAGGAGATCGAGGAGGAACGGGTAGCCGTTCGGCCGGACCTGGTCCGGGATGTGCGTCACCGCGTCGTACAGGTAGTTGTAGGAGTCGCTGAACCACAAGATGGGCGGATAGCCCAAGACCACGACGATGCGCACCGCGATGGCGGCCAGCACGACGACGCCGAACTGCCAGTTCGCCACGGCCAGGCTGATCAGCCGCGCGTGCAGCGGGCTCCGCGCCCCCACAGGCGGTTGCTGATCGGGAACGACCCGCTCGCTACCGGTGGTCGCGTTCGTCAACGACCGCCTCCCGACTCCTCGAGCCTGCCGGAAAGATGCTCCCGGCCCCTTTGCTGATCCCGCAGGCCCGGTGATCCAGCACGCCGACAGCCCTTTCTTGCGTGCCGGCTGACCCATAGTAGCCGTCGCCTCGCACCGAAATGCGGGTTAACACTGAACGACGTGCGCAAGCGTGTTAGCTGTCACTCGCCGCTACGAGCGGCCTCCGTATCCGATGCGGGTGGCCAGCACGCAGATGAACACGAACGAGAGCGCGGCGGCGATGTCCGGCGAGCCGGCTGCGGCCGAGATCAGGATCCAGACGAACAAGACCGGCAGCACCCGGTCGAACGGACGGTTGCGCCGGACCTCGGGCGGCCGGACCGCGGGCGGCACGGCCTGCGCGTCACCCGGCGGGCGGTGGTAGAGGCCGGTACCGAGCAGCGGGCTGGCCGGCAGGTCGGAAGTAAGGACCCGCAACTCGGTCCAGGTCTTCGCGGCGTACGCGGCCGCCGTCCGCTCCTCGAATTCGTCGAACGTCAGCCGTCCGTCCGTGAACGCGTCGCGCAGCACAGCTACGACGCTCTCCCGCTCTTGGTCAGACGCGCGGATCGCCCGGTCGGTCATCGGCGGACACACCTTCCGTGTCTTTCCTCTGATCCTACCCGGTGCAGGTCTGAACCCTTAGGCTCCCATCGCCAGGATTGCGAGGCCGCTAGCGCGGGGAAACTCTGTGTGCTGCCACAACTTCAGAGGACCGTATCCGAATGGTTACGAAAAGTGAGAGCCTTTGGGTCTCGCACCGTAACACACCTGGGCGTTACGCTATTGGCGGATCTTTCATCTTGGTCAATCTGGGTCAGATGTGACCTGACGAAGGTTCTGGCGCGAAGTGAAATATTTCGGGCCAGGCACGCAGGGTAACGCCGGACATCCGTCTTTTCCGGCTGCCGCCGGGGCACGCCGGAGGAGACGGGCTATTCCTTCACTAGGAGGGATCCTTTTGAGCGTCAGCGAAGACCGCACAGTCCAGCCCAGTGCCACCTCTCTTCCCCCTTCAGGCATCGCCGACCCCGCACCGCTGGGGCTCGCCGCCTTTGCCCTTACCACGTTCCTGCTGTCCGCTAAGAACGCCGGATGGATGACTCATGCCACCGGCGACGCGTGGCTCGGCTTCGCCTTCGCGTACGGCGGATTCGCCCAGCTATGCGCCGCCATGTGGGAGTTCCGTAACAGGAACGTCGTCGGCGCGACCGGCTTCGGTACGTTCGGCGCCTTCTGGATCGGCCTCGGCTTCTGGGTTCTGCTCGTCGTGAACCCGGCCGTCGCGGCCATCAAGCCGGCCACGGCCGCGGCGACGGTCGCGTCGCTCAACCACGACCTGGGCTGGATTCTGCTCGGGTTCGGTATCTTCACCCTGTACGTGACGGTCCTGGTCACTCAGACGAACACGGCGTTGTTCACGACCTTCTTGCTGCTGTTCGTGACCCTCATCGTCCTGTGCATCGGGAACTTCAACGCTGGCTCGGCACTCCTCCCCACCGGGACGATCAAGGTCGGCGGATATCTGGGGATTATCACCGCGCTCGTCGCCTGGTATACCTCATGTGCAGGCATGGCAGCCGGCATGGGCGGCAAGCTCAGGCTCCCCGTGGGCCGGGCGCTGGTCAGGTAAGCACCTTGACCGCGTAGGTGCTGGGACCGGACCCGTGGGGCTCGGTCCCAGCACTTATTTCTCCTGCCAGGCGAGTCCTGCGGTTGTGCCGGGTCGCCCGCGGCACTCACTTCCTGCCGGATAGCGTTAGGCCGGATGGCCTGGCAGGAGGAGGTGCGGGTGCAGGACAGACAGATCGATCTGTCGGCCAGGGTGGCTCGGGTCAAGCGCAAGACGCGACCGTGGAAGTCGATCATCGCCCTGGTGCTCGCGATCGCCGCCGCGGTCATCTCGCGTGAGGCCCGCGTCGACCCGCATGCCCTGTGGACCGAGAGCCATCAGATCCACCAGCTCGTCAGGTACGGCACGGCCGTGCTGTTCACCATTTTCGGGTCCATCGCCACGTACGGCCTGGCCGGGAAGTCGCGGGAGCTGCTCGAGCCGAAGGCCGGTACCTCCCATTCCGCCGTGGTCAGGTACGCCATCTTGCTCCTCGGCGCGTTCACGACCTTGGTGATCACCCTGAACCTGTTCGCCGTGCCGGTCGCTCAGCTGATCGTCGCCGGCGGGCTCACCAGCGTGTTCGTCGGCATCGCGGCCCAGCAGGCGCTCGGCAACGTATTCGCTGGCCTGGTGCTGCTGTTCGCCCGGCCGTTCGTCGTGGGCGAGGCGATCCGGCTCCGGGCCGGCGCCCTGGGCGGCACTCTGGACGGCACGGTGACCGAGATCGGGATCACCTACGTCCGGCTGGACACCGGCGGCAGCGTCATGGCCATCCCGAACTCGCAGGTGCTGAACGCCGTGATCGGCCCCATCCCGTCAGACGAGGGGAACGGCAGCCCGGCTCCGGCCGTCGCGGACGGCAAATCGGGCACCCCGGGCGGCCCGGAGCAGCCCCAGCCCGGACCGCCGGGGCCAGTCTGAACGGCCCGCCTGAACGCCCAGTCTGCACGGCCAGTCTGAACGGCCAGTCTGAACGCGAAGGACCGGCACGCTGACGAGCAGATCGCCCGCCCGCGTACCGGCCCTTCGTCACGCCAACCGGTGCGGAGGTCGCCTCTCGGCGAAAGGCACAACGCGGCTCCAGCCGAACGGTATTCCGCGAAGGCAGTAGGTGCGGCCCGGGGACACAGCCGCACCGGTCTGAGTCGTCAACGCCGACGACGGCGTCGATGTTCCCGCTCCGGCGGCGGACCGCCTTCGTAGGGGAATGAGGACATCGGCTGGCTCGGGGTCACGTCCGGGTCGTCGTACTGCGCACGGTCCCTCGAACCGCTGGCCCCCGGCAGCTGGCTGTACCCGCCTGACCGAGCCGAGCCGTCTTCGTAACCGGCCCCGCCGTACCCGGAACCGTCATCCGTGCCGCCACCGTAGCCTGCGCCGTCGTACCCGGGCCCGCCGTAGCCCGCATTGCCGTAGCCGGCAGTGTCGTAGCCAGCGTTGTTGTGGCCCGGGCCCGCATTGTCGTAACCGGCGTTGTCGTAACCGGCGTTGGTGTAGCCGGCGTTGTCGTAACCGGCGTTGGTGTAGCCGGCGTTGTCGTAACCGGCCGCCGCGCTCGCGTCATAGCCGCGGGTGTCGTACCCGCCTGGTTCCGCGCCGGGACGGTCGTAGCCGCTCTGCTCGTAGCCCGCCGGGTTCCCGACGCCGCGCCGGTCGCCGGCGTAGTCGTAGCCGCTGTAGCCCTGTTCCGGGTAGGTCTCGCCCGGGCTGGCGTACCTTTGGTCCCGGTAGTCCTGCCCCGGGTATCCGTACTGGTCGCGAGCGGCCTGGCTGACGTCCTGCTGGCCGTACTCGCGCTCGGAGTAGCCCTGCTGGCCTTCCTGGCCCCGGTAACCTCCGTGCGGCTCGAAGGGCTGGCGCTGGCTCCCGTGCTCGGCATACCCGTAGCCCTGGTTCCCCTGCTCGGAGTACGACCGCTCCTGGTAGCCCTGCTGCTGGTACCCGCGGTCGTCGTAACCCTGGGCGGGGTAAGCCCCGCTGTCGTATTCCGGCCTGGAGTAGGAGGACCCGAGGGGCGCGAGCCCGGGGGGCGTCGGCTCACCATAGGGCGACAAGGCGTACGCCCGGTCGCCGTGTTCGGAGCCGACGCTGGCCTGCTCGCCATACCCGTATCCTTGGTAACCCTGCTCGGCGGGAGCCGGGGACCCGCGATCCTCGTACCGCTGGCCCGGCTGCGGCGTCTGGGCTCCGTAGGGTCCCTGCGCTCCGCTTCGCTCCTGGTAACTCTGGTCGGGGTAGGCCTGGTCGGCGTACTGCGGCTGCGTGGCGTACGCTGCCTGACCCGCGTATTGGGCTTGGTCCGGATACCGACCCTGGTCGGGGTACTGCGCCTGGTCCGGATACTGGGCCTGCTGAGCGTACCCCTGGTCCCGGTAGTGGGCCGGGTCCGCGTAGCGGGCCGACTCCGGGTACTGAGTCTGCTCGGGGTACTGAGACGGCTCGTAATACTGAGCCGGCTGGGAGTACTGACCTGGCTGGGAGTACTGACCTGGCTGGGAGTACTGACCTGGCTGGGAGTACTGAGCCGGCTGGGAGTACTGAGCCGGCTGGGAGTACTGATCGCTGTAGCCGCCGCCCGGCGGCAGCGCCCGCGGAGCAGCACTGCCGAGGACCATCGGGCCCACCGGCTCGTCGGCGCGCAGGGCGCGGAAATCACCCGTGACCGGCCCAGTGAAATCAGGTCCACGGCTCAAATCACGCACGTCCGCGTAACCGGGCAGGGCCGTGAGCCTGGGATCGGTCGGGGCACCGGGAAGCTGGCGCGGGAAACCGCCTGTTCCACGCGCATCCCGCGGATCGGGGTACATGCCGCGATGCAGAGCGTCGATCAGCCGGGGCAGTTCCTCCTGGGGCAGCCGGAACGTACCGGTGCAGGTGCCTCCCTGCCAGATGCTGAACACCGAGATCCCGGTATCGGAGTACCAGCTCAAGCGCATGCTGCGGGAGCTGCCCCGCACGTCGAAGAAAACCTCACCGAGCCGGGGCAGAGGTGCTGCGTCCGACGCTGACATGCTGCCCATGGTCCCGTGCTCACTTCCCTTTGTCCAGTTCGTCACGAACATTGCCACGCAGGCTAGCCGCAACCGGGAGGACGCCAGAGAAAGAAGCCCGAAATCGGGCGGTGAATTTCGCCAGCCTGCATGCACGATGACTATCGAGGATGGCATCATTATCGGCGGGCATACACCAGCCCGCGCGATGGTTAGCACGACGGGTGAACCGTAGCGCTGGTGCCAGCCGTTCGGTATGGTGACCGTTTGCTAACGCGATCGCCTCGCCTGCGTACGGGAACACCACGTCACTAAGACGCGTTGTATCTGCAACGGAGGTTCCCGGACGGGTCTGGCTCGCGTTGGCGTGTTCATGAGCCCGACGACCCACTGTAATGCACGAGTTAACGCACTTTGGTTGAGGTGATTGATCCATGTCTCAGGTACGTCGGCAGTCTGCTGTGCTTCCCCGCCCTAACTGGGGTTGGCAGGATGCTGCAGCGTGCCGTGGCGAAGACCTGTTGCTCTTTTTCGGTCCGGACGGTGAGCGCCAGCCGGAGCGGGACATCAGGGAGCGCAAGGCGAAGGAGATCTGCGCTGCTTGCCCGGTACGGCTTGAATGCTTGAACTACGCCGTGTCGAGGCCGGAGAAGTACGGCACGTGGGGTGGGCTGAACGAGGACGAGCGCTCGGCTGAGCGCCGCCGCCGCATGCGCCGCGCCAACGCCGCCTGAGCGTCGAGCGCTCTGGAACACGAAAGCCGTCGGCCGTTCGGACCATGATCTGCGTACCGTGTCGCAAGCGCCATCACGAGGACTGCCCTGGCGGCACCTGGTGCGACTGCCAGCATCAGCCGCCGGCGGAATCGGTTTCCTCCGGGTCCGAGCCGGCGCTCAGCTGGATCCGTCAGGGCTGACCTCCAGCGGGCGTCGGCCGCCCCGGGAATAGCCTGCCGAGCGGCCCGGTTGCCAGCGGTATGGCGTCCGCTGCGAGCATCCACACCGTCCACATGCTGGACGCCTCCTGGACAGCCGGGTCCGTTACATGTGATCCTGTTGTAATGACTGTTACGGACCCGTTGCTCGTCGTCCGTCGACACGTCGATTTCTTGCGCATCCGTAGTGCCATCTGTCGCGACACCCGTTGATCGCCGCCCCGGATAACTGACCGGGCGCGCCCGCGATACCGGGTGCTTCCTGCCGTTTACCTTTGTGAACGCGTCGGCCCATCATGGCTGGCCAGCAGGGACCAGGTTCTCGTGACCCACGCGTCCCCAAGCATGAAGGAACCGCATCGATGTCCGTCGCCACCGCGGCCAAGGCGGGACGCAAGCGAGGCGAGGGCCAGTGGGCCCTCGGCTACCGCGAGCCGCTGAATAAGAACGAAGAGAACAAGAGGAACGACGACGGGCTCAACGTCCGCCAGCGGATCCTTGACATCTACTCCAAGTACGGCTTCGACTCCATCGACCCGGCCGATCTGCGCGGCCGGTTCCGCTGGTACGGGCTGTACACCCAGCGCCGCCCCGGCATCGACGGCGGCAAGACCGCGGTGCTGGAGCCCGAGGAACTTGACGACCGCTACTTCATGCTGCGGATCCGGATCGACGGCGGCCAGCTCGATAACCGGCAGCTGAGCACGATCGCGGACGTCTCTCGCCGGTACGCGCGCGGGACCGCGGACGTCACCGACCGGCAGAACATCCAGCTGCACTGGGTGGAGATCGAGAGCGTGCCCGCGATCTGGGACGCCCTGGAGTCGGTCGGCCTGAGCACCACGGAGGCCTGCGGAGACACACCGCGCGTGATGCTTGGCTGCCCGCTGGCCGGTTTGGACGCGAACGAGATCATCGACGCCACGCCAGAGATTGCCGCGATCGCGGAGCAGTACATCGGCGACTCCGCGTTCTCCAACCTGCCACGCAAGTTCAAGTCCTCGATCAGCGGCTGCGCGGCGCAGTGCGCGATCCACGAGATCAACGACGTGGCGTTCGTCGGGGTGATCAATGAGGCCGGAGAGACCGGATATGACCTGTGGGTCGGCGGCGGCCTGTCCACCAACCCGATGATCGGCCGCCGCCTGGGTGCGTTCGTCCGACCCGGCCAGGTACCCGAGGTGTGGGCCGGCGTGGCCGGGTTGTTCCGGGACTACGGCTACCGTCGGCTGCGGCACCGGGCCAGGATCAAGTTCCTGGTCGCGGACTGGGGCCCGGAGCGGTTCCGTGAGGTCCTGGAGAAGGAGTACCTCGGCCACGCGCTACCGGACGGGCCCGCGCCGGCGGCGCCGCTGCACGGGATCCGCGACCATGTGGGCGTCCGTCAGCAGCGGGACGGCAACTACTACGTGGGCTTCGCGCCGACGGTGGGCCGCCTGTCGGCCGACGCGCTGGATGTCATCGCCAAGCTGGCCGCCACCTACGGCAGCGGCCGGGTGCGGACCACCACCGAGCAGAAGATGGTCATCCTCGACGTGCCGCCGGAGCGCACCGAGGAGCTGGTGGCCGAGCTGGACCAGGCCGGCCTGCCCGCCCGGCCCAGCGCGTTCCGCCGGCACACGATGGCGTGCACAGGTATCGAGTTCTGCAAGCTCGCGATCGTGGAGACCAAGGCCCGGGCCACCGACCTGATCGCCGAGCTCGAGCGGCGCCTGCCGGAATTCTCCACGCCGGTCACGATCAACGTGAATGGCTGTCCGAACTCCTGCGCCCGGATCCAGACGGCCGACATCGGGCTGAAGGGATCGCTGGTCACCGGCCCGGATGGCACCCAGGTCGAGGGCTTCCAGATCCACCTGGGCGGCAGCCTGAACGGAGGTGACGGCAGCGGCTCCGGCTTCGGCCGCAAGCTGCGCGGGCTCAAGACCACGGCCGAGGAGCTGCCGGACTACGTCGAGCGGGTGCTGCGCCGGTTCGAGGCAGGCCGCGAACCGGACGAGAGTTTCGCTGCCTGGACCGCGCGAGCGACGGAACAGGAGCTCACATGAACGCGCGGGCCGTCCCGTTTTACTGCCCTTACTGTGGCGAGGAAGACCTCGAACCACAGGGCGCAACCGACGGTGAATGGCATTGCCGCAGTTGCACTAGGACTTTCCAGCTACGCTTTGCCGGAATAGGAGTCACGCTGTGAGTCCCGTCGTATCGCGCGGCCTGGCGCAGACCAGCCTGGAGGACCCTGAGCTCATGCGAACCCTCGCCGAACAGGCTGCTGAGGCACTCGCCGACGCGCCGGCCGAAGAGGTTATCCGCTGGGCCACCGACACCTTCGGGGACCGGATCTGCATTACCTCGTCCATGACCGACGCGGTGATCATCCACCTGGCCTCCGCGGTCCGGCCCGGCATCGACGTGGTCTTCCTCGACACCGGCTACCACTTCCCCGAGACGATCGGCACCCGGGACGCGGTGGAGGCGGTGTACCCGATCCGCCTGGTCAACGTCACCTCGTCGCGCACCGTCGCGGAGCAGGATGCCGAGCTCGGCCCCCGGCTCTACGGGCGCAACCCGGACCTGTGCTGCTACCTGCGCAAAGTAGAGCCGCTAGAGCGGGCGCTGACCAACTATGACGCGTGGATCACCGGGGTGCGCCGCGACGAGACCAGTGACCGGCGCCAGAGCCAGGTGGTCGAGTGGGACGACCGGCGCGAGATGGTCAAGGTCAACCCGATCGTCAGCTGGACCCAGAAGCAGGTCGACGACTACATCACCACCAACGGTGTGCTGGTCAATCCGTTGGTCTACGACGGCTACCCCTCGATCGGCTGTGCGACCTGCACGATCCGGGTCGAGCCCGGGTCCGACCCGCGCAGCGGGCGCTGGGCCGGGACGGGCAAGACCGAGTGCGGCATCCATGCCTGATTCTGCCAGCCGTCGCGGGGGACGAACCCTCCCGCAACGGACGCTTGTCATCGTGGCGCACGGGAGTGTGGACCCGCGCGCGGCGGCGGCCATCGATGAGCTCATGCCGCTGGTCGCATGCCGGGCCCGCGAACGCGGGCTGAGCGTGCCGGACCTGCGCGTGGCCTACCTGGGCCACGCCGCGCCGTCCGTGCCGCAAGTCATGCGGACGTTCGGGCCGGAGGCGCAGGTCACCGTGCTGCCGCTGCTGCTCACCGCGGCCTACCACAGCAAGACCGATCTCCCCCGGGTGCTGGCTCGGATAGGTACCGGGGCACGAGTCACGTACGGTGAGCCGCTCGGACCGCATCCGCTGCTGCTCCGCGCGCTCGAGCGGCGTTTGGCCGAGGCGGACCCGTCCGCGCTGGAAGCCCGCAGGCGCACCGGCGTCGTCCTCGCGGCGGCTGGGTCGAGCGACCCGGAGGCGAACGCCACGATCACGCGCCTGGCCGCGCAGTGGCAGGCCCGGGCCGGCTGGTTCGCGGTCCGCCCGGCGTACGCGTCAGCCGCTGGCCCCAGGCCTGAGCAGGCGGTAACGGAGCTGCGCCGGGCCGGGGCCCGCCGGGTACTGGTGGCCAGCTACCTGCTCGCGCCCGGGCTGTTCGCCGACCGGATCCGGGACGCCTCGCTGGCCGCGGGGGCGGCTGCGATCTCACCGGCGCTCGGCGCGTCGCCGGAACTGGCCGACGTGGTGGTGGATCGGTACCAGGAGGCGGGAACGCTGGCGAAGGCTGCGGCGTAAAACTGGGTAAACCTTCCGATAGTCCTCACTACTACCGAGGACCCCAGACCCGCAGAACGATCCGGTAACGTACGTCCCTCCGGGCATGCGCGTACCCGGTAGAGTCGGCCGCTGATCAAGGCGACCCGACTTGCCGCAGGAGAAGGGGGCGAATGCGTACCTGGCCAGGAACGCCCTATCCGCTTGGCGCGACCTGGGACGGGTGGGGGACGAACTTCGCCTTGTTCTCCGAGATCGCCGAGCGCGTCGAGCTCTGCCTGTTCACCGATCCCGAGAACGACGACAGGGGCCCGCTGACCGAAGAACGGGTCGAGATGACCGAGGTCGACGGGTTTGTCTGGCACGCCTACCTGCCCGGGATCGCACCCGGGCAGCGGTACGGCTACCGTGTGCACGGTCCCTATGATCCGCCGCGCGGGCTGCGCTGCGATGACTCCAAGCTGCTGCTCGACCCGTACGGCAAGGCGATCGAGGGCGACATCCAATGGGATGAGTCGCTGTTTGACTACCAGTTCAGTAACCCCAGGAAGCGGAACACCGCGGACAGCGCGTCGCACATGCCGAAGAACGTGGTCATCAACCCGTTCTTCGACTGGGGTCACGACCGGGCGCCGCAGATCCCTTACCACGAGACGGTCATCTACGAGGCGCACGTCCGGGGGCTGACCTTGCGCCACCCCGACATCCCGGCGCATCAGCGCGGCACCTACGCCGGCCTCGCGCACCCGGCCGTGATCGCGCACCTGCTGCGGGTCGGCGTCACGGCGGTCGAGCTCATGCCGGTGCACCAGTTCGTGGCGGAGAAATCGCTGGTCGAGCGGGGCCTGACCAACTACTGGGGCTACAACACCATCGGATTCCTGGCCCCGCACAACCGGTACTCCTCGGCCGGGCAGCGCGGCGGGCAGGTCAGCGAGTTCAAGACGATGGTCAAGGCGCTCCACGAGGCCGGTATCGAGGTCATCCTGGACGTGGTGTACAACCACACCGCCGAGGGCGACCATATGGGACCGACGCTGTCCTTCCGCGGCATCGACAACAGCGCCTACTACCGGCTCGACAGCTCCGAGCGATGGCGGTATCTGGACTACACCGGCTGCGGGAACAGCCTGAATGCCCGTCACCCGCACGCGCTGCAGCTGGTCATGGACTCGTTGCGGTACTGGGTCCTGGAGATGCACGTCGACGGGTTCCGGTTCGACCTGGCCGCCGCACTGGCCCGCGGGCTACACGACGTGGACCGGCTGTCCACGTTCTTCGACCTGGTCCAGCAGGATCCAGTGGTCTCCCAGGTCAAGTTGATCGCCGAGCCGTGGGACGTCGGCGAGGGTGGTTACCAGGTGGGCAACTTCCCGCCGTTGTGGACCGAGTGGAACGGGAAGTACCGCGACACGGTTCGGGACTTCTGGCGCGGCCGCCCCGAGGCCATTGGCGAGTTCGCGTCCCGGCTCACCGGATCCAGTGACCTGTACGCGACCAGCGGACGACGCCCGGCCGCGTCGATCAACTTCGTCACCTGTCACGACGGGTTCACCCTGCAAGATTTGGTCAGCTACAACCACAAGCACAACCAGGCCAACGGCGAGGGCAACCGGGACGGCACCGACGACAACCGGTCCTGGAACTGCGGCGTCGAGGGCCCGTCGGACGACCCCGCGGTCATCGGGCTCCGGGCCAGGCAGAAGCGGAACCTCCTGGTCACCTTGTTCCTGTCCCAGGGCGTCCCGATGCTGGCGGCGGGCGATGAGATGGGCCGGACCCAGGGCGGCAACAACAACGCCTACTGCCAGGACAATGAGATGTCCTGGCTGGACTGGAGCCTGGCCGACACCGAGCGGGACCTGCTGCAGTTCACCGAGACCCTGGCCGGGCTGCGCCGCGACCACCCGGTGTTCCGGCGGCGCCGGTTCTTCCGCGGCCGACGGGCACCGGACGACGAGGCCAGCGACATCAGCTGGCTGACCCCGGGCGGCCAGGAAATGACCCATGACGATTGGGGCACGGGCTACGCCCAGTCGCTCGCCGCCCTGCTGAACGGCGAGGCGATCAGCGAACCCGATCCGCGGGGCGGGAGAATAGTGGACGCCAAGTTCCTCCTGCTGTTCAACGCAGACCGCGATCCGCTCACGTTCACCCTGCCCGAGGCCAGCGTGGCGCCCGGCTGGGAGGTCGTGATCGACACCAGCGCAGCGGAGGCCAGCGACGATGAGGACGGAGCCACCCTGATGCCCAAGAGTGAAGTCGAGGTCGGCGTCCGGGCGGCCGTCGTGCTGCGGTCCACGGACTGACCATGCGCCAGATCTTCGCCTCCTCCGATCTCGGCGAGTCCGACCTGGCCGCCCTGTACGCCTACCCGTCCGGGCCGTGGCTGCGGGCCAACATGGTGTCCAGCGCGGACGGCGCCGGGGCCCTCGCCAACCTCACCTCGGGCCTGTCCTCGGAGGCCGACCGGCGCCTGTTCGCGCTGCTCCGCACGCTGGCCGACGTGATCGTGGTAGGCGCTGCGACAGTCCGCGCCGAGAAATACAAGCCGGTGCGCCAGCATGAGCTCTGGCCAGACCTGCGGCCGGGCCGACCCCCGACCCCGCCGATCGCGGTGGTTACCGCGCGGCTCGACCTCGAGCCGTCCAGCCCCCTCATCGACTCGGCCCCGCCATCGGCCCGCACGATCGTCATCACCACCGCGCAGGCCCCGGCCGACCGCCGCGCCGCCCTGGAAGAGCGGGCCGACGTGATCGTGGCCGGGCAGGAAACCGTCGACCTGAAGGCGGCTGTCAGCGCGCTGGCCGAGCGCGGCCACCGCCGGATGCTCGCCGAGGGCGGCCCGCACCTGCTGGCCCAGATCGCCGCGGCGGGCCTGCTGGACGAGCTGTGCCTGACCATCAGCCCGCTGCTAGCCGGCCCGGGCGCGGGCCGGATCGTGGCCGGCGCGCAGCCCGCCGCCTCGGCGCAGCCGCTCACCCTGGCCCACGTCCTGCAGGACAACGGCTTCCTGTTCTGCCGGTACACCAGAAAAGAGCATTGATCCGAACGGCCGTGGTGCCTGCCCACAGCACAGCCCAGGCCGCTCCGGGGCCTGAGGCGTAGCATGGTAGAACGTGCAGAGCGGGGCCTGGATGCAGGAGGCTGCGATGAGACTGCGAGCGCAGCGGCGGAACCTGGTGGTATGGAGCCAGTCCCGGGGCACGTACCGGGCCTCGCGGGTCACGCGACCCGCCCGGGCCAGGCGGATCCGCAGGTGGATCCGGATCGGGATGCTGCTCACCGTCCTGCGCCTGCTGCCGCTGGCCCGCGCGGTGCGCGGCCGCTGGCGGCCCTTGCTGGCCGGGACGGTCCTCACGGCGGCCGGGGTCATGCTGCGCGGCAGCACGGTCGGCAGCGTGGTTCTGCTGCCCGGGCTCCTGCTGCTGCTGTCCGCGCCGCTGATCCCGGGCACTCCTGAGACGGACCGCATGCAGCGCTCGGAGCTGGAGCGTGAGCTGGCCGTCTACACCACCTCGGCCCAGCGGTTCGATCTTGAAGCGACGCTGGACCAGTACCCGGACGACGTCACGCACGAGCTACGTGACATCCTCGCGGGCCAGGCCACAGGCCAGCGCGAAAAGCGGTTCCCGGCTATCGGACGGTTCTGAGGTAACGGGTTGACGCCCGCGGGCTAGTTCCGTCTGGCCGTACGCCCGTTGGACTGGCACGTTAGCCTGGCCTCTGGAAGGTCTAGTCACCGCCTGCCGGGACAACCAGGGAGACTGCAATGCCGCTGCACACCAAGGTGCACGAGCCCGCCCAGGACGAAGAACTCGAGATCAACCCCATTTACTTCCGCGAGAAGAGCTGTGCCATCCCTCGGTACAAATTGCCGGAGCACGGGGTATTGCCGCGCACTGCGTTGCAGGTCGTGCGGGACGAGCTCATCCTCGACGGTAACGCCAGGCTCAACCTGGCCACGTTCGTCACGACCTGGATGGAGCCCGAGGCCGAGTTGCTGATGGCCGAAACCGCGGCCAAGAACATGATCGACAAGGATGAGTACCCGCAGACCGCGGAGCTCGAGCGGCGCTGCGTGAATATCCTGAGCTACCTGTGGAACGCGCCGAAAAACAGCCAGGCGACCGGCTGCTCGACCACCGGGTCGAGCGAGGCCTGCATGCTGGGCGGGATGGCGCTGCTGTGGCGGTGGCGGGCTCGGCGCCAGGCGGCCGGACTGGATACCTCCAAGCCCAACCTGGTGATGGGCTCGAACGTACAGGTCTGCTGGGAGAAGTTCTGCCGCTACTGGCAGGTCGAGCCCCACTATGTGCCCATGGTGCCGGGACGGCTGCATCTGGGCCCGGCCGAAGCCGCGGCTAAGTGCGACGAGAACACGATCGGCGTGGTCGCGATCATGGGCTCGACCATGGATGGCAGCTACGAGCCAGTGCTAGAGATCAGCCAAGCCCTGGACCGGCTGCAGGTCGAGCGAGGCTGGGACGTCCCGGTGCATGTAGACGGAGCCTCGGGCGGGTTCGTCGCCCCGTTTCTGCACCAGGACCTGGAGTGGGACTTCCGGGTGCCGCGGGTCGCCTCCATCAACAGCTCGGGACACAAGTACGGCCTGGTATATCCCGGGGTGGGCTGGGTCATCTGGCGGACCCCGGACGCGCTGCCGGAGGACCTGATCTTCAAGGTGAACTACCTGGGCGGCGAAATGCCCACCTTCGCGCTCAACTTCTCCCGGCCCGGCGCGCAGGTCGCCGCGCAGTACTACAACTTTCTCCGGCTGGGCTGGCAGGGCTACCGGCATGTCCAGCAGACCTGCCAGGACATCGCGATGTACCTGTCAAGCGAGGTCGCCAAGATGGGCCCGTTCGAGTTGCTCACCGACGGCAGCGAGCTTCCGGTGTTCGCGTTCAAGCTGCGCGAGGACGTCACGGGCTACTCGGTGTTCGACCTGTCCGAGCGGCTCCGCCAGCGCGGCTGGCAGGTGCCGGCGTACACCTTCCCCGAGGACATGACCGACACCGCGGTGATGCGGATCGTGATCCGGAACGGGTTCAGCATGGACCTGGGCAACCTGCTGCTAGACGACATGCGGTTGCAGGTGCGCATCCTGGAGCACCACCCGCAGACCCAGCCGCCGCCCGAGGTCCAGGCCTTGCGCCAGTCCTTCAAGCACTGAGCCGAGGCCTCAGTTCGGGTGCCTCAGGACGCCGGCGAGACGCTGACCGACGGCGATCCGCTCGGCGTCGGCGAGACGCTGACCGACGGCGACGCGGTCGGTGCGGGTGCTGAGCTCACGGTCGGGGATGCCGATGGGGACATGGCCGGCGACGTCGTCGCGGTCATGCTGGCAGCGGGGACTGCCGATATGGACGGGGCGGCAGCAGGTGACGTGCTCGGCGCCGACGTCGCCGGCGCGGAGGTGGTGGGCGAGGTTACCGGCCCGGACACAGCCTGCCCAGAGTGCGCGCCATGCGTCTGCTGCCCGCGGTCGACGCCGCCAGCAGCCCCATGACCATTGAGGCGATCGTGAGCGGCCGGGCCAGCCGCCGCCGACGGTGCTCGTGCCGCCCTGACGGACCGGGAGCCGGCCGGGAGACCGGCGATAGCCTCGCGGACGTGACGGTCCGCGATGGGTCCTGGCGGTCCGGAAGCTCGAGGAGCGTGCGGGAGGCAGGCTCGGGTATCCAGCGCTCGGTCGGTGGCACGGCCGCTGCGTCCGCCGCGAACATCAGGTCACGGGCGGTAGGCCGCTGGCCGGGGTCCTTGGTCAGGCAGCGCTGGATCAGCCCGCGTACCTCCGCGGGCACGCGGTCCAGGTTCACCTGGCGATAGACCGCGCGGTAGGCCAGCGTAGGTGCCGATCCGCTTCCGAACGGCGCTTCGCCGGTAGCGGCGAAGGCGAGAACGGCGCCCAGGCTGAAGATGTCGCTCGGGGAGCCGACTTCCCGGCCTTCGACCTGCTCAGGGGACATGTAACCAGGCGAGCCGACCAGCAGCCCGGTCCGCGTCAGCGGACTGGTCTCGGCCGCGACCGAGATGCCGAAATCGATAACCCGCGGCCCGTCGTGGGCCAGCAGCACGTTCGACGGCTTCAGATCCCGGTGCACCACTCCGGCTGCGTGAATGGCGCACAAGCCCTCCGCCAGCCCGGCCGCGAGTCGCAGCACCATCGGCACGGCCAGCGGACCGCGTTCCGTCACCGCGTCAGCCAGCGACGGCCCGGTCACATAGGCCGTGGCCAGCCAGGGCACCGCGCTATCCGCATCCGCGTCTATCAGGGGCACGGTGAACCGGCTGCTCACCTTGCGCGCGACGGTGACTTCCCGCCGGAAGCGCGCCCGGAACTCAGGGTCCGTGGCCAGATCGGCGCGAATGACTTTCACCGCCGCCACCTGGCCATCCGCCGACGCGCCCAGGAATACCCGGCCCATGCCACCGGAGCCCAGTATCCCGCGGAGCCGGTACGGCCCGATCCGCCCCGGGTCGTCAGGCTGCAGTTCCTGCCACATGATCATCCCGTCCTCAGCTCAATCAATGGGATGCTGGCGCGTCACGAATCCCGCGCCGCTGCATCTACGATGGCGACCAGGGCGGGGTGGTTCGTCGGGGGGTGTGGGGGAAACTCAGGGGGGTGGCCCGTTTCTCCCCCAAGCCCACCCCATTCCTCTCCCCCAGACCCATCCCAGGAGGAGCCCACGATGACGACGTTGCGCAGCTACGTGAGCGGAGCATGGACCGAACCGGCCGACGAGGGGAGGCCGGTGCTCGACGCGGTGACCGGTGAGGAGGTCGCCCGGGTCTCGTCGGCCGGGATCGACGTCGCCGCGGCGCTCGGCTACGGCCGGGCCACCGGCGGTCCGGCGCTGCGCGAACTGACCTTCCACCAGCGCGCCGGGCTGCTCAAGTCACTCGGGCTGCTGCTGCGCGAGCACCGCCCGGAGCTGTACGCGCTGTCCGCCCGCACCGGGGCGACGCTTCCAGACGCCAAGTTCGACGTCGACGGCGGCATCGGCGTGCTGCTCAGCTACGCCAGCAAGGCCAAGCGCGAGCTGCCGAACGACACGATCCTGGCCGAGGGCGCGGTCGAGCCGCTGGGCAAGGGCGGGACGTTCGTCGGCCAGCACATCCTTACCTCGATGCACGGGGTCGCGGTGCAGATCAACGCGTTCAACTTCCCGGTCTGGGGCCCGCTGGAGAAGCTCGCGCCATCGTTCATCGCCGGAATGCCCAGCCTGATCAAGCCGGCCACCCAGACGGCATACCTAACGGCCCGGCTGGTCGAACTGATCGTGGCGTCCAGGCTGCTACCGGAGGGCTCGATCCAGCTGGTCTGCGGTAGCGTCGGCGACCTGTTCGACCATCTCGGCGAACAGGATCTGGTGGCGTTCACCGGGTCGGCCGCCACCGCGCAGCAGCTGCGGGCCCACCCGGCCATCGTCGGGCGGTCGGTACGGTTCAACGCCGAGGCCGACTCGCTGAACTGCTCGGTCCTCGGACCCGAGGCCGGGTCGGGCACGCCCGAATTCGACCTGTACGTCCGGCAGCTGGTCAGCGAGATGACGGTCAAGGCGGGCCAGAAGTGCACCGCGATCCGGCGGGCCCTCGTCCCGGCCGCGCTGGCCGGCCAGGTGGCCGAGGCGGTCCGCGACCGGCTGGCCCAGGTGGTGGTGGGCGACCCGGCGGACGAGAGCGTGCGGATGGGTCCGCTGGCCGGCCTGGAGCAGCGCGAGGAGGTGCGCCGGTCGGTCAAGGCCCTGCTGTCGGCGGGACGCATCGTGTCCGGCGATCAGGACCACGTGGACGTGGTGGGGGCCAGCGCCGAGCGCGGCGCGTTCATGGCCCCGCTGCTCCTGCAGGCCGATGACCCCGGCCGCCCCGAGCCGCATCAGGTCGAGGCGTTCGGGCCGGTCAGCACCATCATCGGCTACCGGGACACCGATCAGGTGATCGAGCTCGCGGCCCGCGGCCGGGGCAGCCTGGCCGGGTCGATCGTCACCGCCGATCCGGGCTTCGCCCGGGATGTGGTGCTCGGCCTGGCGCCGTGGCACGGCAGGCTGCTCGTGCTGGACCGTGATGACGCGGCCGAGTCAACCGGGCACGGGTCACCGCTGCCCATACTGGTCCACGGCGGGCCGGGCCGGGCCGGCGGCGGCGAGGAGCTGGGCGGCATCCGCGGCGTGCTGCACCACATGCAGCGTACGGCGGTGCAGGCCAGCCCGCGGGTGCTGTCCGCGGTGACCGGCCGCTGGGTGGCCGGGACGGAGCGGCGCCCGGACGGCGGCCATCCATTCCGCAAGTCCCTCGCCGAGCTGCGGATCGGCGACACCGTGGTGGCTGGCCCGCGCCAGGTGACGCTGGCCGACATCGAGCATTTCGCCGAGTTCACCGGCGACACCTTCTACGCGCACATGGACGAGGAGGCGGCCCGGGCCAACCCGTTCTTCGACGGCCGGGTGGCTCACGGGTACCTCATCCTCTCCTTCGCGGCCGGCCTGTTCGTGCAGCCCGACCCGGGACCCGTGCTGGCCAACTACGGCCTGGAGAACCTGCGCTTCCTGACCCCGGTGTATCCGGGTGACGAGCTCACCGTGACGCTCACCGCCAAGCAGATCACGCCGCGGGAAGACGCGGGGCACGGCGAGGTGCGCTGGGACGCGGATGTGACCAACCAGAACGGCAAGTCCGTGGCCACCTACGACGTCCTCACCCTGGTCGCGAACCAGTGGCCGCCCGATCGATAAGACCCCGGCGGCTTCGGCTGCGGCGATGGCTTCTAGGGTCTCGGGGAGTACTTGGCCGCCGTCGATGACGATCGTCTGGCCGGTGATGAAGCCCGCTTCCTCGGTGGCGAGGAAGAGCGCGGCGTAGCCGATTTCATCGACGCTGCCCAAGCGGCGCAGGGGTATCGACAGCGCCATCTTGGCCGTGTGTTGCTCACCGAGCGAGGCCAGGTCTTCGGTGAGGATGTTGCCCGGGAGTACCGCGTTGACGGTAATGCGGCGGGGCGCCAGTTCGATCGCGGCGGTCCGCATGAAGCCCAGCTGGGCGGCCTTGCTCGCGCCGTAGTGCGCCAAGCCCGGAAAGCCGGTGATCGGTCCGGTGATGGACGAGGTGAGGATGACCCGGCCCCGGCCGGACCGGGCCAGTGCGGGCAGGCAGGCCTGGACGGAGAACACGGTGCCCTTCAGGTTGGTGCCGAGCACCTGGTCGAGCACCTCCTCGGTCATGTCCGCCAGGCGACTGGGCGGGAAGACGCCGGCGTTGGCGCACAACACGTCGATGCCGCCCAGCCGCTCCTGGGACATGGCCGCCATCCGCCGGCAGTCCTCCCGGCTGGACACGTCGGCCTGAACGAACGAGACCTCCCCGGGGCGCTCCGCGAGGGCGTCAAGCTCCTCGGCGGCGGCCCGGGCGACGTCCGAATCACGGCCAGTGATGAGAACCCGGGCGCCGTTGCGAGCGAACACGCTGGCGATGCCCTTGCCGATGCCACGGGTGCCGCCGGTCACCACCACGGCGCGGCCGGCGATCGATGTGAACATGTCAGCTCCCTGTCCGGTGTGTGCTCAGGTATGACTCCGCCAGGTCGCAGCTGCCCTGCGCGTACCCGGCACCGAGCTCGGCGGCGATGTCGGCGCGTTGGTGCGTTCCGATCCACGCGAGCAGGAGCAGCCGCCGGAACATAATGAACGTCCAGATCTCGGCCTCGTCCTCGGCGGGCAGCCGGCCAACCCGGCGGTACCCGGTCAGCCAGCTGTCTATCAGCCCCGGCACCTCGGGCGAGTGCTCGAAGAAGCTCACCGTGGTCCCCAGGTCGTACAGATACCAGCTGAATCCGCAGTCGTCGAAGTCGATGACGCTGACCGATCCCTGGTGCACCAGCAGGTTGGCCAGCCGGGTATCGGCGTGCACCAGGCCGTAGCGCTCCGGGCTCTGGCCGAACGCCTTCAGGCGCGCGTGCAGGGCCTGGTCGAGGCGGCCGAGCACGTGGCGTTCGGCAGGGCCGACGCCGAGGCCCTCCTGCCACCGTCCCCACCGGGCCTGGTCGCCGAACGCCGCTGCGTAATCCCAGTGGAACCGGGCGAACCCGGCCGGCCGGGCCCAGACGCGGGCGTGCCGGTGCATCCGCGCGGTGATCTCGCCCAGCTCCTCGAAGTGACGGCCGGTCAGCTGGCCCCCAGGCTCTCCCCCGGGCTCGGTACCGGGCAGGAACTCGAAGCGCACGCAGTGCCGGGCCGCTGTCTCGTCCTGGGCCACCGTCACCACCCGCTGCCCGTCGGCGGCGGGCAGCACGCGCGGTGTGCGCACGCCGGCTTCCGCTCGCAGTGCGTCCATCCAGGCCAGCTCGGACGCGATCTCCGGCTCGGTGTGGTAGCCGAGGCGGTGCACGCGCAGAACCGAGGGACCGGAGCCGGGGTCAGACACCAGGAAGGTGGCGTTCTCCGAGACGTTGAGCAGTTCGACCGACGCGTCGGGGTGGCAATCGTAGCGGCACAGTGCCGTCCGGGCACACTGCGTCACCCGGTCCATGACGTCCCCGCCTGCGGACAGGTCGTGCCCGCCGGGTCCGGCGGCCGGATCGAAGCTTTCGGCGTCCACGTGCCTCATTATTGTGGGCCGCTACCCGCGTCCTGCGGGGCAGCGGCCCACGACGTTCCAGTCAGGGTTCAGGCAGAGGCGGCGCGGCGCAGGCGCGCCAGAGCCTCGGCGAGGATCGCCTCGCCGTCGGAGTCGCTGCGGCGCTCCTTCACGTACGCGAGGTGCGTCTTGTAGGGCTCGACGCGCGGCGGAGCCGGGGGCTCCTGCTCGTTCTGGCCGGCCGGGTTGCCGCACCGCGGGCACTCCCAGGTCTCGGGTATGGCGGCGTCGGTGGCGAAACTCGGCCGGGTCTCGTGCTTGTTAGCGCACCAGAACGACACCCAGACACGCGGCGCGGACTCGCCGCGCTCGGCCTCGCCCATGGGTCCCGCGCCGACCCTGCTGCCGCGAATGGCGTTGCCACTACTCACAGATCACCCCTTGAAGGCCATAGAGCTGTAAAACGCAGAACTTCGGTGCGGGAAGACGTACGCGTTAGTGATTGACCAGCCAGCCGAGAACGATGATGTCCACGAACCAGAGGACACCGAAGAATACGGTGATCCGGTCCAGGTTCCGCTCGACGACGGAGGAGGAGCCAAGGGTCGAGGACACCCCCCCGCCGAACAGGTCAGACAGGCCGCCACCCTTGCCCTTGTGCAGCAGGACGAGGAGGACCATCACCAGACTCGTAATGATCAGGATAACGGAAAGCCCGATGATCATCTCTGTTATCCCTCTCCTGCCGGGAAGACCTAAGCCGCCAGCTCACGATACCGGCAGATCTGAGCGAACTGGCCGGCATCGAGGCTAGCGCCTCCGACCAAGGCGCCGTCGACGTCCGGCTGCGCCATGATCGGCGCGACGTTGTCGGGCTTGACGGACCCGCCATACAGGATACGCACACTCGTGGCCGTCTCGGCGTCATGAAGCTCCGAAATCCGCGACCTAATTGCCGAGGTCATCTCCTGCGCGTCCGCTGGCGTGGCCACCATACCCGTGCCAATGGCCCAGACCGGCTCGTAGGCGATCACCATCGCCGCCACCGCGTCGGACGGGATCTCCTTCAGCGACCGGTCGAGTTGACCCGTGCAGTGCTGCACGTGCCGGCCCGACTGGCGGAGGTCGAGGGACTCCCCCAGGCACAGAATGGGCGTCAGCCCCGACCGCAGCGCGGCCTGCACCTTGGTGTTGACCACCTCGTCGGTCTCGTGGTGGTGCTGGCGGCGTTCGGAGTGCCCGGCCAGCACGTAGCCGCAGCCCAGCTTGGCCAGCATGGGTCCGGACACGTCGCCGGTGTAGGCGCCTGAGTCGTACGGGGACAGGTCCTGCGCACCGTAGGAGATGCGCAGCTTGTCCCCGTCGATCAGCGTCTGCACGCTGCGCAGCGCGGTGAACGGCGGCAGGACCGCCACCTCGACGGCGTCGTAGTCCCGTCCGGTCAGGGTGAACGCCAGCTTCTGGACCAGCGCGATCGCCTCGAGATGGTTCTCGTGCATCTTCCAGTTGCCCGCCATCAGTGGCAGCCGGGTCCCGGCCGCGCGGGGCTGTGGTGTCATGAACCGTCCTCCAGTGCCGTCAGCCCGGGCAGGGTCTTGCCCTCGAGGTACTCCAGGCTCGCGCCGCCGCCGGTGGAGATGTGTCCGAACGCGCCCTCGTCGAGACCGAGCACGCGGACCGCCGCGGCCGAGTCGCCGCCGCCCACCACGGTCAGCCCGTCGACCCGGGCGACCGCCTCTGCCACCGCGCGGGTGCCCGCGGCGAAGGCGGGAAACTCAAACACGCCGACCGGTCCGTTCCAGAACACCGTCTTGGCGTCGGCCAGCTTCTCCGCGAACAGGGCCCGGGTCTGCGGGCCTGCGTCCACGCCTTCCCGGTCGGCCGGGAAGGCGGTCACCGGCACCACGGAATGCTCGGCGTCGGGGGCGAAGTGCGTCGCGGCGACCAGGTCGACGGGCAGCACGAGTTCCACGCCACGCCGCTTCGCTTCCTCCATCACCGCCTTGACCGCGGGGATCTGGTCGGCCTCGAGCACCGAGTTGCCCACCTCGTAGCCCTGCGCGGCGAGGAACGTGTACCCCATGCCTCCGCCGATCAAGATGCGGTCGGCCAGGTCCAGCAGTTTCTCGATCACGGCGAGCTTGTCCGACGGCTTCTTGCCGCCGAGCACTACCACGAACGGGCGCGCCGGGTCGCTGGTGAGCTGGCGCAGCACCGACAGCTCATTCCGGACCAGGTCACCAGCGGCGTGCGGCAGCAGCGCGGGCAGGTCGTAGACGGAGGCGTGCTTGCGGTGCACGGCACCGAACGCGTCGTCCACGTACAGCTCACCGAAGCGGGCCAGCTGCTGGGCGAACGCGCCCCGCTCGGCGTCGTCCTTGCTGGTTTCGGCCGGCTCGAAGCGTACGTTCTCGAGCACCGCGACGTCCTCGTCGCCCAGGCTGAACACGGTCTTGGACGCCGACTCGCCGACCACGTCGGTGGCGAACGCCACCGGCCGTCCCAGCAGGTCGCCGAGCCGCTCGGCGACCGGGCGCAGCGACGGGCCGCCGGCCGCCCGCTCGGCGAACGAGTCGCCCTTGGGCCGCCCGAGATGCGCGAGGATGATGACCCGCGCGCCCCGGTCGGACAGCTTGCTGATCACCGGCAGGCTGGCCCTGATCCGGCCGTCGTCGGTGATCTCCCCGGTGCCGGTCAGGTCCAGGGGGACGTTCAGGTCCGACCGCAGCAGTACCCGGCGGCCGAGTACCTCAAGGTCGTCGACGGATCGCATTAACGCAGCCGGGAGGCGACGAGCGCGGTCAGGTCGACGATCCGGCTCGCGTAGCCCCACTCGTTGTCGTACCAGCCGATGACCTTGACCTGGTTGCCGGACGCCATGGTGAGCGAGGCGTCGAAGGTGCACGACGCGGGCGAGCCGACGATGTCGGAGGACACGATCTGGTCCTCGGTGTAGTACAGGTAACCCTTGAGCGGCCCCTCGGCGGCGGCCTTGTATGCGGCGTTCACCTCGTCCTTGGTCACCTCGCGGCCCAGCTCGACCACCAGGTCCGTCACCGAGCCGTCCGGCACCGGGACCCGCATGGCCAGCCCGTCCAGCTTGCCCTTCAGCTCGGGCAGCACCAGCGCGGTCGCCTTGGCCGCCCCGGTCGTGGTCGGGATGATGTTCTGCGCCGCGGCCCGGGCCCGGCGCAGGTCCTTGTGCGGGAAGTCCAGGATGACCTGGTCGTTGGTGTAGGCGTGGATGGTGGTCATCAGGCCCCTGACGAAGCCGAAGTTGTCCAGCAGCACCTTGGCCAGGGGCGCGACGCAGTTCGTGGTGCACGACGCGTTGGACAAGATGTCGTGCGTGGCGGGGTCGTACGCGTCGTCGTTGACCCCCATCACGATCGTGATGTCTTCTTCCTTGGCCGGCGCGGAGATGATGACCTTCTTCGCGCCCGCCTCAAGGTGTGCGCCCGCCGTCGGCCCGGTGGTGAACCGGCCGGTGGACTCGATCACGATGTCCACCCCGAGCTCGCGCCAGGGCAGCTTGGCCGGATCGCGCTCGGCGAGGATCTTGATCGACTTGGCGCCGACCAGGATCGTGTCGCCGGATACCGACACGTCGTGCGGCAAGGTGCCGAGCACGGTGTCGTACTTGAGCAGGTGCGCCATGGTGGCGATGTCGCCGAGATCGTTCGCCGCGACGATCTCGAAGCCACGGTCGCCGTCCGCGACGTTGACGGCCCGCCAGAAGTTACGGCCGATGCGGCCGAATCCGTTGATTCCCACGCGAATGGTCACAGTACTAAATCTCCTCGTCGATCCCCGCGATCGCCAGCGGTCGAAGACTATCGGACGCCGCCCCCGGGATGACCCCGGAAGGCGAGCCTGTCGGGGCCCCTGTACCGGGCAGGCATGCACAGACTCCTGAGGTCTAGACCTTATCAAAAAGACAAGGTTCTTTCCTGAACGGGCGAGATGTGCCCGGATCCTTTCCGGACGGGCTAGGGAACGGGCACCCGGTACCTTTCCGGATGGGCCAGGGATCTGCGGGGGGTGATGTCGATTCGGGAGCGTGGCGTTCGTATAGGAGGTGAGACGCTGGCACATGCGAGCGTCAACGTCTAGGAGGGACAAGATGAAGCAGTACCTGCTCAGCGTGTACCACCCCGAGGGCGGCATTCCCGAGCCAGAGGTCATGGAGAAGACCGTGGCGGACGTCAACGCGCTGAACACCGAGCTTCAGCAGGCCGGCGCGTGGGTCTTCGCCGGCGGGCTGTACCCGTCCAGCACGGCGACCGTGGTCCGGGCGGACGGCGGCGACGTCCTCATCACCGACGGGCCCTTCGTCGAAGGCAAGGAGCACGTGGGCGGCTTCTGGGTGATCAAGGCCCCCGATCTGGATTCCGCGCTGGAATGGGGCCGCAAGGCGACCCGCGCGTGCGCGGTCCCGATCGAGGTGCGGCCGTTCCATGATGAGGCCCCGGACGTAGGCACGGGCTGAGGGTGCCCGGTCCCGCGCTCGCCGACATCGAAGGTGTCTTCCGTGCGGAATACGGCCGGGCCGTGGCCGTCCTGACTCGCGTCTTCGGCGACATCGACACCGCCGAGGACGCGGTCCAGGACGCGTTCGCCGAGGCGGCGCGTCGGTGGCCCGAGGCCGGACTGCCGCCGAGCCCGGCCGGGTGGATCATCACCACCGCGCGCAACCGAGCCATCGACCGGTTGCGGCGGGAGGCGGCCCGCGCGGACAAGCACGCCCAGGCGGCGCTGCTGCACCTCGGCCACGAGCCGACGAACGAGGAGGGACCCGTGCGCGATGACCGGCTGCGGCTCATGTTCACGTGCTGCCACCCGGCGCTGGGCACCGCCGCCCAGGTGGCGCTGACGCTCCGGCTGCTGGGCGGGCTCTCCACGGCCGAGATCGCGCACGCGTTTCTGGTGCCCGAGCCGACTATGGCCCAGCGCCTGGTCCGGGGCAAGGGCAAGATCCGCGACGCGGGGATCCCCTACCGCGTGCCCGCCGAGGCCGACCTGCCCGGACGGCTGGCGGCGGTGCTCGCCGTGGTCTACCTGATCTTCAACGAGGGATACACGGCGAGTTCGGGAGACCGGCTGGTCCGCGGCGACCTGTGCGCCGAGGCGATCAGGCTCGGGCGGCTGCTCGTCGAGCTCATGCCGGACGAGCCCGAGGCGCTGGGCCTGGTGGCGCTGATGGTGCTCACCGAGTCCCGCCGGGCGGCGCGGACCGGCCCGGATGGTTCCCTGGTCCTGCTCGCCGACCAGGACCGGGCCCGCTGGGACCGGGAGCTCATCGCCGAGGGACAGGACCTCGTCCGGTGCTGCCTGCGGCGCGGCCGGCCCGGTGCGTACCAGATCCAGGCGGCGATCCACGCCGTGCACAGCGACGCGCCGGCCGCTGCGGTCACCGACTGGGGACAGATCCTGCAGCTGTACGACCAGCTCCTGGTGGTCGCGCCCGGCCCGGTGGTGGCTCTCAACCGGGCCGTCGCGGTGGCCGAGGTGCAGGGCCCGGCGGCGGCGCTCACCCTGGTCGACGGACTCGACCTAGACCGGTACTACCTGCATCACGCGATCCGCGCCGACCTGCTGCGGCGCCTGGGCCGGCCCGGCGAAGCGGCCCAGGCTTATTCCGAAGCGCTAGCCCTGACCGGGAACGCGGCCGAGCGCGCCTACCTGGCCGCGCGCCTGGCGGATCAGCGTCCGGACTGCGCCTGCTAGGCGTCGAGGATGGCCGGGTCCGGCGGCCGGGCCAGGTCCGCGTCATGTGCTTAGTCTTGTGTTGTGTCGCTGGTAAACAAAGTCCAGCAGCTCGGGTCCGCGGCGCACCGCAGACCCCACGACCGGGCCCGGCCTGACGACGCGGCCCGGCCTGACGACGCGGCCCGGCATGTCCCGGCTCGGCTGACCGCGACCCGGGCGGCCTTGTGCGCGGTGTTCGCGACGCATGGGTTCATCTTCGCCAGCTGGGCGGTCCGGGTGCCCGCGGTCAAGGAGCAGACCGGCGCCTCGTCCGCGGTCCTGGGGCTCGCGCTGCTGGGCCTGTCGGCCGGCGCGGTGGCCACCATGGTGATCGCCGGGGCGCTGTGCCGCCGGCTGGGCAGCCAGCGGGTCGGGGTGATCTCCTGCGCTTTGCTGTCGGTGACCCTGGTGCTGCCCGCGCTAGCCCGGTCGGCGACCACGCTCGGCCTCGCGCTGCTGGTCTTCGGGGCCACCTACGGCTGCCTCAACGTGGCCATGAACAGCATCGCCGTGGAGCTGGTCGCGGCGCTGCGCCGGCCGGTCATGCCGGGCTTCCACGCCGCGTGGAGCTTCGGTGGCCTGGCCGGGGCGGGCCTGGGCGGGCTGCTCGCGCCGCACCTGTCCCCGCTCCGGCACCTGTCGCTGGTCGCCTTGGTCGGACTGCTGGTCAGCGGCCTGGCCGGTCGTACACTGCTGGCCTCCGCCCGCTGGCTGCCCGCCGACCCGGCCTGGGCAACGCCGGAAAGCCAGTCGGCACCGGCCTGGGGCCGCGCGCTGACGACGGGCCGGGTAGTGGGGCTGTTCGGCCTGATCGCGCTGTGCGCCGCCTACGACGAGGGCGCCATCGGCGACTGGGGCGCGCTGCACCTGCGGCAGGACCTCGGGGCCGGCCCCGGGCTGGCCGCAGCGGGCTACGCGGCCTTCGCGCTCGCCGAGGCGACCGGCCGCCTCTCCGGCACGTTCCTCCTGGAGCGCCTGGGCCGCACCCGGGTCCTGGTGCTGGGCGGCCTGACGGCGTGCGCCGGCATGCTCGTAGCCTCGCTGGCCCCGGACGTAGGGCTGGCGCTGGCCGGGTTCGCGGTCACCGGGCTCGGGCTGGCCAACCTGTTCCCGGCCGCCATCGCCCGGGCCGGGCTGCTGGCCGGATCGGACGGGGTGGCCATGACCTCGATGCTCGGCTACAGCGGGTTCCTGCTCGGTCCGCCCGCCATCGGCTTCCTGGCCGACGAGTTCGGCTTGCGAGTCGGCCTGACCACACTCTCGTTCCTGGCCTTGGCGGCGGCCACGATCGCCTACTTGGCGCCGGATCACGCCGACCAGGCATACTCGTCGATGCCGGAGGATATCCGGCGCGATCCCGATAGACGCGGAGACGGCCAGTGACTCGTTTCCTCTACCTGGTCAGGCACGGCCTAGCCGACCCGCACGACGGCCCGCTCAGCGCGGCCGGGCAACAGCAGGCCCGGCTGACCGGGCAGCGACTGAGGGACGTGCCGTTCTCCGCCATCTACCACGGGCCGCTGCCCCGGGCCGCGCAGACTTCGCGCCTGATCGCGGCCAGCCTGCCCGGCGTCCCGGTCTCGGAGTGTGAGCTGGCCGGGGACTACCTGCCGTCGGTGCCCGACCCGGACGCCGTGCCGCCCCACTTCACCGCCTTCGTGGCCGGGTTCTCGGCGGCCGAGCGCGCGGACGGCCCGAAACTGGCGGCTGCCGCGCTCGAGCGGTTCGCGCGCCCAGGCGGCGAGCAGGGTACGGAGTACGAACTTGTCGTGACCCACAACTTCCTCATCGGCTGGCTGGTCAGCCAGACGTTGAACGCACCGCCGTGGCGCTGGATAGGGCTGAACCAGATGAACTGCGCCCTAACCATCCTCACCTACTCGCCCGGCTCGCCCGCGGGCCTGATCAGCTTCAACGACGCGGCCCACCTTCCGCCGCAGCTGCGCTGGACCGGGTTCCCAACCGCGATCCGCCCCATCTCGGGCTGACCGCCCGGAATCCCGCCCACGGCCCGCCGTCGCGCTCCGCCGGGCCAGCACCATCCGGCACGATGGAACATAGATCCGGTTATAACCGGCACAATGGGACATTGTACCGGTGAGGTGGTTGGAAATACGGCCGGCTAGGGCAGCATGTCGACGGTCAGGAAGGCCTCGGTGCTCGGGATGCCCTGCTCGCCGGCCCGGCGGTCGGCCATGGCCAGCAGACGGCGGATGCGGCCCGCGATGGCGTCCTTGGTCAGCGGCGGGTCGGCCAGCTGGCCCAGTTCCTCCAGGCTGGCCTGGCGGTGGGCCATCCGCAGCTCGCCCGCCATGGTCAGGTGCTGCGGGGCGTCCTGGCCCAGGATTTCCAGGGCGCGCTCCACGCGTGCGCCGGCTGCCACCGCGGCCCGGGCGCTGCGGCGCAGGTTGGCGTCGTCGAAGTTGGCCAGCCGGTTCGCCGTGGCCCGGACCTCACGGCGCATCCGGCGCTCCTCCCAGGCCAGCACGGCCTGGTGCGCGCCGAGCCGGGTCAGCATGGCGGCGATCGCCTCGCCGTCCCTGATCACCACGCGGTCCACGCCGCGCACGTCGCGGGCCTTGGCGTGAATCTTCATCCGCCGGGCCGCGCCGACCAGGGCGAGTGCCGCCTCGGAGCCAGGGCAGGTGATCTCGAGCGCCATCGACCGGCCGGGCTCGGTGAGCGACCCGTGAGCCAGGAACGCGCCGCGCCAGGCCGCCTCGCAGTCGCAGATGGCGCCGGACACCACTTGCCGGGGCAGGCCGCGCACCGGACGACCGTGGTTGTCGATCAGCCCGGCCTGGCGGGCCAGCGTCTCGCCGGCCTGACCCTTGTCGACCCGGACCAGGTACCGGTTGCCCTTGCGCAGCCCGCTCGGCGCGAGGACCAGGAAGTCGGCCGGGTGCCCGAACACCTCGGTGATGCTGGCCCGCAGCCGCCGGGCCGCCGCGCCGGTGTCCAGTTCCGCCTCGATCACCACCCGGCCCTCGGACAGGTGCAGTCCGCCGGCGAATCTGAGCAGGGTGGAGACCTCCGCCTTACGGCAGCACGGCTTGATCACCGTGACCCGGCTGAGCTCGTCCTTCACCACACCGGTCATCGCCATCGGCGTCACTCCCCCCAAGTTAGCCGGGCCGTCGAACTGGCTTCCCGGAAGATATGCGCGTACGCCCCCGCGAGGAGCTTGGGCTCGTGGCGAGGCGTGCCGTCGGCCGCGGCCACGTCGGCCATCATCAGCTCGGCTCCGAGCATGTTCGCCGCCCGCTCCAGATCGGCCACGTTACCCGTCCCCGCGGCCTTGGCGTCCGCCAGGACTACGTCCACGGTAAGGGCGGGCGCGTGCCCGGCCAGGACTTCCAGGTGCTTATGCGGGGAAAAGCCCTCCGTCTCCCCCGGCTGCGGCACGAGGTTGAGCACCACCAGCCGCCGCGCGGTCGTGACGTGCAGCGCGGCCGCGAGCTCCGGGACGAGCAAGTGCGGCAGCACGCTGGTGAACCACGACCCCGGGCCGAGTATCACCCAGTCGGCGTCGAGCACCGCCCGCACCGCCTCGGGCACGGCGGGCGGATCGGACGGCAGCAGCGTGATCGACCGGACCTGGCCCGGGGTGGTGGCGCACGCCTCCTGGCCCCGGACCACGGTGACCTCGTCGGGCCGGACCGGGTCCGCCCCGACCACCTCGGCCACGATGTCGAGCGGCACCGCGGCCATCGGCAGGACCCGGCCGCCCGTGCCGAGCAGCCGGCCGACCCAGTCCAGCCCGGCGACCGTGTCACCGAGCAGGTCCCAGAGCGCGACGATGAGCAGGTTGCCGACGGCGTGGCCGGCCAGCCCCGCGGAGTCCTCGGCGGAGCTGGTGAACCGGTGCTGGACGACCTTGCTCCAGGTGTTGCCCCACTCGTCGTCCCGGCACAGCGCGGCTAGGGCCATCCGTAGGTCACCGGGCGGCAGCACGCCGTAGTCGCGGCGCAGCCTGCCGCTTGAGCCGCCGTCGTCGGCCACCGTCACGATCGCGGTGAGGTCGTCGGTCACCCGGCGCAGCGCCCCGAGCGACGCGGCTAGCCCGTGCCCGCCGCCCAGGGCCACGGCCCGTACACCGGTCAAGGTCACTCCCGCCCCAGATCCCGGTGCGCGACCTGGACGTGCATGCCCGCGGCGGACGCCGGATCGGTGACCGCCGCGAGACGCGCGGCCAGCTCGTCAGCGATCGCGACGCTGCGGTGCTTGCCGCCGGTGCAGCCCACTGCGAAGGTCACGAACCGCTTCCCCTCGCGTTCATAGCCGGGCAGCACCACCCCCAGCAGCTCGGTGTAGTTCCGCAGGAACTCCTCGGCACCGGGCTGGGCCAGCACGTAATCCCGGACCGGCGCGTCCTGCCCGGTCATCGGGGCGAGCTCGGGGATCCAGTGCGGGTTGGGCAGGAAACGGCAGTCCGCCACCATGTCGGCATCGACCGGCAGGCCGTACTTGTAGCCGAACGAGATCAGCGACAGGCGCAGGCCGGCCGCGGTCCCGGCGCCGAAGGAGTCCCTGATCCTGGCGCGCAGCTGGTGGACATTGAGCCGGGACGTGTCGAGGACCAGGTCGGCGTCGCCGCGCACCTCGCGCAGCAGTTCCCGTTCGGCCAGGATGCCGTCGGGTACCCGGCCGGTGCCCTGCAACGGATGCGGCCGCCGCTCGCTGTCGAACCGGCGCACCAGCGTGTCGTCGGCCGCCTCCAGGAATACGATGCGCGCGGCCATGCCGCGCGCGGCCAGCTCGCTGACCGCCGACTTGAGGTCCGTGCTGAAGGCCAGGCTGCGGAAGTCGATGACCGCGGCCATCCGCGACACCGCCCCGTTGGTCCTGGCGGCCAGGTCGACCATGGTCGGCAGCAGGGTCGGGGGCAGGTTGTCCACCACGTACCAGCCGAGATCCTCCAGCGCCTTGGCCGCGGTGGACCGTCCCGCCCCGGACAGCCCGGTGATGATCACGACGTCGGTCTGATCGTCAGCCGTCCTCATGAAGCTCCTTTGCCCGGTGGGATGGTGTCCCCTCAGGAAGAGAGTTGGAACCCAGGGCCGCCGCGATGGTGGCCGCGAGCTTGGGGCCGATGCCTGGTACGGCCGTGATCTCCGCCACGCTCGCGGCGCGGAGCTTGCGCACCGAGCCGAAGTGTTTGAGCAGCGTGGCGCGCCGGGCCGGGCCGAGCCCGGGCACGTCGTCGAGCGCGCTGGCGGTGGCCGCCTTGCTCCGCTTCTGCCGATGGTAGGTGATAGCGAACCGGTGCGCCTCGTCCCGGACCCGCTGCAGCAGATACAGTCCCTCGCTGCTGCGCGGCAGGATGACCGGGTACTCCTGACCCGGCAGCCAGACTTCCTCCAGGCGCTTGGCCAATCCGCAGACCGCCACGTCGTCGATGCCGAGTTCGGCCAGGGCTCGCGCCGCCGCGTCGGCCTGCAAGGGACCGCCGTCGACTACGACCAGGTTGGGTGGGTAGGCGAATTTCTGCTGTGCCCCCGCCACGGCCCGTTCGGCCAAAGGATCTTGATCTTCGGCCGCCTCGGGGTCGCCCAGAATATCCAGCTCGCCGGTCTTCTCTCGTTCGGCCAGGTACCGGCGGAACCGCCGGAAGATCACCTCGTGGATCGCGGAGATGTCGTCGGTGCCGTCCAGGCCCTTGATCGCGAACCGGCGGTACTCGCTCTTGCGCGCCAGGCCGTCCTCGAACACGACCATCGACGCGACCACGTGCGTGCCCTGCAGATTGGACACGTCGTAGCATTCGATCCGCAGCGGCGCGTCGTCCAGGCCGAGCCCCTCCTGGATCTCGTTCAACGCCTTGCTCCGGGTGGTCAGGTCACTGGCCCGGCGCGTCTTGTGCAGGGCCAGGGTCTCGGCCGCGTTGCGGGCCACGGTCTCCAGCAGCGCCCTCTTGTCGCCGCGCTGCGGGACCCGCAGGCTGACCGGTCCGCCCCGGCGTTCGGCCAGCCACTGGGTCATCGTCGCCGGATCGGGCGGCAGTTCGGGCACCAGGATCTCGCGGGGCAGGCCGGCGTTGATCGCCTCGGCGCCGCCCGGGCCATCGCCGTAGACCTGGCCGAGGAAGTTCTCCACCAACGTGGCCGTAGTTACCTCTTCGATCTTGTCCAGCACCCAGCCGCGCTGGCCGCGGACCCGGCCGCCGCGCACGTAGAACACCTGAACCGCCGCCTCGAGCTCATCTTCGGCCAGCGCGATCACGTCGGCGTCGGTGCCGTCGCCGAACACCACCGCCTGCTTCTCGATCGCGCGCTCCAGGGCCCGCAGGTCGTCGCGGAGCCGGGCCGCGCGCTCGTACTCCTCGACCCTGGCGGCCGCCTTCATCTCGGCCTCGAGGCGGGACGCGAACCGGCTGGTCTGCCCGGCCATGAAGTCGCAGAAGTCCTCGGCCAAGGCGCGGTGCTCCTCCACGCTGATCCGCTTGACACACGGCGCGGAGCACTTGCCGATGTACCCCAGCAGGCAGGGGCGGCCGATCTGGCCCGATCGCTTGAACACCCCGGCCGAGCAGGTCCGGACCGGGAACACCCGGAGCAGCGTGTCCACCGTGTCGCGGATGGCCCAGGCGTGGCTGTACGGGCCGAAGTACTTGGTGCCCTTCCGCTTGGCGCCGCGCATCACCATGACCCGGGGGTACTCCTCGCCCATGGTGACCGCGAGGTAGGGATAGCTCTTGTCGTCCCGGTACCTGATGTTGAACCTGGGATCGAATTCCTTGATCCAGGAGTACTCGAGCTGGAACGCCTCGACCTCGGTGCTGACCACGGTCCAGTCCACCGCCGCCGCGGTAGTCAGCATGGCCTGGGTGCGCGGGTGCAGGCTAGCGAAGTCGGCGAAGTAGGAGTTCAGCCGCTGACGGAGGGATTTGGCCTTTCCGACATAGATCACCCGGCCGCGCTGGTCACGGAACCGGTAGACCCCAGGAGACTCGGGGATCGCGCCCGGCGCGGGCCGGTAACCGTGCGGATCTGCCACGAAGCAACTTTACGCGCCCGCCGGCCTAACCTATTCCGCCTTCAGCCGGCCACGATGGCGGTTAGTCCTCACGGATTCGCCCGCTGGCCGGCGACGATAGCTTCCGTGAGTACCTCCTTCGCCGTGGTCGGGCGGCTGTCGGTCCGCTTCCGCTGGGCGATCGTGCTGGCCTGGGTGGCGGCCACGGTCGCGGCCATGACGCTGCTGCCTTCGCTGTCGAACGTCACGCAGAGCGACAACACCTCGTTCTTGCCGGCCAGCGCACCCAGCGAGCAGGCGGCCCAGCTGGCCTCGCCGCTACAGGGGGCCTCGCTGACGGCGGTGACCGTGGTGGCCGCCCGGTCCGGCGCGGCCCAGACCGGTAGGACACTGAGCGCTGCCGACCAGGCGGCCATCGCGCGGCTGTCCGCCGCGCTGGCCCACGTGGCCCGGGTGACCGGGGTGCGGGACGCCGGGCAGTCCGCCGACGGCCAGGCCGAGCAACTCACCGTGCTGGCCGCGCTGGCCCAGTCCGGCGGCCTGGCTACCTCCCAGCAGGCCAGCCTGGTGGCCGGCCTGCGCGACGTCATCCGGGCTGCGGCGCTGCCGGCCGGGCTGGCGGCGCACACAGCGGGCCCGGTGGCGACCCGGGTGGACACCAACGCGACCTCCAGCAAGACCGGCGGCGAGGTCCAGTGGTTCTCGATCATCTTCGTGGTTGCCCTGCTCATGGCCGTGTTCCGGTCGGCGCTCGCGCCGCTGATCGCCGTGCTGCCCGCCCTGGTCGTGGTGCTGGTCGCCGAACGGCTCACGGCCGAGGCCGCGGTGCACGGGCTGGGCGTGTCGCAGATCGCCTCACTGCTACTGATCGTGCTGGTCCTCGGCGCGGGCACCGATTACGCGCTATTCCTGATGTTCCGGGTGCGAGAGGAGATGCGGGCCGGGCGGGCCTGCCGCGAGGCGATCGTGTTCTCGGTGGCGCGGGTCGGCGAGACGATCACGTTCTCCGCGGGCATCCTCATCGCCGCGCTGCTGTCTTTGGCCACCGCGTCGTTCAGCCTCTACTCGGGGCTGGCCGCGCCGCTGGCCATCGCGATCGGGCTGATGCTCATCGCCGGGCTCACCTTGCTGCCTGCGTTGCTGGCCATCTTCGGCCCGGTCGCGTTCTGGCCGTCCTCGGTCCGGCCGGGCGCGGGACGCGCCGGGTGGTGGGGACCGGCGTGCGCGCGGATCGTGCGCCGGCCGACGGCGACCCTGGTCGCCGGGCTCGTTGTCTTCGGCGCGCTCGCGGTGGCGTCGGCCGGCTACCTGGCCTCCGGGTTCGGCGGGGCGGCGACCGCCCCGGGCGGCAGCGACTCCGCGCTGGGCAACGCCCTGCTGACCGAGCACTTCCCGCAGTCGGCGGCCAACCCGACCGTCATCGTGCTGCGCCTGCGCCAGCCGGTGTGGGCCGCCACGGCCACGGTGGCGGCGGCCGAGCGCCAGCTGACTGCGGATCCGCAGTTCACCGCGGTATCCGGGCCCTTTGACGCCAACGGGACGGCGCTGACCGCGCCGCAGTACGCCGCGCTGCACGCTACCTACGGGCCGCCGCGCGCGCTGACCGCCTCGTCGGGCTCGCGTGTCCCGCGGGCGCAGCTCGCGGCGTACCAGGCCTACCAGGCCAGCGGGTCGTACGTGAGCGGGGACGGGTACACGATCTCGTTCGCGACCTCACTGGCGGCCGGGAACCCGGCCACCACGGCGGCCGAGCGGGCCGTGCCGGCCGTCCGCGGGGACGCCGCTCGCGCGGCGCGGCTGGCCGCAGCCTCGGCGTTCGGTGTTACCGGGCAGGCCGCGTTCACCTACGACGTCGCCCAGCTGTCCGACAGCGACCTGCGCACCGTGATCCCGATCGCCATCGCGGTCATCGCGGTGCTGCTCGCGGTGGTGATGCGCAGCCTGGTCGCGCCGCTGTACCTGATCCTCTCGGTGGTGCTGTCGTACTTCTCGGCCCTGGGCCTGACCGTGCTGGTGTTCGTCAAGGCCGCCGGCCAGCCGGGACTGACCTTCATCCTGCCGTTCTTGCTGTTCATGTTCCTGCTGGCGCTCGGCGAGGACTACAACATCCTGGTCATGACCCGGATCAGGGAGGAGGCGCACCGGCTGCCGCTGCCCGAGGCGGTCAGCCAGGCGCTCAACGTCACCGGCACCACGGTCACCTCGGCCGGGCTGGTGCTGGCCGGGACGTTCGGCGTGCTGGCCATCGTGGGTTCGGGCAGCGCCGGGCAGCAGAACGTCAGGACGATCGTGGACGTCGGCGTCGGCCTCGCACTCGGCGTGCTGATGGACACCTTCCTGGTCCGGACACTGCTCGTGCCGTCGGCCGTGGTGCTGATCGGGCGATGGAACTGGTGGCCGTCCCGGCTGTGCTGGCTGTCTGTCCCCGGGGAGACGACCCCCGAGCCGACCACCCAGGCAACTCCTTTACAACGTATAAGTTATTACTTAAGGTGGAGCCCTGGGGGATCTCGCCGGATCTGACTAGGGGCAAGCCATGACGCAGGCGAACACCATGATCGAGCACCTCGGTGCTGAATACTTCTCCGATCCCTACTCCGTGCACGCGCGGCTGCGGGCGCAGCATCCGGTCGCGCAGGTGATCATGCCGGGCGGCACGCCCGCGTGGCTGGTCACCGGGTACGCGCAGGCGCGCGCCGCGCTGACCGACCCGCGGCTGCTCAAGCTACCCAAAGGCTGGCGTCCCGAATCGGACTCCCCGTTCGCCGCCCTCGACCTGCACATGCTCAACAGCGACCCGCCGGATCACGAGCGCCTGCGCAAGCTGGTCAACAAGGCTTTCACCGCGCGCCGGGTCGAGCAGCTCCGACCGCGGATCACCGCCATCGCCGAGGAGCTGCTCGACGATATGTCGACCCGGCCTGAGGTGGATCTGCTGGCCGCGTTCGCGTTCCCGCTGCCGGTGACGGTGATCTGCGAGCTGCTCGGCGTGCCGGTGGCCGACCGGGACCAGTTCCGGTCCTGGTCAGCGAGCATCGTCTCCGAGACGGTCTCACCCGAGGTGTTCCAGGCCCATGCCACCGCGATGATCACCTACTTCCGGAACCTCCTGGCCGCCAGGCGGCGCGAACCGGCCGACGACCTGCTGTCCGCGCTGATCTCGGCGCGGGACGATACAGACCGGCTGAGCGAGAACGAGCTGCTGTCGATGGCCTGGCTGCTCCTGGTAGCCGGGCACGAGACCACGGTCAACCTGATCGGGAGCGGCGTGCTCGCGCTGCTGCTCAACCCCGCTGAGCTGGCCCGGCTGCGGGCCGACCCCGCGCTGCTGAGCGGCGCGGTCGAGGAACTGCTGCGGTACGTGAGCCCGGTGAACGACGCGACGTACCGGTTCGCCGGCGAGCCGATGGAACTCGGCGGCGTGCCTATCGGCCCGGGCGAGGTGGTCCTGGTCTCGCTCAGCGGGGCGAACCGGGACCCGTCCCGCTACGCCGACCCCGAGGGGCTGGACGTCGGCCGGGACAGCGCGGGGCACCTGGCGTTCGGTCACGGCATCCACTACTGCCTGGGCGCTCCGCTGGCCCGGCTGGAGGCCGAGATCGCGTTCGGCGCGCTGCTGGAACGGTTTCCCTCGATGGCGCTGGCGATACGGCCGGAGGCGCTGCGCTGGCGCCCGAGCTCGCTCATTCACGGCCTGGAATCCCTCCCGGTGCGGCTCGACGCTTAGTGCAACACCGCGATGAGAAGCACCACCACGATCACCACGAAGAAGAGGCCCACCGACGTGTGATGCGATCGGGCCGTTTTCAGGGCCGGGATCTTGCCCCTGGCCTGTTCCTTGACTTGGCGCAGATCCTGCCATGACCGATGCATGAGCTTCCAGTGCCAGCCTACGGCCACACAGAAGACGCCAACGAGGACAGCGATGGCGGACACGCCATCACCGTACGACGTTCCATGTCTGCCCGATGGCGCACGTGACGCACCCGAAGTTACTCGTCCGCATCTTTCCGTGAAACCTGCAGGGCCCGCTGCTGGTATACCGGTTGGGTGAGAAGGCTGACCGAGATCGCGCCCGGGGTGCTCGTCGCGACCAGTTCGTACGACCAGACGACGACGACCGTGGTCGTCGGCCCGAGCGGCTGCCTGCTAATCGACCCGGCGGTGACCCTGGCCGAGCTGGCTCAGCTGGCCGTGGAGCTGCGCGAGCGGGACATACGGCCGGTGGCGGCCTGGTCGACCCATCCGCACTGGGATCACGTCCTGTGGTCGCGGCAGCTGGGGTCCGCGCCCAGGTACGCAACGCCCGCCGCGGTAGGCGTGACCGAGACCCGGCGGGTGGAGCTGACCCGCGAGACCCAACGAGCCGCGCCCGGGCATGACTTCTCGGTGCTCGCACGGCTCACGCCGCTGGACGCGCCCGCGATCCCGTGGGACGGGCCGGAAGCACACGTGATCGTGCACGACGGGCATGCGCCCGGCCACGGCGCGGTGTTCCTGCCCGATACCGGCGTGCTCGTGGCCGGGGACATGTGCTCGGATGTGGAGATACCGCTGCTCGACCTGGACGCCGCGGACCCGCTGGGCGATTACCGCACGGGGCTGGAGCTGCTGGCCTCCGTGCCCGGCGTGCGCCAGGTGGTGCCGGGACACGGGCACGTCGGAGACGCCGACGAGTTCCGCAGGCGACTCACGGCGGATGCCGCGTACCTGGACGCCCTGGCGTTCGGGCAGCCGCTCGGTGACCCGCGGCTGACCGCGGGCAGCCCGGAGTGGCTGGCCGGCACACACCAGGAGCAGCTGCGTTATGTCCGGATGCCCGGGTCATGACCGGGCGGAAGCACCCTGGCCCGTTCGGTATCAAAGACATTTTCGCCGAACGGACCGTGGCTTTTTGCGGTCAGGACAGGTGCACGTAGTCGTAGTCGAACGGCTTGCCGTTGATGCCGTTGCGGGGCGGGGCGATCCAGGCCGCGATCCTGCCCCGCTCGTACACGGGCCGCATCAGCGAACGGACGTAGGTCTTGTCGACCGCGGTGGGCAGCCACTCGCCCTGGCGGCGCTCCCATTCCGTCGTGCTCAGCATTTGCCCGTCCGGGGTGGCCTCGATGCCGGCGAACGCGCCGACCCGGCGGTTGAACGCGATGTGCGGCAGCTTGAGCCGCTGCGGCAGCCCGGCGTCGGCCAGGATCTTGTTCCACCGGTTGACCCCGC
>Ga0302184_10000199_pt1 | contig 40540 bp, 35 predicted proteins | sample I_Palsa_N3_3_FD_200233 | JGI IMG/M metagenome (GOLD analysis project Ga0302184, IMG submission 200233) | Peat permafrost microbial communities from Stordalen Mire near Abisko, Sweden - I_Palsa_N3_3 | ecosystem: Environmental > Terrestrial > Soil > Palsa > Peat permafrost | place: Sweden...
CGCGGGCGCCAGGATCCCGGCTCGCGAAGAACTGGCCGATCGCCGCCGTGAGTTCGGCAGCGTCCAGCACGCCGTTGTGATCGGTGTCCAGGCGGCCGAAGGCTTGTTCGGCCTCATCGACGCGAGCGCCGTACACCGCCGCCAGCCGGGCGTACTCTCCGGCGTCGAGCACTCCGTTGCCGTCCTGGTCGGCCACCTGGATCAGGGTCCGCGCGGCAGCGCCCACTGCGACCTCGAAGCCCGCGCGGTCCTTGATCGCGCGGGCCAGGCCCGAGACGAACTCATCCCGGCTGATCTCCTGGTCGTGATTGGCGTCCATGTGCGACAGCATCGCGTCGAACAGGGCGCGCTGTGCTGCGGCCAGGGCGTGTCCCGCCGCGGAATCGGCGGCGTGGCCGAAGGTCTCGCACAGCCGCCGGGTCAGCAGCTGGTAGTCCTCGCGCTGCCACACCCCGTTTCCGTCGGTGTCGATGACGGCAAAGCGTCGCTCCAGTGAGGCCTGTTCGGCGGCGGTAAGCGGCCGGCGGCCGCCCAACAGGCCCGCGAGGACCGTGACCAGCAGCACCCCGGCCACCACCAGGATCGACAGCCAGGCCGGGATTTCCGCCGCCCAGCTCACCCCGGAGCCGTGCAACGCGCGCAGCAGCAGCTTCACCCCGATGAAAGCGCAGATTACGCCGAGCCCGGTGTTCAGGTAGACGATCTGGCCCAGCACCCCGGCCAGCAGCGCGTACAGCTGACGCAGCCCCATCAGGGCGAACACGTTGCACGCCACTACCAGGAGCGCGCTGGTCGTGATGCCGAACACGGCCGGGATCGAGTCGAACGCGAACAGCAGGTCAGCCAGCCCGATCGCCACGGCCAGCAGGACCAGCGGGGTGGGCCCCGACTGCCCGGATCGCCGCAGCTTCCGCGCCAGCCGCGCCGCCAGCTGGGCACGTCTCTCGGACTGACTGTCCGGCCTGGCCCGGGCACTGGCGATCAGGGCGATCGCGGTCCACACCAGGACCGCGCCGAGCGGGTAGAACAGCCACCCGAAACGGTTCAGCGCGGCCGCCCCGGCCACGATCAGGGCCGACCGCATGACCAGCGCCAGGCCGATGCCCAGCAACAGGATCCGGGGCTGCCGGGTCGGCGGGACCGCGAACCAGGTCATGATCACCGAGAACACGAACAGGTTGTCCAGGCTCAGGCTGTACTCGGTGAGATAACCGGTGTAGAACTGGCCCGCCGTCACCCAGCCCGCCGTAACCCCGACGGCCAGCCCGAACAGCACGGCCAACGACACGTAGACCCCGACCCAGCCGATCGCCCAGCGGGCGGTGCCCGCGCCGGAGGCGCCAGCGCGCAGAGTGCCCGAGGCGCCGGAGCGCGCCGATCCCCGGCCCGCCGCGACCTCCGCCGCAATGGCCACCGCCAGGCTCGCTGCCGCCACCGCCCAGACCCATGCCGGGACCGTCAAGGATCACTGGCCTTCGTCACAACCCGTAGCTTAGTTCAGCAGGCCTCTGCGTGACCTCTGGGCGATCCGCTGGCGTTAGCGGCTAGCCGGCCGAGCAGGGTACTAAGCGTCACCACGTCGGCGTCGGCGAGACCCGTTCGCAGCTTGGCGTCGAAGGCCATCGCGGTGTCCCGCATACGCACGAACGCCGCCTCGCCCGCTTCGGTCAGCGCGACCACGTGGACTCGCCGGTTGGCGGCGTCGCGGGTCCGGGTCAGCAGCCCGCGGGCCTCCATGGCGTTCAGGTGGTGCGTCAGCGTGGCCTCGCGCACTCCTACCGCCTCGGCGAGTTCCCGCTGGTTGGCGGGCCTGCGGAGCTTCAGGTTGAGCAGGATCAGCCAGACCGGCAAGGTGCCGCCCACTTCGCCGAGAGCATCGTCGAACGCGCGCTCTACGGTGCGGGCCGTCTGGTTCAGGCGGAGCCCGATCGGGAGGGGAAACGGCGCTGGCATGCCAGCCAGCATATCACCAAACATCGACGTCTAATTAATTGACAACTAACCCTTCGATATCTAATATTCTGTTAACAGAAGAAGGAGCGAGCAATGGCCGTCGGATTGAAGCACACCCAGATCGCCCTGGTAACCGGCAGCACGCGGGGCATCGGGGCGGCGATCGCCGCCGAGTTCGCCCGCCGCGGGGCCGCCGTCGTCGTGCACGGGCGCGACCAGGTCGCCGCGGACCGCGTGGCGGCTGCGATCATCCGAGACGGCGGCCAGGCCATGGCCGCGACCGGCGACGTCACCGATTTCGGCCAGGTCGAGTCGGTGCGCCGCCAGATCGAGGACGCCTGGGGACCGGTCGCCATCCTGGTCGCCAACGCCGGCGGCAGCTTCACCCCGCCTGTGCCGCTCGAGCAGATCCCTGAAGACGGATGGCGCGCGACGGTCGACGGCAACCTGCTGGCCACGTTCCTCACGCTGAAGAGCTTCTTGCCCGGGATGAAGGAGCGTCGCGGTGGCACGATCATCACCATCGGCTCAACCGCGGGGCGCCGCGCGGATCCTCGCTCCCCGATTCCCTACGCGGCGGCCAAGGCGGGCATCGCGCTGCTGACGCAGGACGTCGCCGCCCAGGCGGGCCCGTTCGGGATCCGCGTCAACTGCATCGCTCCCGAGACCATCCTCACCGAAGGCAACCAGGACCGGATCCCGGCCGAGGTGCAAGCATCACTCGCCGGCGCGCACCCCCTCAAACGCCTCGGCACACCGCGAGACGTCGCGACCGCCGCCGCGTTCCTCGCCTCCGACGAGGCCGCCTGGATCACCGGCGTGATCATCGACGTCGCCGGCGGCGCCGTCCTCGTCTAACCATCCCCAGCTCTAACCATCCTCAGCAAGGAGTCCGATCATGGCAGTCAACCAAGCCGCGATGCAGCGCCGCGCGCGGATCATGCGCGCGGTCAACGTACCCATGCGGGCCGCGCTCAGCCTGCCGTTCCCGACGCCGCTCAACGCGAACCTGATGCTCATCCATTACACCGGCCGCAAGAGCGGGAAGGCCTACCGGCAGCCGGTCAGCTACGTCCGCGACGGCGACGTGCTGCTCACCCCGGGCGGCGGCCGCTGGACGCTCAACCTGGCCGACGGGCGGCCGACCCGGATCCGGTTGCGTGGCCGCGACGTGTCCGCCCGTCCGGAACTCGTTACCGATCCCGCCGAGCTCGAGCGTCTGCTCGGCGTGATCGCCGAAAAGAACCCGCGGGCGGCCAGGTTCATCCCCATCCCGCGGCGCCCCGACGGCCGTCTCGACCCCGACGCCCTCGACGCCGCGCTGCAACACGGCTTCTGCATCGTGCGCTGGCACCTCACGGAGCAGAGATGACGCTGCAGGAGCCCCTGCGGGTAGCGTGGCCCGCGCAAGCGGCCCCTGGCTCGCCGGGGCGGACCCGCCCAATTGCCTAGTGACCGAGCGTCCGACGAGACTGGTGCGGTGGACCTCCTGCCCGCCGACCCGCCAGCCTCGGCCGCAGGGCTCTGGGCGGGCCTGGATAAGCCTTGGCAAGAGGCGTTCCGCCAGGCCTGGGAGGCACTGCGGAGCGGGAACATCGCCGTGGGTGCCTGTGCCTCGACCCTGGACGGCGAGATCGTACGCTCGGCCCGCAACCGGGTGAACGACGCCGAAGGACCGCCTGGGGAGATATTCGGCTCGACGCTGGCCCACGCCGAGACGAACGTGCTGGCGCGGCTGCCGTTCCGCCGCCAGCGGGACCTGGTTCTGACCACGACGCTGCAGCCGTGCGTACAGTGCGCGGCCGCCATCCGGCTCGGCCCGATCAGCACCGTGCGGTTCGCGGGGCCGGATCACTACTGGGACGGATGCCACGAATTCGGCAAGCTCTCCCCGCGCGAAGCGCGACGGACCCAGCCGGCCAGGATCGGACCGCGCCGCGACGAGCTCGGAACCTTCGCTACCTTGGTATCCCGGCTCGGCCCGACCCTCACGCCCGGTTACGAGAGGGCGCTACGAACCCTGGGAGAAGGGCCAATGACCGACCTGGTCCACGAACTAGAAGATGGCGGCGAAGCGGGCCGCTTGCCAGCGATGGAGGTCAACGAGGCCCTCGGGTACCTCTGGCCCCGCCTCCAAGAACTGACGGAGGTGATGCCCGCGTCATAGCGCCGTGCCGTGCCACCCTCGCCTCCCTGAGTCCTGCCCCCCGCGCGAGCCCGGCATCTCGCTGGCCCCTGGCCCCGGCCCGCACTCGCCCCTCACGGCCTGCTGCGGTTCCACGAGCCTGCCGCCGGTCGGTATCTGCCACCTTTTTCGGCTTTTGCGCCGGGTGCGGCAGGTCCTGGTCACCTGGTTGATGGGCCGTTGTACCAGCTCATACTTGTACAACGGCCCATCCACCATGTTCGGCTGGCCGCGCCGGGGTGCCGTCCGGCTGAACAAATAGGGTGATTGGGTATAGAACGGGCACCCTATCGCGACGCGCCGCAACGTCAAGTTATTCGGAGCGCTCACCCAGCTGCCCGGATCCTCCACATACGCCGGATCCTCCGCGTCGACGGGACGCCTGTGACTGGCGAGCAGGGATGGCCGGGGGTACGGGGGCCGCCGGGCGGGCCGACGAGTCCGCCCGCCGCCCGCGCCGTCCGGCTCGCCTTTGCGCGGCCAGCGCTGCCGTCGTTACCCTGCGATCGTGGCGAAGTCTCGGACCCAGCGGTACGTCGTGGTCGTGTTCGACGGGATTTCGCTAGGCATCATGTCGTTTGCGTTCGGTGTGTTCGACCTGGCCGCGTACTACGGGGTGCTGCCCGACATCGACGTCCGGATCGTCTCCGGGGAGGATAGTGCCGCGCTGACCGGCGGCGCGCTGACCGGCGGCGGGCTGGCCTGCCCGGTGCCGTATGACCTGGACGCGGTCCGGGCCGCTGACCTGGTCATCATCCCCAACTGGCGACACCCGCCCGAACCCCCGCCCCTCCTGGAGGCCCTCCGCGCCGCCCATGCCCAAGGCGGGGTGCACGTGACCCAGGTCTTCTCGTTCCCGTCCGGCGACCCAGCTGAATTCAACGGAATGGACGAGGCGGACCTGGCCGCGCTGGCCAAGCTCCAGTGGTTCATGGACAACAAGATCTCGTTCAACCAGCTGCACTCCCAGCAGCCGCAGACGATCGCGCACGCACTGGCCGACTCCCCGGCCGGCCTGCTCGGCTGGAACGCGCAGCTCATGACCGACGACGCGATGGGGGAGCGGAGCCTGGACGACACTTCATCCTGAACAACGTCGCCCTGTACTTTGCCGCCGAGCCCACCACGATCCCGCTGGGACTGGCGGGCTTCAACGGCGACTTCTCCGGCGTCCGCCGGTTCGCCGAACGCGACCACAAGAACATCACCCAGTGGAACCTGCACCAAGAGCCCGGCGGCCACTACGCCGCCCACACCGAACCCCAGGTCCTGGCCGACGACCTCCGCAACTTCTACAACAGCCTGGCCTAACGACAGCGCGCGGACCAGGTCCAGCGCCCGCCCCAACGTATCCAGCCGGTCGGCCAGCGTCTCGCCAGCCGGATAGAGCCGGACGGTGTCGACCCCGGCGTCGCGCCAGACCCGCAGCCGCTCGCGCACCATGTCCTCGGTCCCGATCAGCGTCGTGGCCAGCACCATCTCGTCGGTGACCAGCTGGGCCGCGCCGTCCCGGTCACCGGCCTGCCAGCGCTCCCGCACCTCGGCCGCGACGTCCGCCCAGCCCTGCCGGCTGTAGGCGTCGTTGTAGAAGTTGGAGCTGGCCGTGCCCATCCCGCCCAGGCTGAACGCGAGCCCCGGCTTTCGCGAAGCCACCATCGCCCCCAGCGACTCCGCGGTATCGCAGAACGCCACCTCCGCCCCCTGGCAAACGTCCAGGTCGCCCCGCGTCCGCCCCGCCGCGGCCAGCCCCTCGTCCAGATACCGGAAGTAAGCAGCAGCGCCTTCCGGCACGAAGCTCGTGCCCAGCCAGCCGTCCGCGATCTCCCCGGTCAGCCGCAGCATGGCCGGGGAGAGCGTGGCCAGGTACACCGGGATCGGATACTCGGCCCGCATCGACAGCCGCATCGGCCGAGCCCCGCTGCCCGGCAGCGGGATGGCGAACTCCCGCCCGGCGAACGACACTTTCATGCCCAAAGCCGCGAGCCGCACGATCTCGACCGTCTCCCGCATCCGTGTCACCGGCCGCCCGAACGGCACGCCGTGCAGGCCCTCGATCACCTGCGGGCCCGAGGCGCCCAGGCCCAGCAGGAACCGCCCGCCGGAGATGTTCGACAAGGTGATCGCCGCCTGGGCGATGGCCACCGGCGTCCGCGTGCCGAGCTGGATGATCCCCGATCCCAATAGCAGCCGCGAAGTCCGCGCGGCCAGGTACCCCAGCGCGGACGGCGCCTCGGACCCCCACGCCTCGGCGACCCAGCAGATGTCCAGTCCCAGCCGCTCCGCCTCGCGGACGAACTCCACCGTCTCCGGCCAGCTGCCACCCGACGCCTCGATCGTGGTCGCGGTGCGCACTACTGCTCGGCCAGCCGCTTGATCGCCGCCAGCGTGGCCCCCATATTCGCCTCGAACTCCCGCAGCCGCACGAACACGATCTTCTGTTCCTTGTCCGGCATCTGCTCGATCGCCACCGACAATCCCGAAGGCCCCGGCCCCAGCTGCACCCACTGCCTCAGCAGCGTCCCGCCCTCCCGCGGCTCCAGGCTGAACCGCCAGGTCGCCATTGGCCACTCCGGATCCCCGACCGCCCACGCGAACACCCGCGGCGGCTCGTACTCGACGATCTGCGATACCGTCGACCACTCCCCGAGGGCCTCATGCCGGTTGTGCCCCCTGAACCGCGCCCCCAGCCCCGGCCCGCCCCGCCCGTCCAGCCACTCCACCGCCTGCAACTCCGGGCTGGTCCCCGGCATCGTCTCGATGTCCGACACGATCGCCCACACTCGCTCCGGCGGCGCGCCGATCTCGATCGGCACCTCGACCGTCGGGCTGTCCGCATACCGCGCACCGGTCCACTCCACCGCCCCACCGTCCCGAAAATCCACTCCCCAGTCAAGCCATCATACTAGTTTTCGTATAAAAGTCGACACTGAACCGATAGTACGTTATACTGTTCCCATCGTCTTTCTCTTATTTCTTCCGAACGGAGCGTGGCGCGTGCTCCAGGACCCTTTCCCCGACTCCGGCCCCGACGACGCCGAGCCCGATAGCGACGCCCCAGGACCGGAACAAGGCCTGTTCATCACGCTGCCTGCCGAAAAGCTGACCCTGTCTGGGTTCGCCCAGAACGGCCAGGCGGACACGATGGCTCCCGGCGCCCTGCTGGCCACGATCGTGGACACGGTCACCGGCGAGGACGGCTCCGGGCTGACGGGCTGCTCCAATGACCAGCTACTCGGCATCATCTCCGGGGCCCGGCGCCAGGAATGCCGCAACGCGTGGATCCTATTGACGGCCATCAAAGAGTTCGCCCGCCGCGCCGGTACGGGCCTGGAGGGTGAGTTCGCCGCCGACGAGCTGGCCAGCGAACTGCACATGAGCCAGGCCTCAGCCGCCGGGCAGATGGAATACTCCACCACCGTCGCCAAACGCCTTCCCAAGACCTTCGCCGCGATGTACGTCGGCCTGATCCACCCGATCCACCTGCACATCATCGAAGAGCAGACCCGCATCTTGTCCGACGCCGACGCGGCCAAGGCCGATCAGATCCTCGCGGCGGCCGCACCGGGCATGACCTACGGCGAGCTGCGTTACGCCGCCCGCAAGCTAGTCCTCACGCTGGACCCCGAGGCGGTCCGCAAGCAGAAAGAAGCCGCCAAACGCGACACCCACGTCCGCCGGTTCCGCGAGGAATCCGGCCACGGCGGCATGATCGCCCGCGAGCTCCCCAGTGATGAAGTCCTGGCCTCGTGGCAGCACATCGAGCAACGCGCCCTAGACCTGCGCGCCGCCGGCCTGGACGGCACCCTAGAAGAACTAAGAGTCCGTGCCTTCCTCGACCTACTCCAAGGCCGCGACACCCTTCCCGAGCCCGCCCCCGACCCCGCGACCCCTGATTCCGCGACCCCTGATTCCGCGACCACCGATCCCGCGCTCCCCGACCTGGCCAATGCCGGCCCAGAGCAGCCGCCCCCGGACAGCGATCCGCCCGGCCCACCCGGCCCCGGTGGCCGTGGACCTGGCGGTCCCGGCCCCGCTCCTACCCCCAGCCCCGGCCCGAGCCCGGCACCCAGCCCGAGCCCGGCACCCGGCCCGAGCCTGGCCGCCCTGGTCACCCTCACCATCCCCCTAGCCACCTACTTGGGCCAGTCCGAGGCTCCCGGCGACGCCGACGCCTACGGCGCGCTCGACGGCGACGACGCCCGCGACCTGGCCGCCGCCGCAGCCCGACATCCCCGCACCCGCTGGTGCGTCACCGCGCTCGACCCCGACGGCACCGCCGCCGCCCACGCCTGCCTGCGCGGCCGTCACCCCCCATCCGGCATCGGTCCGCCCGGCACCGGACCGCCGATCACCATCACCGCACCGCTGACCCCGATCGCTCGCGGTCCGTGCGACCACGCCCACGGCGAGGTCGGATACCACCCCAGCCGCAAGCTCACCCACCTGATCCGCGCCCGCAACAACCGGTGCACCGCGCCGGGCTGCACCCGGCCCGCCGCCCGCTGCGACCTGGACCATACGGTGCCCTGGGACCAGGGCGGCCGGACCTGCGAATGCGGGCTCGCCCCGTTGTGCCGTCACCATCACCGCGCCAAGCAAGCCCAAGGCTGGCACTTGGACCAGCCCGAACCGGGCGTCCTGATCTGGCGCACCCCCTCCGGCCGCACCTACACCAAAACCCCCACCGCCTACTCGTTGTAGCGGCCGCCCGCAGCTCAGGGCCCGACGGCGAGATCGTCAGAGCGTCCGGTGTCGAGTCGCGGCCACTGGGCGATGGGGCGTCCGCCCGGCCACACCGACACTGGTGGCCATTCGGGTGAGCCGCCGTCGGTCCGCGTGTTGGAGCACTGTTGCGGCCAGCCGGGGGGCGAGACCTCCCATGACTCCTGGCGTCCGTACACGGTCAGGTCCATGAGCGCGTAGCTGTAGTCTAGGGCCTCGACGCCGCGGCGTTTCGTCCAGTAGGTTTCGAAGACGCGGTCGCCGTCCCGTAGGTAGCACACCAGGTGGAACAAGCCGAGCTGGCGCCCGGTCAGAAGCGCGCCGAGGGAGTCCTGGGCTGAGTACCAGGGCACGTCCCAGCCCATGAAGTCGCGGTAGCGGGCGCTTGCGTCGTAGGGGCCCTGGCAGAAGACCGCGTAGGTAATGTCCCGGGAATGCAAGTAGGACAGGTCCGTGACCTGGGTGGTGACCCAGGTGCAGCCCTCGCACTGCTCGGCGGCGGGATGGCCGGCCCACCACATGAAGTAGTAGGCGATGAGCTGTCGGCGCCCTTCGAACGCGTCGAGCAGGGTGAGCGGCCCGTGCGGCCCAGCCAGCGGGAGGCTGGCGTCGACCTCGGTCATGGGCAGCAGCCGCCGGGCCGCCGCGATCGCGTCGCCTTCGCGGGTGTGCGCCTTCTCCCGGTCCCGCAGCCGGTCAAGTTCGACCTCGAAGGCGGCCCGGTCGACGGCCGCAGGCAGGCGCGGTGCACTGGTGCCGCCGACGGTCGGCGCGCCGGGGTTCGCTGATTCATCCTTCATGGCGGTCTCCTTGGCTGGGAGGGTTAGAGCCTGCGGCTTCTGCGTGCGCTGCTTCGGCGATCCGTTTGATCGTGGCCAGTCGCCGGTCCCATTGCGCGGCGAGGTCAGCCATGGCCCGGGTGGCTTGGTCGAGGCGGTGGGCTTCTACCTGGTAGAGAACCTCCCGGCCCTGCTTGTGCCGGCTGACCAGCCCGGCCTGTTCGAGCACGACGAGATGTTTGGAGACCGCCTGGCGAGAGAAGGGCACGTGGCCAGCCAGCCAACTGGCGCTGACGTCACCGTTGCTGACCAGGAGGTCGAGGACCCGGCGACGAGACGGGTCGGCGATGGCCGACCACAACTCGTCATCGGCCTGCGCCGTCATCGTGGTTGGCGCTTCGCGAGGATGCGGGCGAGGCGGTCCAGGTACTCGGCCCAGCCGTCCCAGTGCTCTTCGGCGTAACGTTGCTTCTCCGCGTCGGGCCAGGCGAGCAGCTCGTGGCCGCTTTCGGACACTCGAAGACGGGTCCGCTCGCTGCCTTCCGGCGTCAGCGTGAACTCGACGAGCATCGAGTTGCCGGTCACTGGTTCCTCCCCGTCGGGATAGTTCCAGCGGAACGAGAAGCGAGTCGGCGGATCGACCGTCTCCACGACCACCGGGCCGCCCTGGTCCCCGAACTGCATGTAGCCATGAGCGCCTGGTTCCACGACCAGTTCCACCCGGTCGGCGAACCACTGGCTCATCATCTAAGCATAGATGTGCAACCGGTGATTGCAGGTGACCAAACCGTTTGGCCCCGCCCCAGACCTGAGACACAATCGTTGACCATGGGCTTCGACAGACGGCCGCTGGCGCCGGCTGACGCGGGAGACTGGGTCACGCTGCTGACCGCGATCGCGAATGCGGACGGGACCGACGACCACACCAGCGAGCAGGACGTGCAGGAGACCTTCGGCCACCCGAGGCACGATTTCGCGCGCGGCTCGGTAGCGATCTACGAAGGCCGCACCATGATCGGCTACGGAATGCTGACCCTCCGCGGCGTCGCCGACCCGGAGCACACCATCCTGCACGAAGGCGGAGTGCACCCCTCGTACCGCGGTCGCGGGCTCGGCGCGGAGCTCCTGGACTGGGCCGAACAGACCGCGGTTCCGCTGCACAAGGACCTTTTTCCCGGCCGCCAGCTGTCGCTGTCGAGCGGGTGCCTGTCGACCAACGCCGGGGCGGTCGCGCTGCACGAGCAGCGGGGTTACCGGCCCGTGCGCTGGTTCCACTCGATGGTCAGGGACCTGTCGGCGCCCATCTCGGCGGCCGAGATTCCAGCGGGCGTGACGATCGTCGGTTACGCGCCGGACCTGGCCGAACACGCCCGCCAAATCCGCAACGAGTCGTTCCGTGACCACTGGGGCTCGATCGAGACCAGCGCGGAAAGCTGGGCGTACTTCCTGGCCTCCAGCGCCTTCCGGCCCGGGCTCAGCTTCCTGGCCTACCAGGGGTCCGAGCCGCTCGGCATGCTGATCGGCCAGGAGTACGAGGCCTACCACGAGCGGACCGGGCATCGTGACCTGCACATCGCCCTGATCGGCACGCGCGCGGCCGGCCGCAAGCGGGGCATCGCCACCGCCCTGCTGATGACCGCGATGTCCGCCGCCCGCGCGAACGGGTACGACCGGGCGTCACTGGGGGTGGATGCCGACTCGCTCACCGGGGCCGTCCGGCTGTACGAACGGGCCGGGTTCACCGTGGCGCACACCTGGACGGCGTACCGAAAGCAACTCACCTAACGGAGCGACCGGCAACCTCAGGTGCCGTACGGGGCGCGGGTAGCAGGGGTCAGCACGTCACCGACCGCCTCGACCAGCCGCGTCATCTCGTAGGCCACCAGGTCGGTGTCGCACTCCGGAGCGGCCAGAACGGCCAGGCTGGAGCCTCCGCTGATGGCCATGACGAACATCAGCCCGCCTTCCATCTCCACCAGGGCCTGGGTGGGATCACCGGCCTCGAACATCCGCGCGGCACCCTGCATCAGGCTGGTCAGCCCCGAGATGATGGCCGCGAGCTGCGCGGCGAAACCATCAGGGATGTGTTCGGAGAGCGCGAGCGGCACGCCGTCCGCGGATACCACGGCCGCATGCGCGACATCCGCGACTCGCGTGGTGAAGTCGGTGACGAGCCAGCTCAGGTCCTGGCGGTATGCGTAACTCAACGGTCGGCTCCCTCTCCGTCGTCGGGGGTCAGGCCTTTGGCGCGGCGGACCCCGCGCTGGAACCCACTCAGGCGGTTGCGGGCCACGTCAGGTGATCGCGGTGATCGCGGTGTGGTCGGTGAGGTAACTGGCGTAGCCGGCCCGGATCCCGAGCGGCTGGCCCAGCCGTGGCCCGCCGGGCGACCGCCGCCCACGGAGCCGGGAATGAGGTTCGCCTGCGGGATGCGCGTGGGCAGTCCGGCGGACGTGAGGTTGCCCCGGACCGGCTCGGCGATGACCTGGGCCGCGTGCCTGCCAACCGCCCACCCATCGGACCCGGCCGCCCCGCGGCCATCCGGCAGCGCGGCCCCGGCCCCGGCCCCGGCCCCAGCCCCGGCCCCGGCCGCCGCAGCCGCAGCAGCGCCGTTACCCATGCCGCCCGCCGACCGGCTCCGGAACCAGTCCGACCTCGCCGCAGTCGCGGCGACCGGCACCGGGCCAGTCCCGGCGGCCGAGCCACTGAAGGCAGGCGAGCCGCTGACGGCGGGCGGACCGCTGACGGCGGGCGGACCACTGAAGGCAGGCGGTCCGGTAACGGCAGGCTCGGGCACGATGACGTCGCGCCGGTGGTTCGCGGGCTGGACCTCAGAGACCGGGCCCGGGACCCGCAGGTCGTAACCGGCGGGCATCTCCCGGCTCGAGAAGTCCGCCTGCGCGGCCAGCGCGCGGGACCGCGCGCCGTACAGGCTGGCTTCCCGCTCGGTGACGCCGTCCGGCAGCCAGATCAAGGCGGTCAGCCCGTGCGGCGACCGCGGTCGCAGCCGGACCCGAACCCCGTGCCGTTCAGCCAGCCGGGCCACCGCGAACAGCCCCATGTGCCGCGACACGGACACGTCCATGACCGGCGGGTTGTCCAGCCGCCAGTTCATCTCGGCCAGCCGGGCCTCCGGCACGCCCACCCCGCCGTCGCTGACCTCGATCAGCACGCCGCCGCTGGTCAGCTCCTCGGCGGCCACCTGCACCGAGGTGTCCTTGGAGGAGAAGATCGTGGCGTTCTCGATCACCTCGGCCAGCAGGTGCACGACGTCGGAGACCGCCTGCCCGGTGACCGCGATCCCCGGCTGGATCTTCAGGGTCACCCGGCTGTACTGCTCGATCTCCGAGACCGCGGCCCGGGCCACGTCGGCCAGCGACACCGGATCGCTCCACTTGCGGGTGCTCTCGTGCCCGGCCAGCAGGAGCAGGTTCTCGGAGTTGCGGCGCATGCGGGTGACCAGGTGGTCCATGGTGAACAGGTTGGACAGCCGCTCGGGGTTATCCTCGTTCTGCTCGAGGGAGTCGATCATGCGTACCAGGCGCTCGATCAGGGACTGGCTGCGCCGGGACAGGTTGACGAACACGGCGTTGAAGCTGTTACGCAGCATGGCCTCGTTGCTGGCCAGCCGCACCGCCTCGGAGTGGACCTGGTCGAACGCCCGGGCCACCTGGCCGATCTCGTCGCCGGACAACACGTCGATCGGCGCCACCTCCAGGCTGGTGGCGGGGTCCTGGGTCTCGCCCAGCATCCGGACCCGCTCCGGCAGTTCCACCGCGGCGATGTTGAGCGCGCCTTCGCGCAGCCTGCGCAGCGGCCCGACCAGGGACCGGGCCACGGCGACGGTGGCGATCAGGACCAGGAGCAGGATGACCGCGACCAGGATGGCGGTGAGCAGCGCGGACCGGTGCGCGTTGCTCTGCAGCGAGTGGGCCCGCGCGACGATGTTCTGGGCTACATCCAGCTCGACCTGCTGCATGCCGTCGACCGTGCCGGACTGGGCCCGGTACCACACCTGCGGCGCCTGCGACTGCTTGATGCCCAGGGCACTCGTGCCGCCGGCCAGGCTGTCGGCGCCCTGGACGAAGATCTCGATGTTCTCGGACAGCTCGTAGGACGGCGTCCCGGCCACGGTGCTGTCGTACATGCTCTGCTCGGCCGGCGTCGCTGTCGTGCTGAACGCCGTCAGGTCGATGAGCTGTCCGGACTGGGCGGTGATCAGCGCCTGCTGCTCCTGGTCGGCGAAGGCATGGTGCAGGAACGCGTTGAACAGCAGCGCGCGCTGCTGCGCCGCCTGGTCCTTGGCCAGGGCCATCGCGTTGAGCGTCTGGACGTCACTGACCAGGGAGGAGTCGGACTCGCCCTGCCCGATCTGGTCCTCCAGGGCGATCATGTCGGTAATAGGGCGGGCATAGGCGCCGATCACCGCCAGCGCGGACTGGCTGGCCTGAGCCGTGATGCGCAGGCCCGGGAGGTCCTGGATGTCGGAGATCACGGTGGCCACCCGGGCCTGGATGTTAGCCGGGTAGGAACCGCCGATCCCGGCGGCCAGCGCCTGGACCCGGGCCGCCGCGACGCCGGTGGCGCGGTACGCGCCGTTCAGGCTGCTGGTCTGGGTCAGGGGCGCGATCCCGGCGGTCTGGTCGCGCTCGGTCTCCAGCGCCTGCACCAGGTCGGCGACCTGCTGTCCGAGAATGGCGAGCTGCGACACCCGGCCGAACTCGTCCGCGCTGTCGACTGCCGACCCGACCTGCAGCCCACCGAAGACCAGGCCCATGAGCAGGGCCAGGATGATCACGGCGATCAGCCGGGTGGACACCGGCCAGTTCTGCAGGGTCAGCCTGCGCGGACCGGTGAAGTGAGGGGCCTTGGCCTCGGTGGCGTACTGGAAGTGGGGGGCCTTGGCCTCGGTGGCGTACTGGTCGGCGCCGTCGGCGCGCGGTCCGGCGCGCGCCACCCTATGGTTTCCCATCGCAGATGTCCTCGCTGGTTACGCGCTTTGTCGAGTCGCGGCACTGTCGACCCACCTGGACCAACGACCTCCGGCTGCACGAATTTGGGCTGCCGCAACTTTAAATGTGAGATGCCACAACTTTAGTGGGACGGGGTACGAGATATCTGGCGAAAAGCTCATCTAACCTTCGCGGACCGCGGCGGTGAACACGCGGCGCTGGTCGGGACCGGACGGGTCGAACACGCCGCAGGCTCCGGTCCGCATCGACGTTCTCAGCAGGCGAGATCAGGGCGCCAATCTGGCGCAACTCGGGCATCACGCCTGCGCGGGCCGCTAGCATGCTACCGGTCACCGCCGGACACACCGGCGCCTGAGTCAACAACTTGACAACCATCAAACTACCTGGATCCGGCCGGACCAGACGGCTGACCGGTGGCCCCCGTAGCGCGGGGCCGCCCCGCACGCCTCGGGACCGCGGCCTGCGCCCGGCGGCAGGCACGGCGTATTCATCGATCGGTTGCGCGGAAACGCTAATGCGAAGGTCAAATTCTTAACGGCTGAGAATAATAAGGGAGTGGCACATAGGAATGGCTATTTTCCGTTATCGATTCCTGCCCGTCGCGGTCGGGGCAGTGGTGGCGCTGGCCGCGTGCAGTTCGGCCAGCAACTCATCGTCAGCCGTGACCACGGCGGGCGGCGGCGCGGGCCTGTGCTCGAACATCCCGCCTGGCCCGATCAAGATCGCGAACATCGAGCCGCTGAGCGGCCCGACCGCGTCATCAGGGACGCTGACCGAGCTCGAGTCCAACATCGAAGTCGACTACTTCAACGCGCATGACAGCGTATGCGGGCACCAGTTCGCGCTGTCGAACTACAACGACAAGGGGGACCCGGCGACGTCGCTGAGCATCGCCCGCCAGCTCGTCTCCCAAGGCAACGTGATCATCGTCAACGACTCGTTCTCCTCCGCGCAGAACCAGATCCAGCCGTACTTTATGCAGCAGCACACGCTGGTCGTCAACGGAGACGGCGCCTACGCCCTGTTCAACGCGGCGCGGAACCCGACCGCGTACAGCACCCTCCCGTCGAACGCCGAGTACGCCCAGCTGATGGTGAACTATGCCAAGTCGCACGGCGACAACGACATCGGGATCTTGTCCGACGGCACGTCGTTCAGCGTGGAACTGGCGGCCGACGCCGAGGCGGACACCAAGGCCGCCGGGCTGACGTTCATCAAGACCATCACCTACTCGCCCACCGCCATCGACCTGACCACCCCGCTGACCGAGGCGAAGGAGGACGGGGTCCAGACGGTGTTCCCGACCGGGTTCACCGGCGTCACGGCCATGGTCGCCGGGTTCAAGCAGATCGACTGGTCACCCAAGATCATCGGCTGGGGCGGGCTGAACGACTACGGCGTCACCGCCTCCCAGGTCCCGCCGGGGACGGTCGACGGCTGCGACGTCTCCTACACGCTGGGGCAGCCGACGTCCTCCTTGCTGACCCCGGAGAACACGGCCCTGCTCCAGGCCTCCGCGGCCAAGATCGGGCTCAACCCCGAGACGTCCGGGGTCCTGACCGGCTACCTGAACCTGCTCGCGATCAAGTGGGCGATCCAGAAGGCCAACACCCTGGACGGGACCAAGCTCGCGGCCGCGCTCGCCGCCGCGAACAGCGTTCCGACGAACATTCCCGGCCTGGCCCTGAACTGGACCGCGACCCCCTCGGTGCACAACGGCTTCCCCAGCGCCGACCTGAAGGAGTGCGAGCTCAAGCAAGGCCCGTACGACATCCTGTACGCCGCCAGCTGACTCAGGGCGACAGGACAAGATTTATGCCGAACGGCCAACCCTGCGTGCCCCCGGTCCCCTTCGTGCCGCGTCACCCCGGCGCGTGCACGGGACAGCGAGACGAGCCGGAGTGGTCGTAGAAGGCCCGGCCGCAGTGCGGCGCCTGGCAGGACTTCAGGCCGAGCCAGGCGCCGGCCGCGGCCGAATCGGCCACGGCGACGGCGATGCCCGCCACGACGCTGGGATAGCTGGCCCGGGCGGCACTGGCCAGCCGGACCGTGCTCGCGGGATCCACGGTCACGACGAGCCGACCCTCGGCCAGCGTCCTGGTCAGGAGGCCCGCGGCCGCGGCGTCCTCCCGCCCGTCGCCGTGGGCGGCCAGCACGTCCCTGATCGCCCCGCGCAGCCGGAGCAGGGCCGCGTGTTCGGAGTTGGTCAGGCCGGTCTCGGCCGGCAGCAAGGCCGCCGCGTGAAGCCAGGCGGCGGCCTCCTCGCGCGTCCCCAGCAGGTCCGTATCCGGTTCCGCGCTCAGCGTGTTGGCGAACGACTGGATCAGGTGCAGCGCACCAGACGCAGGATCAGGCACTCTCCGATGGTAGTGCGCCGGCTCGCGCCGCGACGATCGCCACCGTAACCATGCTCACCGTGACCCGGCCGCCCATCGCGTCGAGCGCGGCACCGCTCCCCGCCAGCACCTCCGCCCGCTTGTCCGGCGGCAGCGGGGTGATGGCGCCGGACGAGGCCAGCTGGTCCAGCCACTCGTCCCTGGTGTAGCACCGCTCCCAGTCGAACCGCCACTGCTCCGGCTCGCCGAACCCGCCCGCCTCCCGCATCCCGTCGGCGGCCCTGGTGGTGAACAACTCCGCGGTCCGGTCGGTCTGCTGCGACCTGGCCCCGAGGTTGAACGGCGAGTCGGGCACCACCCGCCGATAGACCGCGCCCACGGCTTCGGCCACGTCCCGCGGTGGCTCGAACACGTGCCAGAACAAGGCCAGCCGGCCGCCGGGCCGCAGGACCCGGGCCGCCTGGGCCGCTCCCGCCACCGGGTCCACCCAGTGCCAGGACTGCCCGGCCACGACCGCGTCGAACGTCCGGCCGGCGCTGTCCCACGCCTCGAACGTCGCCACCTCGACCTCGATCCCGGTCCGCCGGGCGAAGTCAGCCATCCGCGCGTCGGGCTCGACCCCCAGCACCCGGCACCCGGCCGCCCGGAACTGCCGGGCGGCGATGCCGGTCCCGCAGCCGACGTCCAGGACGTCGAGCCCGGGACTGGCCGCGACGATCCGCGCCACCAAAGCGTCGGGATAGCTTGGCCGGGCCCGGTCGTAAAGCCCGGGATCGACGCCGAACGACTCGGCAACCTGCCGGTACTGGTGGATGGCTGGCACGGGGGTCACTCGAAACCGGACGTGTCGCCTGCTCCGCGGCGCACGATCTCGGGCTCGGCCTGCGAGAAGTCGATCACCGTGGTCGGCTCGGTGCCGCAGTCGCCCGAGTCGATCACCGCGTCCACGGCCTGGTCAAGCTCCTCGGCGATCTCCCACCCCTGGGTCATGGGCTCGTCCTGACCGGGCAGCAGCAAGGTACTGGAGACAAGCGGCTCGCCGAGCTCGGCGAGCAGCGCCTGGGCCACCACGTGGTCCGGGATCCGCACCCCCACGGTCTTCTTCTTCGGGTGCTGCAACCTGCGCGGCACCTCCTTGGTCGCGGGCAGGATGAACGTATAACGGCCGGGGGTCGCCGCCTTGATCGCCCGGAACACCGGGTTGGTCACGTACGCGAACTGGCCTAGCTGGGCGAAGTCCTGGCACACCAGCGTCAGGTGGTGCCGTTCGTCCAGGTGCCTGATCGACCTGATCCTCGCGAAGCCGTCCGTGTTGCCGAGCTGGCACCCGAGCGCGTAGCAGGAGTCTGTCGGGTAGGCGATCACGCCGCCGGCCCGCACGATATCGGCGATCGCGGCGATCGAGCGCCGCTGCGGGTTGGTCGTATGGATGTCGAAGTACCTGGCCATGCGACGAGCTTAAACTCATCGCTCCGCGCAGGTCAGGGCAGGTAACGTCCGAGGATGGCCAGCAGCTGCGGACCGTCGAACGGCTTGGCCAGGAAATCCGCGGCGCCCGCCGCGATGAGTTCCTTGATGATCACCGGGCTCGAGTCGGCGCTGAGGATGACGACCGGGATCGCGGCCGTGGCCGGGATGGTGGCGAGCTCGCGCAGGACTTGCTCGCCGTTAGTGTCGGGCAGGCGGTTGTCGAGCAGGATGAGGGCCGGCCGCTCGTCGATCGCCGCCTTGACGCCCTCGCCGCCGGTCATGGCGGTGTATAGCGCGATGTCCGGGCAGCTGCGCCTGAACAGGCGCCGCAGCAGAAAGATGTTGTCCTGGTTGTCGTCGATGTACAGGACGCGGGTCGCCGTTGCGGCCGGGCTTATTGTCACAGATCCCCCAAAGGGCACGATCACTCAGATACTTAAAGTAATCATTGCCTTACACCAAGCTATCTCACGTTCTGGGCGCCGGCTAGGGCATTGACCGCTATCCGCATGTCGCGTACCTGGTCAGCCAGCTCGGAGACGGTCTCGGCCAGCCCGCTCCGCGGCGACTCGGCCGCCGTTGCGTCCAGTCGCGGAACCGTTGCCTCCAGGCGGTCCAGGCAGGCCTCGACGTCGGCCAGCGGCCGGGTCTGGCCGGGCGGCCGGCTCTTGCAGCTAAGGTCGACGAACACCTCAACCTTCGCGCGCAGCACCCAGGGGTCGAACGGCTTGGTGAGGTAGTCCGCGGCCCCCACCGAACAGCCGCGCAGGGCATACTCGGGCGTCCGGTCGAAAGCCGTGAGGAAGATAATGGGCACGTCTCTGGTCTGATCCAGGCGCCTGATGTGGGCGGCGGTCTCGAAGCCGTCCATTCCCGGCATCACCACGTCCATCAAGATGAGCGCGAAATCCGCGCGCAGCAGCGCCTTCATCGCCTCCTCGCCTGACCTGGCGCGGACCAGGTCGAGGTGCAGCGGCCGCAGGATCGCCTCCAGGGCGACCAGGTTGTCCTCCATGTCGTCCACGAGCAGCACCCGGGGGGTCTCCGTCATCATGGTCACTCCACCGTAACTTGGGCGTGGCCGAGCCGCCGGCCTATCAGGTCGAGCAGCTGATCCGGGTCGACCGGCTTGGGCACGCGGTCGAAGGCCTGGCCGGCCGGTGATTCGTCCCGGTCCCCTGGCGCGGCCCCGGTGGTCATGGCGATGATCGGCAAGCCGTCCCGGCCGGGCATCGCCCGGATCGCCCTGATGGCCTGGTAGCCGTCCCACTCGGGCGTCGTCACGTCCATCAGGACCAACGACGTCCGTGGATCACTTTGCACCTGCTCGATTCCTTCCGGGCCGTTCTCGGCGTAACGGACGAGCGCGCCTAGCCTGCCGAGCACCTGGGCCAGCGCGAATACGCTCCTGATGTCGTCGTCGACGATGAGCACCCGCGCGCCGCGGAGCAGCCGGCCGGCGGGCCCGGCCCGCCACTGCGCGAGCTTGGCGGCATCGTCGACGGCGTCCGAGGTCTCCGGTAGCGCGCCGGGGTCCGGGCTCGTCTCGGCGGCGCACACGGCGGGCAGACAGAGCGTGAACGTACTGCCGCTGCCCTGGACGCTCTCGGCGCGGATGGTGCCGCCGAGCAGGCTGGCGATCCCGCGGCTGATGGTCAGCCCCAGCCCGGTGCCCCCGTACCCCCGGCTCGTGCCCGCGTCAGCCTGGCGGAAGGCCTCGAAGACGGCCTCGAGCAGGTCGGCGGGGATCCCGATGCCGGTGTCGCTCACGGCGAGGGCGAGCACGGCGGGCGTTCCCGGCTCACCACTGATCCGCAAGGCTACGGTTCCCGAAGCGGTGAACTTGATCGCGTTGGACAGCAGGTTGCCCAGGATCTGCTGCAGACGCCACTCGTCGGTGAACAGCTCGTCGGGCACCTCGGGCGACACCTCGACGTCGAAGCGCAGCCCCTTGCCCACCGCCATCGGGCGGAAGGCCGCGTCCAGGTCATCGACCATCCTGGCGGTCCGCACCGGGCCTGGGCGCACTTCCAGCCGGCCCGCCGCGACCTTGGACAGGTCCAGGAGGTCGTTGATGATCTGCAGCAGGTTGGTGCCGGCCCGGTAGATCGTCGAGGCGGACTTGACCTCGGACTCCGACAAGTTGCCCTCTGGGTTCTCGGCGAGCAGCTGGGCCAGGGTCAGCATGCTGTTCAGCGGCGTCCGCAACTCGTGGGACATGCCCGCCAGGATGTCGGATTTGCGCTGCGAGGTGGCCGCTAGCACCTTGGCCTTCTCCCCGAGCTCGACCTGCGAGCGGCGCAGCTCAGCCTGGTTGCGCCGCAGCTCGTTGGACCAGTCCTGCAATTGCTTGGCCAGCCGCCGGGAGTCTGACAGCAGCGCCATGGTCCTCAAGGTCGCGTCCGCCAAGCCGTCCGGCGTGCGCGGCAGCTTCGCCCGGCCGTCTAGGTACCGGCCCATTTGATCGGATATCACGGCGACCACCTTGGTGACGTGACCTGGAGTAAGGAATTAAGTTCATTCTGTCACCGATGCGCCCATCTTGGTGTAAGAATCTCAGAAGTAAACCCCGGAGGTCTCGTGTCGGTCTCGCGTCATACCCGCGCATCCTTCCCGGCCGATGCCACGTCTGCCGCGGCGGCCAGGCGGTTCGTCCGGCACGCGCTCGAGGACTGGCAGACAGCGGACGCCACCGCCGACGTCGCCCTGCTCACCTGCGAAATCGTGACGAACGCGCTGGTCCACGCGGGCACGGACATCGAGGTGGCCTGCCGCGTGCGGGACGGCGGCGTCCGGGTCGAGGTGAGCGACGGCAACCGGCGCCGGCTGATACCCCCGTCGGATCCGAGGGCGGCGGACGGGGCCGATCAGGAGAGCGGGCGCGGGCTGCTCATCGTCGATCAGCTCGCCGACTCCTGGGGCGTCAGCTATGCCGCGCAGACCAAGTCCGTATGGTTCAACTACGCGCTGCCGGGTGCCGCGGCGGGCGGGTACGACAGCGGGGAAGTGCGTCGGGGGATCGCGGGCATCCTGGCCAACGCGTCGCTGACCGGCAGCTTCCTCGACCGCGCGCTCGACCTGGTCCGGGCGTCGACCGGTGCCGATACCGCGTGCATCTTGCGGGCTGACGAGGATCCGGCCTGGCTGGTCGTGGTCCCCGTGGCCGGCCAGCTGCCCGAACCCCTCATCACCCGGGTCGCGGCCAGCGGGCCCTTCGATCTCGCGCAGGCGCCCGGCCTGTACAGCGAGCGCAGTCCCGACCGTGATCACATCCCCGCCATCTGGGGCTATCCGTGCCGCTCGCTGGCCACCGTGCCGATTGCCGCCAACGGCCAGGTCATCGGGCTGCTCGCGGTCGGCGCCTGGGAGAGCGGGCGGTTCGGCCAGCACACCACGCTGGCCCTGCGGCAGGCCGCCGACGAGGTTGCCGTCGCCGTGGAGCGGTTCTGGCTGGCGGAACGTGCGGGCACCCACGAAGGCTCGGCGGCGTTCCTGGCCCGGGCCAGCTGCCTGCTGGCCGGCCGCACGGACTCCGACGACATCGCGGTCCTGACCGCGATGCTCGTGGTGCCCAGGATCGCGGACTGGTGTGCGGTGTACCTGGCCGGCGAGTCAGGATCGGCACAGCTCGCGCACGTGTGGCACAAGGATGAGCGGCTGCTGGGTCCGCTGAGAGCCGAGCTCGAACGCCAGCCGGTTCCGGCCCGGTCACGCGCGGGGCGGGACGAATATCTTGGCGGGGGACAGCGCGCGGTACAGTTCCCGCTGGTCTACGGCACCCGGTGGCTGGGCACGCTGCTGGTGGGCCGGGACCGCGTGGCCGCCGAGCCGGTCGTGGCCGGGCTCCTGGACGATCTGCGGCACCGGGTGGCGTTCGCCCTGGACCTGTGCCGCGGCTACCGGCGCGAGGCTGCGACCAGCCGGATCCTGCAGCAGGCGCTCGGGCCCGCCGCGATCGGCGCCATCGCGGGCATCGAGTCCAGCGTCATCTACGAACCCGTGGTCGCGGACTGTGCCGTCGGCGGCGACTTCTACGACCTCTTCCAGGCCGGCCAGGACCGCTGGTGCCTCGTGCTCGGCGATGTGTGCGGCAACGGGCCGGAGGCCGCCGTTACCACCGGACTAGCCCGCAACGCGGTCCGGCTGCTCGCCCGCGATGGGTACGGCGCGACCGCCATTCTCGACCGGCTCAACCGCGTGGTGATCGACGAAGACGCACCGGATCGCTTCCTGAGCATGCTCTGCGGCGAGGTCGTCCCGCTGCGCGGCGGCGGAGCGCGGGTGACGCTCGCCTCCGCGGGTCATCCGCTGCCGTGGCTGCTGCGCGCCTCCGGGGAGGCGGAGCAGGTCGGCGAGCCGCAGCTGCTGCTCGGCATCGTGCCGGACCCCGGCTACCGCGCGGGCGTGACCGAACTCGCGGCCGGCGATGCGCTGATCTGCGTCACTGACGGGGTAACCGAGCGCACCGACGGCATCAGGCAACTCGACGATGACAACGGGCTGGCGCGGCTGATGACCGGCTGGGCGGGACTGCCCGCGACCGTCATCGCCGAGCGGATCCACGCGGCCGTGCAGGAGTTCGCCGACGAACCGCCGCACGACGACATCGCGGTGCTCGTGCTGGCCGCCGAACGTCGGTGACGGCGGTCGCCCCGCGCCTTAGTCCCGGCCGACCTCTTCCATCAGCAGGACGACTCCGTCGCCGTCGCCCTTGTCGTCGAGGGGCGAGCAGGTCACCAGGCAGGTGATCCTCCGGCCGATGCGATTGATCGCGCCCACCTGGACCGGGCCGGTCTGACGGCCGGACGCGAGGCATTGCTGGACCGCGTCGCGTACCTGCGCGGTCGGCAATCCGAAGTCGAGATTGAAGAACACCCGATTGCGCACCTCATCTGAGCGCAGGCCCCAGAGTTCCTCCGCCCCCTTGTTCCAGCTCCTGACCAGCAGCCCGGAGTCAAGCACCACCACTCCGGCGGCGACGCTGGACAGCACCCCTTCAAGGAAGGTGCGCGCCTCGTCAAGCTCGGTGGTGCGAACGCGCATCTCGTCGTTCATGGTCTCGAGTTCCTCGTTGCCTGACTGCAGTTCCTCGTTGGTCGTCTCGAGTTCCTCGTTCGTCGACTGCAGTTCCTCGTTGGTCGTCTCGAGTTCCTCGATGCTGGATTGCAGTTCCTCGTTGGTCGTCTCGAGTTCCTCGTTGGTTGACTGCAGTTCCTCGTACGCGGTGTCAAGCTCTTCCCGGTTGCGCTTGACCTCCATCTGCAGCCGGATGGTGAAGGTGGTGTCGATGAACAGCACGATGGCCCCCGCGGCCATCCCGTCGGCACCCCAGAGCGGCTGGATGTGCAGGTCAAGGTACTGCACCTCGTCGGCGCCGACCGGCCGCTCCACGCCGTTCACCCGGACGACGCGGTGCTCGGCGTAGGCCTGCTCGATGAGGGAGCGCAACTCGATCGGGCGATAGGAGATCTCCAGGTCCCGAAAGGCCCGGCCGAGGTCGCGGGACATCAATCCGAACAGGGCCCGCATCTGGTTGTTCAGCAGGACGATCGTGCCCTCCGCGTCGATGCCGAGGACCGCGAACGGCGCCGTTTCCAGGGCCAGGTCACGTAGCTGGCGTTTCCTGCTCACCTCGCGATTCTCAGCCGGCGCCCCGATGTCGATCGTGAGCGGGACGGACTGGTACTTGGACACGGCCGCGCCCGGCCGGCGCCTGAAGATCCGCTGCTGCATGCTGATCACCTCGAACCGGTCAGCTTCGGACAGCAGCATCTCGGCCTTGCCGAGAAACAGGTAGGCGTTCTCCCGCAACGCGAAGTGGAACCGGTCGACGACACGCGATTGGGTCTCGGCGTTGAAGTACATGAGCGTGTTACGGCACAGCAGAAGGTCGAGCCGGGAGATCGGCGCGTCGCTGGTGATGTCGTGCCGGCCGAAGATCACCCGGCGCCGCAGGTCCGGCCGGAACGCGAACTGGCTGCCGTTCTGCTCGAAGTACTTGTCCTTTAGCTCGGCGGGGAATGCTTCAAGCGCCTTGGCCGGATACAATCCGGCCCTGGCATCCCGCAGCGCCTCTGGGTCAACGTCCGTGCCGTAGATCTTGACTCGTTTCGCGCATTCTTCGACGCCCAGCGCCTCGGCGAAGGCTATCGCCAGCGAGTAGGCCTCCTCGCCGCCGGAGCAGCCGGCGCTCCACACCCGGATCTCCTCCGCCGCGGCGGTCTCGGCTATCAATCCCGGTATGATCTCACGCTGCAGGAAGGACCACGCCTCGATATCACGGAAGAAGCTGGTCACATTGATCAGGACCGTGTTGAACAAGTAACTGAATTCCTCGGCGCTGCTTTCCAGCCGGTCCCGGTAGTCCTCGTAGTCCGTCATCCCGGCTTCGTGCATGCGCTTGCGGATGCGCCGGTCCAGCGATGTCCGCTTATATCCGGTGAAATCGAAGCCGCGGGAATCGCGGATGAAGGCCAGCAGGTCCTCTAGGCCGGGGTCGAGGATTTCGCTGGGTCCCGAATGCGTCATGACGTCCTCGCCTCGACCAGCCCGCAGATCACCGAGGCTATCTCGTCGAGCGGCAGCACGAAGTCAACGGAACCCGATGCCACGGTCGCCTGCGGCATGCCCTTGAACTCAGCGAGTTCCGGATCTTCGGCGATCACGGTCCCTCCGCGCGACTTGACGGCGGTCGTGCCCATGGCGCCGTCGCTGCCCGAGCCGGTCAGCACGCAGGCGATGGCCCTGCGCCCGTAGCTTCCGGCCACCGACTCGAAGAGCAGATCGGCGGATGGGCGGACGAAATGTACCAGCTCACTGCTCGAAAGCGTCAGCCTTCCCCCGGCCTCGACCAGCAGGTGCCGGTTGGGCGGCGCTACGTAGATCATGCCGGGCTCGGCCTGCTGGCCCTCCTGCGCAAGCTGCACGGGCAGCTTGACGCGACGGCCGAGCACCTCGGCGATAATCGTCTGGTGGCGCGGGTCCAGGTGCTGGACGACGACCACGGGAACCGGGAATCCGGCCGGCAGGCCGCCGAGCACGCGGGTCAGCGCGGTGATGCCTCCGGCCGACGCCGCGATAGCCAAAATCCCGTACGGCTGGCCCAGGCTGGAGTCATCCTGCTCGACGTGGTTCATCGCGGCCGGATAACCGGCGGGTACACGCACACACGCTAAGCGTAGCGGTTAGTCATGCCACCGGGGGATTTATCCGGTCCCGGCATTGGCTACTTTGTGCTCGGTGGTACCAGTCTGTCTGGCTAGAGCACCGGTCGCGGTCCGGATCGCGCCGCGTGACCTGATCCGCTAAGGGCGAGGTCCGGATCCGTTACCGGGCGAGGTCCGGTGCCGCGCCGCCGCGACCACCCACCCCGCCGCCGCGACCACTCAGCTGCGAAAGCCAACATAATGCGCGCATGAACACTTACGCGGAAAGAGCGGAAAGATTCGTACGTACCGGCAGGACCGGGGTCACCGATGCGATTCCGGCAATTCGCCGGGATCGGATCGGACACGGTAACTCCGTACGCCGCACCGGTGCGGCATGTTATGCTTTCTGCCTCCCCCCCAGCGCTATGCGCCCTGTCGTAATAGGTCAACAGGAACCAAAGCAACACCAGTAATAAATCGGGCCAAGGAAAGGTAATGAGGAACAACCCGACGGCATTGTGCCGCGCGACTTCGATTATCGTTGGCAATCATCACCCATCCCCCGCGCCGGCCCAACTGGCCATGGTGCGAGGCGGGGTTAGCTATGGCCGGCTCTTGGCCGTCTTCGCCGCGAAACACGTTATTGGCCGTTCGTTCACTGTCTTTTACTTTGCTTTAATCCGGGGACACAAAAAGGGGCGGGAGAAGCACAATGCTTCTGGTAGTTCATGCAGGCGTCACCCTGCCCAGGGTGGCCAGCCTGGGGTGGTGGCGACAGCTGCACCACTACGTGCCGATCGGTCTGGTCGGCGTGCTCTCGTGGTCGGTCTGGCTTATCCGCTTCACGCTGTCTCGCAGGTACCGGCCGGTCGAGTCCGGTTACCCGGCGACGACATCGGTGGTGGTTCCTGCCTATCGCGAGGACCCGGACATCCTCGACCGGTGCCTGGAGTCCTGGCTGCGGGAGAACCCCACCGAGGTAATTGTCGTGCCTGATGTGGCGGACACCGAGGTGATTGAGCGATTGCGCGAGCGGGCTGCCACCGAGCCGCGGCTGATCGTGCTGCCGTTCGTGCACGCGGGCAAGCGCTCGGCGCTCGGCGTCGGCATCCGGCATGCGACCCAGGAGATCCTGCTGCTGACCGACTCGGACACCAGCTGGGAGCCGGGACTGCTCCGCGCGGTGCTGGCGCCATTCGCCGATCCCAAGGTCGGCGGGGTGGGCACGCGGCAGAACGCCTACCTGGCCAAGACCAGCATGTGGCGGCGGATCGCCGACTGGCTGATCGACGTCAGGTACCTGGACTACGTGCGGGCCCAAGCCCGGGCGGGTGCCGTTGCCTGCCTGTCCGGCCGGACCGCCGCCTACCGGCGTGAGCTGGTGCTGCCCGTGCTCGAGCACCTGGAGCATGAGTTCTTTCTCGGCCGCAGATGCGTTTCTGGTGACGACGGACGGCTGACCTGGCTGATCCTCGCCTCTGGATACAAGACGGTCTATCAATCGAATGCCCGTGCGCTCTCCATGTTCCCCGACCGGGGTCGCGCGTTCTTCAGGCAGCGGCTGCGCTGGAGCCGGAACTCCTACCGGACCTACCTGACCGCGATGTGGAAGGGCTGGCTCTGGCGGCAGCCCTTTATCTGCCAGCTCAGCGTCCTGCAGGTCATGCTGACCCCGGTGACGATGGGCTTCGCGATGACCTACCTGATCGTATGGGTGCTGCACCCGCAGCGCCTGGTCGCCGTGATCGCGGTCTTGTGGCTGCTCGCCGGGCGTGGCCTGCGTGGTATCTCGCACCTGCGAGAACGGCCATCCGACATCTGGCTCCTTCCCCTCGTCGCGCTCATCACGATCGCGATCGCCCTGCCGGTCAAGCTCTACGCGTTCACGACCATGAACGTCCATGGCTGGCTGACTCGTCGTACCGACCAGGTCGGGGGCGAGGCGCAGCGCGCCTCGTCGCTGATCTAGGAGGTCTACGTGCGCACCAAGCACGACCGAGCACGAAACCGAGCCGGCGCCGCCTACCGGGAGTGGCCCTTCGTCCTCGCCGCGGCGGCCGTGTTCTGCCTGCTCGCGACCATGCCCGTCACCCTGCCCCTCATCCACCTTCAGCTCCACCCGACGGCCGCGACGTCAAGCCACGGGGTCACGCTGCTGCCGGCGCCGCAGGCGCCACGCCCAGTTTCGCTGCCGGCGGTCGCGCAGCCGATCGACGCCGGCCAGCAGCCAGCCGCCCTGCCGGCCGTCGACGCGACCCGGGAAGCCTCCGCCGTCAGCGGCGAAGACAGCCGCATCCGGATCATGCTGCACGATTCGGCTCATCTGTACCAGCCGGAGGTCATCCCGACCAGGGGCGCCCTGCCGACCCTGGTGCTGACCGCGGGGCAAGGCAGCTACACGGCGGCTGATCTGGTCGAGTACGGCGCACTGGTGATGCTGCCGCACAACGCGGCCCTGCTCCTGGACAACATTTTCGTCTCGACCAACGCCTCGCTCACCCTCGGCGGGCCCACGCTGAGCACGCTCTACCTGGACAACGGCGCCGGCGGCTTCGCGACCATCGTCGCCTGGGACGGCAACCTGTCGTTCGACGGGACCAGTTCCCAGCCCATGACGATCACGGGCTGGGACCGGGCCGTCAATGCCCCCGCCGCCGACCTGGGTAGTGGCCGGTCTTACATTCGCGAAGTCGGCGGCAAGATGACCTTGTCCGACGTTCGCGCGTCCTGGCTGGGCTTCTGGAGCGGCAGGACCGGCGGAGTGGCGTGGACCGGCCTGACCGGCAGCCCGAGCACGGGTGGCGCCACCCGCTCGACCTTCACCGACGATACCTACGGCGCATTCGTCTCCCGCGGGTCCGGAGTCACGTTCAGCGACGACCTGTTCGAGTTCAATGAGCTCGACGGGCTGCACATTCACCGTTTCTCGGTGGACTCGTCAGTCATCTCGAGTTCGGCGTCCCGTAACGGCGGCAACGGGTTCATCGTCAGTCCAGCCACCCAGAACACGGTGCTGGAAGGCGATGTGTCCGAGCACAACGCCGATGACGGGTACTTCATCAACGGCCGTCCGCTCGCTACCGGGGCGTCAGCGTCCGGGGGCTCAGTGGCGCCCGGATCCGGGACGGTGATCGAGAACAGCGCGGCACTGGACAACGGCCAGATCGGCATCCTGGTCGAGGGCGGCACCGGCACCGTGATCAAGGCTGACCAGGTCTGCGCCAGCGTCACTGCCATCGCGGTCAGGCACGACGTGACCGATGCGGTGCTGACCGGGAACGACATCCGCTGCGATCCCAGATCGGGCTTTTCCGTCGGCCCCGATACCCCGGGGATCATGATTTCGGGAAACACCGTCGTCGGTCCGCGAACCGCGTTTCTCATCTCCGACTCCGGCGCCGTCGAGCTCGATAACAACCACGTCACCGGGGCCACCGTGTTCGGGGTCAGCGCCCGCGGCCTGTCCTCAGCGGTAACGGGCGTGGGTAACGTCATATCCGGGACCGGATTCCGGGCCATCGACGCACGCGCCGACGCGAGCATGCCGGCCCTGTCGTCCACCAACGACACCGGATGGGCGTACCACGCCAGGGACACATTCTGGTCGTACCTGATCTATCACCCGCTCGCGGCGCTCTGGCTCAGTATCGCGATCCTGCTCGTGTCCGCCTGGACGTGGTCGCACCGGCGCCGGCTGCCGGAGCATCCGTACCCGGCGAGCACGCGGTGGCGTATCCGCGCGCCATACGCCGCGTCAGCGTATCCCGCTCCCGCGCCCGTCCGCGTCCCCGTGTTGGCGGGCGCCTTTTCGCGAGCAGGACCTGCCCCTAACGAAGTGGTGGCCCATAACGGAGCGGCTGCCTCTAACGGAGCGGCTGCCTCTAACGGCGTGACGGCCGCCAGCGGGGTGACGGTCCCCAACGGCGTGGCGGTCCGGGAATCGGCCTGGCCCGAATGGTCAACCGCCACCACGGATCCCTTTCCCGCGCTCACCGAGCCCGAACCCACCCAGCGGTACCACACGTGATGTCTTCTCCCCATCGTTCCCGGAGGTCGACCGGCAGTGAACCTTCTGCACCGCGGCAGGGTCCCCGCCGCCACTCTGGCTCTCCTGGCCTTGATGCTGGCCGGCTGCGGTTCCCCTGGCGGTACGGAACCGGCGGCGCCGGCCTCGCGGATACCCGCGTCGCCGCGCGTGAGCGCCCTAACCCAGTCCACCAGCCCGTGTGCCGCATCAGGGGGCGTGTTGGTCAGATCGGCCGGCAAACTGACGAGCGCGCTGGCCAAGGCGCGGCCGGGCGAAACCATCCGGCTTGCGCCGGGAAGCTACGACGGCAACTTCATCGCCGCTGCGTCGGGTACGTCAACCGCGCCGATCACGTTGTGCGGCCCCCGCAGTGCGGTGCTCGACGGCGGCGGCGTTTCGCACGGCTACACCCTCTACCTCGACCACGCGTCCTGGTGGCGAGTAGAGGGCTTCACGCTCGAGGGCGGTCAGAAAGGAATCATGACCGACGGCGCGGACTACGACCTCCTGTACGGCTTGTTCGTGCACACCATCGGTGACGAGGGGATCCATCTGCGCGATTTCAGCAGCCACGACACGATCAGCCACTGCGTTATCCAGAACACCGGGCTGCTCGTGCAGTTCTACGGCGAGGGCATCTACGTGGGCTCGGCCCACAGTAACTGGTGCCGGTACACCGCGTGCCAGCCGGACCGCAGTAACGGCGACGTCATCGAGGACAACGACATTTCCGGTACCACCGCAGAGAACATCGACATCAAGGAGGGCACGACCGGGGGCGAGATCATCGGCAACCATTTCGATGGCGCCGGAATGGTCGCGTCGGCGGCTACCGCTTGGGTGAACGTCAAGGGAAACGACTGGACTATCGAGTACAACACCGGGGTCAATAGCATCAGGGACGGCTTCCAGGTGCACCAGGTTTACCCCGGCTGGGGGATCGGCAACATCTTCCGTGCCAACGATGCCCGGGTGAATGGCTCGGGCTATGGCTTCTTCGTACAGAACAAGAGACTGCGAACCGTAGTGGCCTGCGACAACAAGGTACTCCGGGCCGGACGGGGATTCTCCACTATCGCTTGCACGCGCGCGTAAGCACGCTAGAACCATTGGGGGATACACATGAGGAGCGGATATTACCCTCGGGTCACCGTCATCGGGACCGGTTACCTGGGCCTCACGCACGCCGTCTGCATGGCGGATCTCGGTCACGAGGTACTCGCGATCGACGTGGACAAACGCAAGATCGCGAAAGCCGCCGCCGGCGAGGCGCCCTTCTTCGAGCCTGGCCTGGAACCGCTGCTGCGAAAGACCCTGGAATCCGGCAGGCTCCGCTTCACCACCTCATTTGCTGACGTCGGCGCGTTCGGAGACGTCCACTTCCTATGCGTCGGGACGCCGGAGGGCGAGGCCGGCCACGCAGACCTGCGCTTCGTGTACGCGGCGGTGGACTCGCTCGCCCCGCATCTGACGTCGGAGTGCCTGGTCGTCGGAAAGTCGACCGTCCCGGTCGGGACCGCGCGCAAGCTCCTGGCCCGGGTGCAGGCGGCAGCGCCGGCGGGCGATCGCGTCGAGCTGGCCTGGAACCCGGAGTTCCTGCGCGAGGGATTCGCGGTGCAGGACAGCCTCAACCCTGACCGCATCGTGCTCGGCGTGACCTCCGACTGGGGTGCCGCGCTGCTGCGCCTGGTCTACGCCACCCCCCTGGCTGGGGGAACCCCGCTGCTGAAGATGGATCTTGATACGGCCGAACTGGTCAAGGTGGCGGCGAACGCCTTCCTCGCGACCAAGATCTCGTTCATCAATGTGATCGCCGAAGTCTGCGAGGCCGCGGGCGCGGACGTGGTACCGCTGGCCCAGGCGCTCGGATATGACGCCCGGATCGGCAACCGCTTCCTTGCTCCCGGGCTCGGCTTCGGCGGCGGCTGCCTGCCCAAGGACATCCGCGCGTTCAGCGCCACGGCATCGGCCCTGGGCGTCGGTTCGCTGATCAGCCTGCTGACCACGGTGGACACGATCAACCTGGGTCGGCGTGACCGGGTCATCTCGCTGGCCCGCGAAGCTGTCGGCGGCGAGCTGGCGGGCAAGCGCGTGGCGGTGCTGGGCGTCGCGTTCAAGCCGAACAGCGACGACATCCGGGATTCCCCCAGCCTCGACGCCTGCGATCGCCTGGTGGCTGAGGGGGCAATCGTGTCCGTGCACGACCCGGTGGCCATGCCCAACGCGGCGAAGCAGCGGCCAGGCTTGCATTACGCCCAGTCCGTCTCAGACGCGGCCACGGGCGCCGACCTCGTCCTGCACCTCACCGAGTGGGCTGACTACCAGGCCATCGACCCCGCGGCCCTCGCGCAGGTGGTCGCCCGGCAGGTGATCATCGACGCCCGCTGCTGCCTGGACGCCGCGGGATGGAGCGAGGCCGGCTGGTCGGTTCGCGTCCTGGGGCGACCCTGATCCGGGCCCGCCGGGGCCGCAAGCTGGCTGGCCTGGCCCTCGTCCTCGCCCTGGTCGCCGGGTGCGGCAGCGCGGATCCGGGCGCTGCCGGGCAAGCCCAGCCCCCGGTGGTCCCCGGCGAGACCACCCAGGGCCCCGACCTTTCCGAGGTCCAGCTCCCCAACTTCGTAATGCCGCTTATCCATGGCGGTGTCTCGCTACCGAATCCCAAGCTCACTCCGGGAGCCGTTACCGCCACGCATGCCAACAATGTCTGCGATATGCAGTCACGTTCGGTCGTTCCGGCGATTTCCGCGGCCGTCCAGACGGCCGTCTATGACGAATACGGCGATACCAGCCAGAATTCACAGCACAAGGTCATCCTCGACTGGCTTGTGCCGTACAACCTGGGCGGCGCCGACGTGCAGGCGAACATCTGGCCCGCCGCTGTGGGAGGCACGGGTTTCTACGAGAAGACCGATACCGATCATATTTTGCGGCAGATGGTCTGCCGCAGGGACCTGACCCTCGTCCAGGCACAGCACGCGCTGGAAACCAACTGGTATTCCGCGTGGCTGAGATATGTACTCGCAACCGGGCACCTCTGATTGCCGCCAACTGGCTCTTGCATGGATCAAATATCATTTGGACGGAACGACCAGTCGTGACAGTAATCACGTTCCGTTCCGCCCAATTTGGTATTTACCTACATAAACACCAGAAGGTGCCTTATGTCCAAAATGTTCAGCAGATTCCGCGGCCGCCGCGCTCACGCCGTCATCGCCGCGGGAGCCGTGGTAGTGATTGCGTGTGCGCTCGTGCTCATCGTGGCGGTGAGCCGGTCGCCGGCCCCGCGCGGGGCGGCGGGTCCTCCGTCTTCCTCGGCATCCGCCCACCAGGAGGCCAACACCTCCGCCGGGACCTTCAGCCAGACGCTGATCAACACAGCCGTCGCGGCGCCGCTGATCGCCTTCAAGGCACCTTCCTCCGGCGATAAACGCCCCGGCACCAGCCCGACCGCGATCAGGGAGGCGGCGGCGCTCGACTACCTGGCGCTCGTCTTGCAGCAGCATCCCTCGGCCACTGCGCAGAACGGGACTACCGTGCAGAGCGCGCTGCTGGCGCAGGTCGCTCACCTGGTCGCGGGCGGGAACGAACCGGACGCCGACGGCGGACTGGAGGGCTGGTCACACGCAATGGTGGCGGACGCGCTGGTGCTGCTGAAGAACGGGCCGGCCTGGAGCCAGCTTCCGGCGGGCGAGCAGGGCAAGGTGACCCTGCTGATGGAGGCGCTCGGATACGCCGGCAACTACACCTACAACGACGCGAGCAACTTCTCCTCCGGCCTGTGCGGGTACGGGGACTTCAGCAAGACGAACAACCCCAACTACCAGGACGGGTACGTTGACGTCGAGCTCGCGGCGATCCAGTATTTCGGCGCGACCACTTGGGACAAGATGCTGGCGGGCTTCAACGACGCGTCGTTCATCGCCCAACTGCAGGCGGCCGGGTTCACTAACGCGGCGCACTGCTACTCCGCCGCCGGGTCGAGCGCCACGGCGGCCATCGTCCGGCCGTTCGTCTGGATGGGCCACCCGGCCAGCGACCTGATGGGGATCTGGAACCAGCTCGCCGCCGACACCTTCGACCAGACCGTCGCCAGCTCGGTTTCCGGGACCTCGCATCACGCCGCCGTCAGCGCGCATATCGCGGACGGCACCATCTCCCCGGAAGAAGGCCACTGCTGCATGGGCCACGAGTTCGATTCCACTGACTCCTGGGGGCTACGCAGCTCCGCGCTGTACGTCTTCGAAGGCTGGATGAACGTGACCGCCAGCCGCGCCATGCTGTCCGCGGTCGGCGGGTTCGACTGCTCGACCGCGAGCTCGAGCGCGCGGTATGAGGTGGGCAGCGAGGATCTGATCTACAAGCTGGCCCACGGCTATATCAGCTATGCCCTCGACCAGAAGGGCGTCCTGGACAACGGCTCAGGCCAGCCGTCTAGCGACGGGGCGCTGTCCAAGGGGTACCCCTACGATCTCGACGCGTACAACGCCCTCGACGGGCCAACGTCCTGCTGACGGATCACGTCAAGGAGGTCGAGCACCTGGCCGTAGTCCAGGTGCTCGACCTCTCCACTGATATCTAGTAGCATACTCAGTATGATACCGAAAGCTCAGGAGCCATGAGCGTCCGGCACGCGCTGCTGGCGCTGCTCAGCGAGGGACCGAAGTACGGACTGCGGCTGCGCGAAGAGTTCGAGGCGGGCACCGGCGAGGTCTGGCCGCTGAACATCGGGCAGGTGTACACCACGCTGCAGCGGCTGGAGCGCGACGGCCTGATCGAGTCCGACGACGATCACGAGCGCGACAGCCCGCAGAAGCGGTTCCGGATCACCGCCGAAGGCGAACGCGAACTCGCCGCCTGGCTGCGGACCCCGCCGGACATGTCCTCGCCGCCGCGCGACGAGCTGGTGATCAAGGTGCTGGTGGCGCTGCGCGTGCCGGGTACCGACGTGCACGAGGTGATCCAGACGCACCGCCGCTACCTGGTGGAGCTCATGCAGCAGTGGACCCGGATCAAGGAAGGCGATGCCGGCCGTGACCTGGCGCTGGGGCTGGCGGTGGACGCGGAGCTGTTCCGGCTGGACGCGGTGGTCCGCTGGCTGGACGCCGCCGACGGCCGGATCAAGCGCGCCGCGCTCGAACCGCCGACCGCGGCCCGCGATGACCTGCCCAGGCTCAAGAGGAAGGCAGGGGTGACGCGATGAGCATGCTGGAACTGCGTCAGGTGTCCAAGGTGTACGGCCAGGGCGCCGCGCGGGTGCACGCGCTGCGCGAGGTCAGTCTCGACGTCGCCCCCGGCACGATGGTGGCGGTGATGGGGCCGAGCGGGTCGGGCAAGTCGACGCTGCTGACCATCGCCGGCAGCCTGGAGGACCCGACCAGCGGGCAGGTCCTCGTCGCCGGGCGGGATCTGGCCGCGATGTCACCCAACGACAAGGCGCGGCTGCGCCGCCAGTCGATCGGGTACGTCTTCCAGGACTTCAACCTGCTGCCGGGCCTGACCGCCGCGGAAAACGTCGCGCTGCCGCTGGAACTGGACGGCGTCAGCGCGCGGAAGGCCCGGGAAGCCGGGCTGCGTGCGCTCACCGGTCTGGGCCTGGCGGACCGCGCGTCGAACTACCCGGACCAATTGTCCGGCGGGGAGCGGCAGCGGGTCGCGATCGCCCGCGCGGTAGTCGGTGACCGGCAGCTGCTGCTGGCCGACGAGCCATCCGGCGCGCTGGACTCGGCCAACAGCGACGCGGTGATGCGGATGATCCACGCCGCCTGCCGGGAGGGCGTCGCCGCCGTGGTCGTCACGCACGACGCGCAGCTCGCCTCGTGGGCGGACCGGGTGGTGTTCATCCGGGACGGCCGCATCGTGGATCAGACGGCGCCCGTTGCGGGTCCGGAATCGTTGCTGGGGCAGGACCGGTGACCACTGCCACCCGGCCGCGCGCGGGGACCGGTAACGGGGGCGTCCCCGCGCGCCGCGCGGTGTTCCGCTGGGGCTGGCGGCTGTTCCGCCGTGAATGGCGCCAGCAACTGCTGGTGCTCGGCCTGCTCACCATGGCGGTCGCGGCGACGATCTGGGGCGCCAGCACCGTCACCAACGTGACGCTGCAGAACCCGAACTACCCCACGTTCGGCACCGCCGCCGTGCAGGTCACGTTGCCCGGCAGCGACCCGGACCTGGCCGCCGACATCGCCAGTATCCAGAACCGGTGGGGTCCAGCTGATGTGATTGTGAATCAGGACATCGCTAACGGCAGCACCCAGCCTGTGCAACTCCGGGCCGAGAATCCGCACGGGCACTATAACTCCCCGCTGCTCGGCCTGGTCAGCGGCACCTACCCGGCCGGTCCCGGCCAGGTCGCGCTGACCAGCCAGGTCGCGGCCCAGTACGGCGCGCACGTGGGCGGGACCTGGCCGGCCGCCGGCACGACCTGGCGGGTGACCGGCGTGGTGCAAGACCCGAGCAACCTGGCGGACGAGTTCGCGCTGGTCGCCCCGGGCCAGGTCACGCACCCCAGCCAGGTGATCATGCTGCTTGGCTCCCCCGCCGTCCAGCGGGCGGTCGGCAACGGCACCGGGACGCTGCCCGGCATCCCGGCAGTGGCGACGGTCGCGATCCCCAACATTATGTCGGGCGGGATCTCGCCGGCGGTGCTCGTCCTGGTGGTGGAGGTGCTCGGCCTGGTGTTCATCGGCCTGGTGTCGGTGGCCGGTTTCTCGGTGATGGCCCAGCGCAGGCTGCGGGCCCTGGGCATGCTCAGCGCGATCGGCGCGACCGGACGCAACCTCCGCCTGGTCATGATCACCGGCGGCCTGGCCGTCGGCGTGGCCGCCGCGCTGGCCGGGGCGGTGCTGGGCTTCGCCGCCTGGTTCGCGTACGTGCCGACGCTGCAGCGGGCCACCGGTCACGTGGTCGACGCGGCAAACGTGCCGTGGTGGGCGTTCGGCTTCGGGGTCGTGCTCGCGATCGCGACGTCGGTACTGGCCTCGCGCCGCCCGGCCAAGGCGATGGCCGCGGCGCCGGTGGTGGCCGCGCTGGCCGGCCGCCCCGCGCCGCCGAAGGCGGTGCACCGCTCCGCTCTGCCCGGCGCCATCGCGTTCGCGGGCGGCGTCGCGTGCCTGGCGTTCACCGGCGGCTGGGCCGGCGGGGGCGGCGGGGGCAAGGACGCGCTGCTGCTGCTGGTCGGCCTGGTCGCCACCATCGTCGGGATCCTCCTGCTCGCCCCGCTGGCCGTCAGCGTGCTGGCCGCCGGGGCGGGCTCGCGGCTGCCGGTCGCGATCCGGATCGCGCTGCGCGACCTGGTCCGTTACCGGGCGCGGTCCGGTGCCGCGCTCGCCGCCACCACGTTCGCGGTGTTCCTGGCCACGGTGATCTGCCTCGTCGCCAGCAGCCAGTTCGGAAACCCGCTGAACTGGTTCGGCCCGAACCTGTCCAGCAGCCAGCTGATCTTCTCCTCGCAGGCCAGCCCGGCGCCCGGCATGATCATGCAGCTCAGCAACGCCCAGCTGGCCAGCCTGGACAGGCAAGTGAACAGCTATGCGGCCGGCCTGCACGCCCAGTTTGTGCTGCCGCTGGAGGCGGCGGACGTCAACCTGAACCAGGCGGGCACGCAGGGGCCGCACAACCACTTCAACGGGTCCGTGTACGTCGCCACCCCACGACTGCTCGCCACGTACGGCATCAAGGCCAGCCAGATCAGCCCGGGCACTGACATCGTCACCGTGCGTTCGGGCCTGGCCAGCCAGGCGCACCTCGAGCTGACCTGGGGCGACTACGGCCTCCATTCCAGTGCAGGCGGCTTTACGCAGAAGGACAACGTGCTGCCGCCCTGCACGCTGAGCAGCGACTGCCTGGCCGACCCCGCGACGCAGACGATCACCGGCCTGCCCGGCGGCACCTCCGCGCCGAACACCGTGATCACCCAGTACGCGATGAGCAAGTACCACCTGCAGGCCAGCCCGACCGGCTGGCTGATCCAGGCTCCGGCCCCGCTCACCGCGACCCAGATCGACGCCGCGCGGCACCTCGCGCTCGCCTATCAGGTGACGGTCGAGACCAAAACCGATGGGCCGACTCTTGCCGAGTTCGCCGACGGCGCCACCGCGCTCGGTATCGTCATCGCGCTCGGCGTGCTGGCCGCGTCCGTCGGCCTGATCCGCAGCGAGACTGCCCGGGACCTGCGCACGCTCACCGCCACCGGCGCCAGCGCCAGGACCCGGCGGATGATCACCGCGGCGACCGCCGCCGCGCTGGGCCTGCTCGGCGCGATCCTCGGCCTGGCCGGCGCGGTGATCGCCGTACTGGCCTGGGCGCACGGCAGCCTGTCCACCGTATTCGGCGACGTGCCGCTCAGTGACGTGCTGATCCTGCTGGTCGGGCTGCCGCTGGTCGCCGCGGCCGGCGGCTGGCTGCTGGCCGGCCGCGAGCCCGAGTTCATCGCGCGGCAACCCCTGGACTGACGCGAACCGTAATACGCCGTGTTACAGTGACGGCATGGCGAATACCCGCTTCACCATCTCTACCGACCCCGCCATCCAGGCCGGGATCAAGGCCCACGCCGAGGCCGCCGGCCTGGACGTGTCGGCCTACATGGTCGCGGCGGCCATCGCGCAGATGGCCGCGGATGACGCCGCCTCCGCGGTCTTTGCTCCTCTTGACGCGGAGAACGCAACCGCCGCGATGCAGGCCGCCGCGATGGCCGCCCGGCCCGCGCCCGCGTTCGAAGAGCTGACCGCCGAAGAACAAGCCCTCGTGCGCAAGGTAGTCAACTCCGCCCTGGGAACTGACCAGGCCGACGTCGCGTGAGAGCCCGCACGGTGGTCTACGACTCGGGCATGATCATCGCGCTCCTGCACGGCAAGCCCGTCGCCCTCGTCTTGCATCATGCCTTGCGGGCCGCGGCGCACCGCCCGATCATCATCGGCCCCGTCCTGGCCCAGTGCTGGCGACCCGATCCGCAGACCGTGCACTCGTTCAGTCAGTACCTGAAGGACTGCACCGTCCCGCAGGCGTCGGGCAGCGTGCCGCCCGTCCGGGGCAGCGCGAGTACCGTCGGCTGCGTCGCATGCGCGCGGACGTTCACCCTGGACTCCTACCAACGCGCGGGTGCGATGCTCGGCAAGGCGGCCCGGCCGGCGAAGAAGCGCCCAGATGCCGTGGATGCCCTCGTCGTCATAACCGCGGCCCTGCACGGGCCTGCGCAGATTCTCACCAGTGACCCCGACGACATGGTCGCGTACACCAGAACCCTCGACCACGCGGACATCACCATAGCGAAAATCTGAGCGGGTGCGCCGCCCAGGGCCCGCGGTCACTGGGCTGGACGTTCGCCGACCTGACCTGCGGTTTCCCCGGCGGGGGAGGCCGCCGGACGCGGACGGAGTGCGCCGGCCGCGGCGAAGGCGGCCACGAACAGGGCGACCAGCAGCCACAGGGCGCTGAGCAGGCCAGCCGATTGGGCCAGGGCGCCGATGGTCGGCGGCCCGGCGAGGTTCGCGAAGTACCCGATCGAGGCGACCACGCTGATCCGGGCGGCCGGGTCGGGCCCGCTTTCGGCCGCCGCCGACATGCCCAGCGGGAAGCCCATCGAGACGCCGACCGCCCACAGCAGCACGCCGATCAGGACGATCCAGCGGTTCCCGGCCTCGATGAACAGCACCATGCCGATGACGCCCAGCGCGGTGGTGATGCGGACGGTGCGGGTGCGTCCGAGGCGGTCGACCACCGGGCCGGCGAAGATCCGGGTGGTCGCCTCGCCCGCGGCGAACGCCGTGAAGAACAGCGCCGCGACCGCGGCGCTCTGCCCGTGATCGGTGTGCACCGCGAGGGTGAGCCAGCTGTTGGCGGAGCCTTCGCCGAGCTCGACGCCGAGCATGACCAGGCCGATGAGCAGCAGCCGCCAGTCCAGCCAGCCGTGCAGCCAGTGGCGCAGCCGGGCCGCGCGGTCGCGGGCCGGGGCGTCGGCGGGCGCGTGGTTGCCGGGCGGTATGGCCGCGGTGGTCCACCAGGCGGCCACCACGATGACCACCGCCTCGCCGATGAGCTGCTCCGCCGGGCTGATGCGCAGGGCCGCGCAGGCGGCGCCGATCCCGGAGCCGACGGCGGCCCCGACCGACCAGGCGGCGTGCATCATCGGCATCAGGGTGCGCCCGGCGACCCGTTCGACGGCGGCGCCCTCCACGTTGATCAGCACGTCGAGAGTGCCGATTCCCGTCCCCGCGATCACGAAGCCGAAGGCGACCAGCGGCAGCGAGCCGACGATGAGCGCGACGCCCAGCAGCGTCATCGCGGTGGCGATGAGCAGCAGCGCGGCCAGGATGGCCCGGCGCCCGCCCAGCCGGTGCAGCAGCGGGGTGGAGCCGAGCAGCCCCAGGATAGACCCCACGGTCACGCCCGCCAGGAGCAGTCCGATGGTGCCGGTGCCGATGCCGAGGTCGGCCTTGATGGCCGGCAGCCGGGGACCCCAGGCCGAGATGGTGATCCCGCCGAGGCCGAACGCGACGGTGACCGCCCACCGCCAGCGGGCCCAGGATGCCGGCACGATCCCCTCCACGCGCAGAAACCTTCCAGTGGAAAGTATCACTCCCGGGGGCTAGGCCGGCGTCCCCGGCCCGGCGCCGGACGGGAACAGCCGCTCCAGGATCGACAGCGAACGGCCGACGTCGACCGCGCCCGGATCCAGGAGCCACTGGACCTGCAGGCCGTCAGACGCGGCGATGACCAGCGCGGCGGCATCGGCCGGGTCGATGTCCGCCGCGATACGGCCGGCTTGTTGCCCAATCTCGATCCTGGCCGCCAGCAGCTCGCGCAGCGAGCCGAACCGCCCGCGGATGAACTCCCGGGTGACGGCGTGTCGTTCCTGCAGGGCATCGGTGCTCAGGGTCGCGTAGAGCTCGACCAGGCCGGGGATCGACCGGTTCCGCTCGGCGGCCTCGATGATCTCGCCGACCGCGGACT